>OLNZ01001789.1_pt1 | contig 14274 bp, 9 predicted proteins | sample 1672981 | NCBI WGS metagenome assembly OLNZ01 (sample SAMEA3136743, study PRJEB25190) | human gut metagenome | biome: human gut; feature: human-associated habitat; material: faeces | place: Austria | collected 2013
CAATTCCGGAAAGTAGCACCAGAACAACTGCGAGAATCTGGCTGATCTGGTTCCACATTTTTTCATCTGCTGTCATCTCAATTTTATGCCTCATTATTTTCCCACTCCTACATTTTCTCCAGATACTTTACCACATTTCATGGATCATTTCCTGAAAAATCCACAATTTGCAGCTCAGAAACCGCAGACTGCATACAATAAAATTCTTCACAGATAAAGATAACAGATTTCTTCTTATTTTTCAGCATTCTGGCAAATGTAGGCACCTTTTAGGCAAAAAAATACCGGAAACAGCTCTCCAAATCCTAACATTCAAAGAACCATTCCCGGTTTAGAAGGAATTTCAATTATAATTTGCAGCCTCGCTGCGCGCCCCAGATCATTCTTTCACCGCACCGGAAGTCATACCGCCCACAATATATTTCTGTCCGATCATATACACGATTACAACCGGAATACAGGTAAGTACAATATCAGCAAAAATGTAATTCCAGTAGCTTTTATTTTTTCCAAAGAACTGATAAACAGCCATAGTCATCGGGAACATTTTACTCTTGCTTGACAGATACAATGGAGTCAGGAAATCGCTCCACACACCCATAAACTGCAGGATAAAACAGGTTACCATAGTAGGCTTCAGAAGCGGCATGATGATCTTGAAAAACAGGCTGATAGGACCTGCGCCATCAATGACTGCTGCCTCATCCAGTTCCACCGGAACAGAAACCACAAAGTTGCGGATAGTAAACACACAGAATGGAATCATGGCGCTTGTAAACACCATAATAATTCCCTGTCGCGTATCGTTCAGATGAAGAGTGCTTAATACTCTCACCAATGTTACATAGTTAACCGGGAAAAACAGTCCGCAAAGTACGAAATAATATAAAAATACATTTAATCTGGTACGCTTACGGCACATTACAAAGGCAGCCATTGCACAGAGCACAACACCAAGAGTGGTTGCAACCAGTGCGTAAAGTAAACTGTTTGAAAATCCCTGGATCAGGTTTCCTTTGTCAATAACCTCGGTATAATTGGAAAACAGCCATTCCTTCGGCAGGGCAAGACTCATTCGGGAAGCCTCGCCTTTACTCTTGAAAGAGTTTATAACTACCATATAAAAAGGCAGGATAACGGTCAGGCACAGCAGGATGCAGACCAGATGTTTCAGCAGATTCTGAACTTTTTTCTTTGTCATTGCTGTACCTCCTGTTTTCCTAAAGATTTAACAATTACAACACCAGCAATTGCCGTGAGCAGAAGCAGAATACTGTTCAAAGCAGAAGACATACCGTACTGACCTCTGGAATAAAGCTGGAATGCATAGGTGGTAAGAACCTCTGTTGCATGTCCAGGGCCACCGTTTGTGAGAACGTAAACAATATCAAATACCTTCAGACCGTATGTAATACCAAATACCAGGTTGATCATAATGGCGCCGCTGAGCATTGGAAGTGTCACATAGCGAAGTCTCTGCCAGAAGTTTGCCCCATCGATCTCAGCTGCCTCATAGTAGGATCTCGGAATGGTATTAAGACCGGCAAGGAAAATCGTCATTACATAACCAATACCTCTCCATGCATCCACACCATAAATGGATTTCCACACAACGCCAAGATCCGAAAGCCATTTCTGTTTCAGGATTCCAAGATGCAGACCATCCAGAATTGCATTTAAAAGACCATTGTTATAGTTGAGAATGGACTTGAAAGCAAGACCAATGATAACAAAAGGAAGGATAGACGGCAGATACAAAAGTGTTCTGTAAAGTCCCTTTCCTTTCAGTCCTTCCTGAAGCATGATGGCAATCAGAAGTGCCGGAATCAGCTTCACAATATTGGAAATAATGGTAAATTTTAATGTATTTCCAATACCGCTTAAGTAATCCTTATTTGATGTAAAAATCTCTTTAAAATTGTCCAGTTCCACAAAATGGACACCATTTAATACACTTCTTGAATTCCAGTCTGTGAATGAATATGCAACACCCATTATACTGGGAAGCAGAAAAAAGATAATGTACAAAGCCAGCGGCAGTATCAGAAACCACTGTGGATAAATTTTCTTCTTATTCAAAGGCGATACCTCCCCTCTATCAAACAGTGCGAAGGAATCACTCCTTCGCACTGAAGATATATCCTTATTAAATATCTTATGCTTAAATAATTATGTCAATTTCTTACCGAAATACTTTAGTTCCAGTTTGCATCTCCAACTGTCTTGGCAGCCTCTGCACGGTTTGTATCCATATTTGCAAGAACATCATTTGCTTCCATTTCGCCCTGGCAGAATGCAACCATATCCTGACCAAACTGCATCCAGTAATCGTTTGTATATTTTGTGCCGGTCTGCAGAACAGATACGCTCTTCTTACTGTCATCTACTGTTGCAAGGAACTCTTCTTCCTCTGGCAGCCAGTGCTGCTCAATTGCATCATCATTCATATCAACGTTTGTGAATGCATGAGAGTTGTCAAGGATTTCCTGAAGACTCTCTGTGGTTGTAACAAAATTGAAGAATTCTTTTACAAGATCCTCATGCTCTGTTCCCTTGTAACCAAACATGGTAGGTCCAGCCGGGTTGGTCGGATACCAGGTGTTATCGCCAAGTGGGATCAGGAACATACCAAACTCATCCTCTGTGCCTGTGTCATCTTTGATCTGCTGAATGTAACTGGAGTTTGCCATAGCCATTGCAATGTTTCTGTCGCCAAATTCATTTGTCAGGTTGGTGCTGTCAGTTCCAATCCAGTCCTCTCCGAAATATCCTGCATCGGAAAGCTCTTTGAACTCGTTCAGAACCTCAAGCATTTTCTCATTGTCAGCAAATGTAGCCTGATTTGTATTCAAAGCATCGTAAAGTCCTGGTGTAGCTTCTTCGTAAACACCACCGATCTGGAAGAATGCCAGCTGATGCTGCCATCCATCTGCACCTGGCATAAACCATGGAGTAATTCCCTGTTCTGCGATCTTAGCGCAAAGGTCTTTCAGCTCTGCATAAGTAGATGGTATCTCCCAACCATTCTCTTCGAACAATGTTTTGTTATAAACCATTACATATTCTGGTGAATTGTGCCAGATCTGAAGTCCGTATAATTTATCATTGTATACACAGGATGTTTTTCTTGCTTCCGGCATAAGATCTTCCCAGGAAGCTCCTGTGAAATCAATACAGTATTTCTCTGGATCAACGATTGTAGACTCGATTGCAAATGGGTTGGACTGAATCCAGAAAATATCTGCACAGGAATCAGTAGCTAATTTTGACTGAAGAAGATCAGAATACTGGTTAGCCGGAATAGTCTGAAGGTCAACTGTTACACCATAAGTATCTTCAAAACGCTCGATTGTTGCATCATATCTGTTATCCATCCAGCCTGCTGATACCAGAATACTCAGCTCCTCACCGGAAAAATCTGCAGTCTCCTCTGCAAATACGGTAAGTCCGCTTGTCATGGACGCGATCATTGCTGCTGCACAAGCCACTGCCACAAAACTCTTTCTTTTCATTTACATATCCTCCTTTTAATAAAATGGCATTTACCTCATTCAGGAATCTCCGCTGATTCCTCTGTTCTTTTGATGATATTATTTTATCAGCCAGATGCTTTTTAATCCATGGATATTCTTACTTTCAATTTGTACTTTTTTCACCACATATTATATTTTTTTCACATAAGCTTATGTTTCTTCGAAAAGTCACCCGAAATTCTTATATATATTTTCTCTGTTTTCGAGCATTTATTTGTACTTTTTAAACAAATATGATATACTGATTTTTAATGTTTCACACATGGATTTCTGCATCTGCTTTCATAATATAGTCAGCAGCGCGGGCAAAACAATTACAGGAGGTATCGCCAGATGAAATCACGCAGTTTACAATCCAAGCTTTTTTTTGCCTATATCAGTCTGGCCTGCCTGATTCTTTTTTCTTTTGCTGTTTTTTTCTATGCTTTTGTTTCCAGACAGCTCAAGCAAAGTCAGATCAGTGCCATGAACACTCTCAATTCCAGCTTTCAGACTCAGGTAGATTCCGCGATCCGCAATCTGGATGCAGTATCTGTAAACATTAACTACAGCAATCAGTCAAAAACCATTCTGGACAATTCCTTCAACTTAAATATTTCCAGCAACATGCTTTCTGCCATGTCTGATTTGTTTATTTCCCTTTCCGGAACCGAGCTGAAGGCAGATCAGGTAAATCTCTATGATTTTTCCGGATATGTTCTGGAAGCCGGCATCTCAACTATAGTCAAAAAGACGGATGGCTCAAAGGATGAGTGGATTGAGGTCGCCCGTGAACTGGAGGGAAAAAAAGTCCTTACTCCACCCTACTGTACCAGAGAATATACAAAAACAGCCACCTATGACCAGTGGTTTATTTCCCTGTACCGATCCTTTAATAATCAATATAAACGTGGCGTGGGTGTGATTGAAACAGCCAAGCAGTGCAAATCTGTTTTTAAAAGTATCATCACTTATAAAAAAAAGAACCATGAAGATGCTGCCAGCATCTATGTTTTTGACAGCAATGGCGATCTGATCTATCCCTACGATATTTCCCAGGAATACAAAGCAGCACTTCAGCCCTACTATGAACTTACCAAGGGAGATGATTCAGCCCTCACTTTTATCAGTCCTCTTACAGGAAAAACAGAGTATGCAGCAGAGGCCGTATCCTCTTATACCGGCTATACCTATCTTACAATTCAGCCGGAATCTGTAGTTCTGGCTCCGGTTTACAATCTGCTTCGTATTCTTGCGGCAATTGTTGCGCTGTTTCTGACAATCTCCATCTTTATTTCCTACCGGCTTTCCCGTTCAGTCGTAAAACCGGTAAAGCATCTGAAGCATATTATTCAGCGCATGGAACTTGATACACTTGGACAGGAAAAGGTAACTGCATATCCGGTTTCCGTTAATGAACTGGAAGAGCTCTACCAGGCCTTTCAGCTGATGAGCGACAATCTGAAGGATTCCATGGAGCAGCTGAATCAAGCTAAGGAGCAGGAAATGAAAGCCAGAAGCATGGCTTTGCAGACACAGATCAATCCTCATTTTTACTACAATACCTTGTCCAGCATTATAGTTCTGGCAGAGAACGGAGATTCTGAGACCGTGGTAAAAATGTGCCGGAATCTTTCCCGGATCATGCGTTATATTACCAATACCACAGAGACAACGGTCACTTTAAAGGATGAACTGGATTATGTACAGAAATATCTGTATTGTATGAAGGTCCGTTATCAGTCCAGCCTGAATTACAGCATCCATGTAGATGAAAGCCTTCTTTCCCAACCAGTCCCCAAGCTGATCATCCAGCCTATTGTGGAAAATGCCATTCGCTATGGTTCGAACTGTGCACCGCCATGGAACATTTCGATCACCAGCGTGGTCACGGAAGGAAGCTGGCAGATTGAAGTGACGGATTCCGGTCCTGGCTTTACAGCGGAAGCCAAAGAGAGGATCACTGCCAACATTATGAAAGCCATTCAGAATCCGGGACTTCCGGAACTGAAAATAAACGGTCTGGGAACTATAAATGTGTATCTCAGATGGAAAATATTCTGTAAAGGAGACATTATTTTCAGATATGGAAATACCGCTGAGGGGCACGGAATCGTGTCTATTGGACGGTATTTTTCCAAGACAGACAAATCAGCAGATGAAGCTGACTGCATAAGTGAATAAGCAAGGAGGAATCAAAATAGCATGACGTACACTGTCATCGTTGCGGAGGACGAAGAACTTCTGCTCACAAATCTTGTCCAGAAAATCCAGAAAGCGGATCCGGATTTTCAGGTGGCAGGAACTGCACAAACAGGCGATCAGGCTCTGGCTCTGGTAGAAAAGCTCAGCCCTGATCTTGTAATTACGGATATCCGTATGCCTGTGATGGATGGAATCACCCTGCTCACAAAAGTAAGGGAGCAGTTTCCATTTACTAAATTTATTATCACCAGTGGATTTTCAGATTTCGAATATGCAAAAAAGGCCATCACTTTAAAGGTTTCTGATTATCTGCTGAAGCCAGTTGATTCAGAGGAGCTTAAAGAAGCTCTCTCCAAGATCAAACAGGAATTTCAGATTGCCGGAAATGATTACGAAGAGGTGTTTAATGCCCGGACTGTTGCCATGACACCAACTCAGATCGCCACATTACTGAAAGATTTCATTGTAAAAAACTACAGCGAGGACATTAATCTGAACCTGATCGCAGATAACATGAACTACAGTCCCAGCTACCTGACCAAAATTTTCTGCCAGGTCTACGGTTGTACCCCGTCCAAATATCTGATCCCCCTGCGCATGAGCCACGCCCAGCGTCTTCTGGTCCATGAGCCTGGTCTGTCCGTGAAACAGATCGGGGAAATGTGCGGCTATCATGATCAGGGATATTTCAGCAGAATTTTTAAGAAACATACAGGTAAAAGCCCGTTGGAATTCCGGGGGTAAAGCTTTGAAGACCGGCAGGGATTGTTCCCTGCCGGCCTTCTGACACGCTCTAGAGCGTGTTTGAAAAAGGCTTTCTGCAAGATGTGCGTCACAATTTGTGGGAGATTTCGCCCGGATGAGGGCGCCGTAGCGGGCTACAGCAACCAAATTCGGGTGAAATATACCGCAAAGCGCGGCGTACAGATTGCGGGAATGATTTTTCAAACAGGCTCTAGATCCGGAATAATTCTGCATGCTCTTCTTTATACAGCTCTATATTTAAGTACTCTCCAAAGTGCACTTCATCCGGTCTTCCGTATTCATAGGAAACCTTCACAGATTTTCCTGGCCATGGGTTTTCCACTCTGCATGGGTGACCTTTGTGACTGAGTATGGTAACTCGCTCTACCTCACCGTCTTTCAAAACAGCGCTCACTTCAAAGCCACCCCAGGCACGGAAATTCCGGAAAGAGGCATTGGGATGCTCTGCGCTCGGCCATACCGGGAAAATACGGATCACACCCTCGCAGCTTTGCAGCATCATCTCTTGGATGGCATCTGGGATGGTGTTCAGCTGCTCGATTCCGTGAGGATTTTCTTTCAGGAATCCATTTGGGATTCCCCTGTTAAGAATCATGTCGCGCATTTCTTTCCAGATGATTTCCGGATCGTAGCCTACACGTACTGCGGCAGTGAAAAACAGACAGCTTAGGTTAGAGGCATTAAAAGCACCAGCCTTGTAGAAATGAGGATTTTTTACTCCACCAGATTCCATTCCATTGCTGTAAGCTTCGCCATTTTCTAATTCACCATTGCTATTGAACAGCAAGTTATTTGCATTATCTTTATCTGCAAATTCTGCTTCTTCAAGTGCCTTCCTGTATTCCAGCTCTCCCAGCGCATTCTCCACCAGTGCATGTATCTGCACTGTATTTCGCGCCACTTCCAGCTCTTCCGGTTCACTTCCAAGCCCAATTGCATTACCCGGGTAAATCTGCATTACATTTCCTGGAAAATGGAAAGACCATTTGCCGCCGACACCTTCATCATAATAAATCTCTTTGTCCAGCATTTCTTCCGGAAGCAGATCCTCCAGCTTCACATCCACCTCTTTCCAAAGAGTGGGATTCTCCTGAATCTCCCGAATTGTCCCCTTTGGATAAGGTGCCAGGTTCTCTGCGATTTCCAGCCATTTTTCCCTCTTTTTCTCATCCAGATCAAGTGCCTCACTGATTCTCGGCATCCAGGTAAAGAAGGTTTTCAGATAACCTAATGTATTCACCGGATTTTCCGGAACGCCATTGTCACGGATATTCCCATCCGTGCGCTCGTGCATACCATCTCCAACCACATGGTAAACGCCATCTCTGCACACCAGATCCTTTTCCCAGAAATCTGCCACACCGCGAAGATAGGGATAAACCTTCTGTGCATACGCCTCATCCTCCGTGATTCCATAACGATAGATCATATTCAAAGCACCGTGAATGGCAGGAGATTTCATATGCAAAAGCAGGGCCTCACTTACCAGGCCGTGAGGTCCCAGTCCCAGCGGATAATAAAGTCCCTCATGGTGAAGCAGCCGCTTACACATCTCATCTGAAATTTCCATCAGTTTCAGATAAGGCGCATCGTGAGGATCGGACTGCTGGAAATGTCCGGAAACCATCAGATTCAGATAGGGAGACTGATGGTTATAATTAATCTTATAATTTCCATTCCATGCCGGACGGTCAAAAGTACTGATTCCCAGAATATTGGGCGGATATTCCGGATCCCGTGATACACTTGCCAGCATATATTTTGACAGATAATATCTCTGCTCGATCACCGGATCATCCAGGGAAATTTCGGAAACACTCCAAAACTTTTTCCACCATGCCCGGTGCCGTTCATGAAGAGTTTCCACATCTTTTTCCGTTATCCACCTTGCCCTGGAAAAGGCATACTCATAAGGCCTGCTGCACTTCGCCCAGGAGCGCACTGGCAGAACGAATGTTGCCCGCTTACCGGCTTTTATTTTTTTATGAGTGCTTCTGTCACTTAGCTTTCCTGTATTTCCAAATGCTTTAACTGCCTCAGCATTCTTTAAAATACCGTTTCCCGCCGAAGGTTCTGTAAATACCGCTTTATTTGATTTATTCCCACTTTCCTCAGTGGATATAATAGATTCTTTCTTTAAAGAACCCAAACTTTCAACGCCGCCAATTACTTTCGTTTCCTTCAGAAAGCCCCCAGCAAAACCAACCTTAGTTGGAATATCCACATGATCTGAAAACTGCCGGTATCCACTTACAATCCCACCGCCGGTTTTCTTTACCTGCAGCGGACGTCCCGTCACCAGTCCTACGAACATTCCGTTCTGGACATTCTCCGACTCGCCGCTTCCCCAGACATCCACAGCTTTTTCGCAGCCTTTTCCTATTTCGTCCGGAAAATAAAAATCAAATTCCACATCCAGATCTGTCTCACTCTCAAACTCTACCACAAGAATGTTCTCATCTGCAGCCACCCAGCTTTTCAGAGAACATTTCTCTCCGGCGGAATTTGTCAATATTGTTATAGTTTCTCCCGTGGCAAACTTCTGCTCCGTATACCACCTGGCACCCTCCATAGCAGGAATATCAAACACCATACGCCCTACCGGTCTGGGACTTCCGCCGCTTACCGCCGGATCACATTTGGCAGAACTGTTATCATGAAAGAATTCCCAGTTCGCCGCACTTTCCATTTGCCAGAAGTCATTGGTAGTAAACCAGAACTGTGGATACCTCCCATCCCCGGCCACTGCCGCCAGCAAATCTCCATTTCCCAAAATCGGCGCGTCAATCTTCGTCCCCGCATTCTGCCAGATTTTCCATCGTCCGCCCCCTGAAACATCCACATTTCCATCTGGCACAGCCGTCGGAGCCTCAGTAAATACAGCCCTATTTCTCTCTACAACCATATATCTTTCCTTCTTTCCACTTTCGCTTCCCGCACCGCAGTATCCTACTTTATAATCACCGTCTCATAAACCGCTTCCCTCATTCCCGGGAAGCTGCCCTCTCTACGCCCATTCACCAGCTGTCCTGCCGCATCCTTCCACTGGAATCTGGTCGTCGCATACGCCCCATTCTCAAAGTTATAGTTATTTCCTTCATCCTCATACAGCACAAACTCTCCGTCTGCCCCAGGATAAACGATAATCTGTACCGGCTTCTCTGGCTCCTGCTCTGCATAAACCAGCCCATCAGCCACCGGAATGATCGCACCCGCCTTCACGAAAATCGGGATCCGGTCAATAGGTGTCTCCACCTTCACATACTGGCCGCCCTCATATTTCTCATTTGTCCAGTAATCGTACCAGATCGTACCAGCCGGCAGATAACACTCCCATGTCTTTTCCCTGTTAAGCACGGTACTTTCCGGACCATAATACATAGGCTCCGTAACTGCACAGATCAGCAGGGATGGTCCAAACATAAACTCATTCTCCACCTTTCGCGCCTCCCTGTCCTCCGGGAAATCAAACAACAGGCTTCGCATAATGGTATAATCCTCAAAATGTACCGCCCCTGCCAGCGAATAAATATAAGGCATAAAATGATATCTCAGCTTGATAAATTTCTCGATAGCATCATAGAACATAGTGCCCTTTTCCCCGAAATTCCAGATTTCTCTCGGCGTATCTGTACCATGAGACCGGAACATAGGAAGAAATGTTCCCATCTGAAGCCAGCGTGTATAAAGCTCACAATATCCCTTATCTTTCACACCCTCATTATATTTTCCTTGCCAGAACCACTTGGGCTCCGGATCCGTGTTGCATCCGCATCCACGGTTCTGCCACTTATCTGCAACTGTGAAAAAGGCTCCGATATCCAAGGTCCAATAGGGATAACCGCTCAGTCCCATATTCAAACCTTCTACGATCTGGATCTTCAGATTCTTCCAGTCCGCGCAGGTATCTCCAGACCACAGCATAGCTGCATACTTCTGACCAGATGCATAACCGGAACGTGTCAAATTCAGTACACGCATATCCTCCCGATCCTTTCTCTGGTTCTCATAAATTCCCTTTGCATGCTCCAGGGCAAAAGCGTTGGCCACAGCAGGATCCAGGTATTTCTTGTGCTCGCCTCCAACCAGCTGGAAACGCTCCCAGGGCTCTCTTTTCACCGCACCGCCCCAGTCCGGACCGGAAAACGGCTCTGTGGAGTCACACCACCAGGAATCAAAGCCCTGGTCAAATAGCCCCTCCTTCGCCTGTTTCCAGTACATTTCTCTTGCTTTTTCATTAAAAGCATCATAGGTTGCATAATCATACAGAAGATATCCGGCATCAAAAAATTCCTGATGATTTTTTCCTCCGGCATTCATATTCGGCCATACAGAGACCATGCTGTGGGCATGCATCTCATGAATCCGCTCCATGCACTCCTTGTTATCCCCATAACGGGACTGATCCAGAATCTTCTCCCCCCAGTTGCCCGGATCCCAGGTATTCCAGTCCTGAACCACACAATCCAGCGGAACCCCGATTTCTCTGTAATGGCGTACAATTTCCTCTAATTCTTTGGAAGTATAATATTGCTCCTTGGACTGGATATAACCATAAGCCCACTTCGGCAGCATCTGCGCCTTGCCTGTCAAATAACGATAAGCATGGATAATTCCATCCATGGTATTGCCGCCCATGAAATAATAATCGATCTGATCCACTGTATCCAAAAACAGGTAAGACTCCCTTCCCTCATCATTAAAAGTCATCAAAGAACAGCAGTCAAAAAGCACTCCATATCCTTCTGTGGAAACAAACAGAGGCATTGGGATCCTCATATTGTGCTGGTAAAGATACTGATTGTGTCCGCGATAATTGTAAATTCCTTCCTCCGCCTGGCCAAGACCGTGAATCTCTTCCTCCTCTTTCCAGTCGAAAAATACCCTTGCACGATAACCGTCGCGCACCTTCTCCGGCTTCAGATTCTGAATAAAATTACGCTCACCGTCAACTGTTTTTACACGGTTGATAACCGGCTTCTCACCTCCAGTTGTATACCGCACTACATCAATTTTTGTTAAATCTGCCTTATCCTGTATGCACCACCTGGTTCCGTCCGCATGCTTCCACTCTATTCTTCCAGATGAAAGAGCCAGAGAGACCAGAACTTTTCCAGTCTTTAATTCCAGCTTTTCTTCGTGTTCCTCTGCTGCAAACTCAACTGCCGGATATTCCTTTTTTTCAATAATAAGAGAGTCGTTTTCCTTAATCTCCTCTTTTCCAATTACACAGCGGATAATTTCCTCTGTAACCGGAATCAGCCGGTATAACATTCCTGCCGCTTCCGTCTGTACATACCTGTCTGTTTTGATCATTTTCCATTCCCTCCGTTTTTCAATCCCCTTTTTTTTACGTTGTCTGTCTGAAAGAGCCTCTTGCGTGATAATAAATTCCAACGAAATTTTCCATTACATAAAAAGCTGGCACATCAGGACAAAGCTTCCTGCTTTTATCCTAACATGCCAGCCTGAAAAAGGTCTATGTCTTATCTGCTCCTGAATTTTAATTATTTTTACTCTTCTCATATCCGGGAGTTTTTCCCATATGCTTCTTATATAATCTGTAAAAATTGGAAATATTATTGAACCCACATGCCAGGGCAATCTCAGTCACATTTGCCCCATCCTCCCGAAGCAGCTCCCGGGCCCGGTTCACACGCAGACGTGTCACATAATCACTGAAGCTGATGTTGGTGAACTTACGGAAATAGGAGGAGAAATAGTTGGAGCTCATATAAACAGACGCTGCAACCTCCTCCAGCGTAATCTTCTCACAATAATGAGCGTTTATGTAAGTAAAAGCCTGCTCCAGACGTTTCATGGCATTTTTCTTTTCCCGAAGCATTTCACCGGACTTGGTCTCATCCTGATAAGCCCGGATCAGCATGGTCAGAATCCGCAGAACATTCGCCTTAATCATAAGCGGATAGCCCTCCTTGCGCTCCTGCCATTCCTGGTAAATCTCCTGTATACTGGTACGGATCTCCGTATTCACCGGTTCTTCGTGGCCCACTCTGTTCTTAAAATTACTTCCTCGCTCCACAAACGGCTTCAGATATTCTGCGTCAAATAAACTGATCTTCTCAGCTACAAATTCCGGAGAAAAAATCATTACCAGAAGCTTCATATTACCGCCAAGCAGCTTCCATCCATGAGGCTCCACATTGTTAAAAATGATAATATCATCCTTCTCCATTGTGTATTCCTGTCCGTTGACAAAATAATTTCCCTTGCCTTCCAGAACCCAGGTGATCTCAAAATAACTATGCCAGTGCCAGGTTCCCGGGCGGCTGTTAGCCTGATTTAATTCTACCTCTGATATCTGAAAAGGAAACTCCTTATCAAGAGGAATGCTGTCACGTTCCAGTTTCATCTTCTGCCTCCTGTAGCTGTGTCATATGCACAGTATAGCAGAATTCCTGCTGACCTGCAATCTCCCTTCCGGACTCCTTATCCCAGAAATCTTTCCAGTTTTTCCAGTTCTTCCTCATGCTTTCCGTGAACTGCGATTCTGAAATAATCCTTTCCCTGAACACCTTTTATCATATAATAATCACTTTCTATTTTGAAAAAAGGCTCTTTAAGCATATCCAGATATACAAAGCTTCCAAGAGGTTTCAGACTCAGTATAAACTCTCTGTCTATTGGCTGATCCAGCAGATAATCCGTTGCAAACCATCCGGATTCTGCGCATTTCTCCCTTGAAGGCTGTTTCCCAAGAATTTTCATTTTCACTTTTGTTCCCTTCAGATAATTTTTCCACACGATTTCATCAGATTCAGCTACCTTTTTAAGGAAGCTGCAATCTGTCCGGCAGCTGTCAGAAAAGCCTGAATATCTTTTTCCCCGGTAAACCAGGAGATGCTGACTCTCACAGTTCCACCATTTTCTGTCCCCATTGCCTGATGGATCAGCGGCGAGCAGTGCAGTCCAGCGCGGACTGTGATCCCATATCCGCTTTCCAGTATATAAGCTGCATCAGAAGCCTTTAAGCCATCGAAATTCATACTCAAAACAGGCCCTCTGCGCCCTTTTGGACTGCCGTAAATTTGAATGCCATCTATTTTTTTCAGTCCCTCATACAATAGCTCCATAAGCATTTCTTCTTTTTTCTGTATCCAGTCCAGCCCTGTTTGGAGTATATACTCAGTCCCTGCAAGAAGCCCTGTAATTCCCGGAATATTCTGTGTTCCCACTTCATATTCGTAATCACCATTTTCATAGGTGAGCTGCTGACTGTTTCGCCCTGTACCTCCGTATTTTAATGGTTTCAGGGAAATGCCCTCTCTGATATAAAACCCGCCTGTTCCCTGGATTCCAAGAAGACTTTTGTGCCCTGTAAAAACAACGGCATCTGCATTCCAGCCATCTACATCCACAGGAATACATCCTGCACTCTGGGATATGTCTGCAATTAAAAGCAGATTGTTTTTTTCGGCAAAATCAGCTGCCATTTTCATATCCTGTATATATCCGGTCACATTGGAGCAATGATTGATGATCATGGCAGATGGCTTTTTTCCAGTTGTTTTTGTTGCTTTCTTCAATGTATTCTCAAGAGCCTGTTCTGTTATTGCCCCATCTTTCCCACAGGGAACGATCCATACAGGATGTGTGTCTTTCACTGTCTGATTCATCAGCGGCCGAAGTACACTGTTATGCTCTGTCTGTGTTGCAAGAACAGCCTGACCTTCTTCCCCGAAATTCAGGCCGCAAAGCAATGTATTCATACTCTCCGTTGCGCCTGAGGTAAAAAAAATCCGATGATAGTCACTGATATTTAAAAGCTTCC
>OLNZ01001795.1_pt1 | contig 14240 bp, 10 predicted proteins | sample 1672981 | NCBI WGS metagenome assembly OLNZ01 (sample SAMEA3136743, study PRJEB25190) | human gut metagenome | biome: human gut; feature: human-associated habitat; material: faeces | place: Austria | collected 2013
GCAGTGCAACGGAACCGCCCATGGAGCAGCCATACACTGCATATAATTCCGTATAACCCTGTGCCTTCATCCATACATTCAGATCCGAAGCGATCTGCTCCACACTTGTAAAATCACTGTCATTGTCAAAGTCATATCCGGGAAGTGCCGGAACAAGCAGATGATACTTTTTCTCCAGTAGCGGAATGACATTTTCAAAATAATCCCATTTCACAACGGATGGATGAATCAATAAAATAAGTTCTGTATTTTCTTTTCCGAATTCATGAATTGTCATTGGTGTCTGCCTCTCTTTTTATACTTATGTTAGTTGTTACTAACCAAGTATAGCAGGTTACCACCGCACATACAACCTATCTCGTTCTCTTAACGCTGTAATCGCTGTCATACATTTCTTTCAGCTTTTCTACCGTATTGTAAACGCCGTCCATACAAAATTCCTTCGACCATGTCATGTAATATGCCCATGGTGTATGACTCTGCTCCAGCTTTTTAACATCCGGGTTATACCCGACTTCCGTCAGCGCTGCCACTTTGTTTCTGGATGTATTGGCGATCAGCTCCTCATACTGCTTCTGGTAATCTGTCGCTTCATATTCCGGCAGATAAATGTCCCACGATACCACATCTACGTAGGCATCACCCGGATACCCTTCCTTTGTCGGACAGCTCCAAACCCAGAGCAGGTTGTCCAGATGCTTCTGGTTTACATAATAATCAAACATCAGCTTGTAAAGCTCTGCTGCCACTTGACCGCCTTTTCTGCCCCACCAGAACCATGTGCCTTCCACCTCATGGAACGGACGCCACAGTACCGGAATATTTTCCTGCTGAAAGCGGGCGAGCTGCCCGGCGATCACATCCAGATCCTGATAGAAAGCTTTGCGCTCCTTCGTGCCCTCCACAAGCACCTGCTCCGGGTCAAACTCCGTATGCTCACTGTAAAAGCTCTTATCTCTTCCGCCCATCGGTGAGAACCAGTGAAAGCAGATAGAAACAATACCGTCTGTCTCTTTTGCCCATTTGATCGCAGTGTCCATGGTGCCCTGATTTTCCTTTACCTCTGTCAGGCACGCCTCGGATGCATCCGCATAGTTGATGTTTGGGGAATAGCCCAAAAGCTCAAATCCCTGCAGCTTCGGATAAGCACCTGTCTTTTCATGGATATAGGTGATCTCCTCCATCGGATTTGTCTGCGTATGCTGTCCGGTTATGATCTTTTTGCCGGCTGTTTCATATAAATATGCCAATAATTCTTTTGCCTCTTTTGTTGCGTTTTCATTCACAGGTTTCATTTCTCAGTTTTCCTTTTGTAATCTCTGTTTTTCCGTTTGTTTTTTCTGTCAGCAATTTGATCGCTGCGTCCTCTTCCCCCGCCGGTACCAGCACATGGAACAGTACTTTTGCGCCATATTCCGTATCTGCTGTGCGAAAACCCGCCTGGGAAAGCAGATACTGGATCTTCCCGACATCCGTATATTCCGCTGTCAGCATCAGCTCCTGCATCAAAAGCTGCTGTCTGATCTCAGCGTGCAAAAGAGCTTCTGAAACAGCCCCCTGATAAGCACGTACCAGTCCGCCCGTTCCCAGCAACACACCGCCAAAATACCTCGTTACAACAGCCGCCACGTTATGTACATCCTGCCCGGTCAGCACAGAGAGCATCGGTCTGCCCGCTGTCCCGCTCGGCTCACCGTCATCGGAGGAATGCAAGATCTCGTTGTTTTCCCCGATCACATAAGCGCTGCAGTTGTGCCTTGCATCCCAGTATTTCTTTTTGCAGGCAGCAATGAACTGCTCTGCCTCCTCCTGCGACTGTACGGGACATAATGTCGCGATAAATCTTGATTTTTTTTCTGTAATCTCGCCCTGCGCCTGCTGCAGTATGATCTTCATATACGGATCTTGCTCCTTTATTTGTTTTATATTCTATAAATGGCGTCACAGTCAAAATGTCATGCGGATTGTTCCGTGCTCTGCACTCCCACAATCCTCCCCAATATTCGCATATCGTGGGATTATCATCCCACTTTTATGCTCATATCGGAGCGGGTCCCAAGGTCTTTCACCCACCTATGAGCGAGCTCACGTGGGTTTAGACCTTTAGACCCTGACATCATATAATTCTGCAACTAAAGCATACCACAGATTCGGTATAAAAGTGTACCATTTTGTGAACAATCCTATATATGGAAGATTACCCTTTCCTTTAATGGCTGTTTTTGGTATAATCAGTGAGAATAAGGAGGCTTTATTCATGAATTATGGTAAAAAAAGCATCCGCAAAAAACAGCGGCAGCTTAATTCTAAATCAACGAAATTCAGCAAAATGTTCTTACTGGCATTTTTGAAAGCACTGCTCATCTGTATGATCAGTGTGTGCATTATCGGTGTCTGTCTCGGTATCGGTATGTTTAAGGGAATTCTGGCATCTGCCCCCGATATTTCCAGTCTGGATGTTACGCCAAGCGGTTATGCGACCGTCGTTTACGATAACAGTGGCAAACAGATCGCCAAGCTCGTCGGCACCAATTCCAACCGAAGCTATGTCAAGATGGATCAGATCCCTGAAAATATGGCTAACGCCTTTGTCGCGATCGAAGATGCGCGTTTCTATCAGCATAACGGTATTGATATCAAGGGTATTATCAGAGCCGGTGTGACCGCCATCAAGACAAGACATCTCGGACAGGGTGCCAGCACGATCACCCAGCAGCTTCTGAAAAACAACGTCTTTGAGGGCTGGGTAACGGAAAACTCCGATCTTGTCCGTATCAAGCGTAAGATCCAGGAGCAGTATCTGGCACTGGAGCTCGAAAAAAGAATGAGCAAGCGGGATATTCTGGAGCTTTATATGAACTCGATCAACTTAGGACAGAATACACTTGGTGTACAGGCAGCTTCCATGCGTTACTTCAATAAGCCCGTATCTGAGCTGAATTTATCCGAATGTGCGGTTATTGCCGGCATCACACAGAACCCGTCCAAATACAATCCGATCACACATCCGGAAGACAATGCAGACAGGCGTACAAAGGTTCTGAATGATATGCTGGATCAGGGCTGGATCGATCAGGATGAATACGATGAGGCTATGGCAGACGATGTCTACTCCCGCATCAAGCAGGTAAATGAAACAACAGAAAGCGATTCGATCAACTCCTACTTCGTTGATGCGCTGATCGATCAGGTTACTTCCGTTCTGATGGAAGAAAAGGGCTATAATGAAACACAGGCATATAATCTGGTTTATTCCGGCGGTCTGCAGATCCAGACAACGCAGGATCCTTCCATCCAGAAGATCTGTGATGAGATTTACAATAATGAAGAAAACTATCCTGAAAATACAAAATGGCTGCTTGACTATCAGCTCACTGTCCTGACAGCAGGTGGTGAGTATGTCAATTATTCAACGGAAATGTTCAAGCAGTATTTCAGGAACCAGCGTTCTTCCTATAATCTGCTGTATTCTTCCCAGGATGCTGCTTATACGGATATCGCGGAATATCAGCAGAGCGTTTTAAGCCCGGGTGATGAAGTCTATTCGGAAAATGTATCGCTGACACCGCAGCCACAGGTTTCCATTACCGTAGAGGATCAATCCACAGGTTACATCGTGGCAATGGTCGGCGGACGTGGTACAAAATCAGCCAGCCGTACTTTAAACAGAGCAACGGACACGACCAGACAGCCCGGATCTACCTTTAAAATTCTGTCTACTTATGCACCTGCCCTTGACAGCGCCGGCATGACACTTGCCACTGTCCAGAACGATGCCCCATATAATTATGCAAACGGAAGGCCTGTCAGCAACTGGTATTCCAGCGGCTACAAGGGAATCTGTACACTCCGTTACGGTATTGAACAGTCCCTGAATATTGTTGCAGTAAAAACACTGACACAGATCACACCACAGCTTGGTTTTGATTATCTGCAGAACTTCGGCTTTACTACCCTTGTGGAACGTCGCGAGGTCGAGACAAGCAGCGGTACCCAGATTTTCTCCGATATCACACAGTCTCTTGCACTGGGCGGTATCACAGACGGTGTTACCAATCTGGAACTGAATGCAGGCTATGCAACGGTTGCCAATAACGGTACTTATATCAAACCGACTTTATTTACAAAAATTCTGGATCACGATGGCAATGTTATGGTAGATAACACAACACCGGAATCTCATCAGGTTATCAAGGAAACAACTGCCTTCCTGCTGACAGATGCCATGGTCGATGTTGTCACAAAAGGTACCGGTGGTTCCGTCAACTTCGGCGGCGATGTCGCAATCGCCGGGAAAACCGGTACAACCTCCGATTATAAGGATGTCTGGTTTGCAGGCTACTCTCCGTACTATACAGCTACGACCTGGACAGGCTATGACAATAACGTATCTATGGAGACAAGTGCGGAAAAGAACTTATCCAAAACAATGTGGAAAGCTGTTATGTCCCGGATCCATGAAGGATTACCTGCCGCTTCCTTTACGAAGCCAAGCGGTATTGTGACCGCGACAGTCTGCTCCAAGTCCGGTAAACTGCCGATTGCAGGCGTATGTGATGCTTACTTAAATACAGAATACTTTGCAGAAGGTACCGTACCGACAGAAACATGTGATGTACACTTTTCCGGAATGGTATGTTCAGCAACCGGTCTTGCCGCTACAACGACCTGTCCTTATCAGGTTCCGGGCGTTATTGAAATTGCACCATCCGACGATGGTTCACCGGGTGCAACAAAGTATTGTCCGCATACACCGGATTACTTTACAAATCCTGCCAATGCTGCTTCCATCCAGGCTGCTCAACAGGCGATCGCACAGCAGCAGGCTGCAGCAGCACAGGCAGCGCAGCAGGCACAGCAGCAGGCAGCACAGCAGGCACAGCAGCAGATCGATGCACAGGCAGATGCAGAAGAAGCCGGCGGCGGTGAAGCTCCTGCAGATGATGAGTAGAATGCATTAGATTATGTCAATGCGGATCAGCAAGCTATCACAATATAGAAACAGAAAGAAAAACCATGGACTAAAATTCTTCAGTCCATGGTTTTTTAAATGTACCATTTATTGTATTTCCAAGCCATTTCCAGCCCGTTCCTATGATGACATCCACCTATTCCCTGTCCAGCTTATAAAAGCTACAGTGCAGCTGCGTCTCATCCACATCTGACAATTCCTTTGGCAATGTGATATGCAATCTCTCTACAGCCTTCTCACAGGTAAAATACGGGCTTGTACAAAGCGGTAACAGCACGCTGTCTGCCATCGTGTAAGTAAAGTGTGCACTGCCCTCTGCAGCGATCTCTGTCCCAAAAGACAGCTCCGCCTGTCCTGCGGCGGTCTGTCCTTTCGTTTCCTCATTTGCCGCATCCCTGCCCGGATCCTGCAGATCGATAGCAACATCACAATCGATCTGTAAAAGGTCAATGTCCATTCCTGTGATTTCCCTTTCAAAGACAAGATCAAAGCCCTCTTCTGTCCGTTCAATCCGGTAAGGTATCTGCAGTTCCTGCCCTTTCTCTTCTATGCCGGCCCAGACTGCGGGCAGCATTTGCAGGCTCGTTTTATGCAGCAGCTGTGCATATGACTCATAATCGACCTTTGCAGCTTCTGTATGACACTCTCCACGCAGCAAATAAATCACATTTTCATATTTATACGGTACATAATCCTGCTCCAGCAGATAATCATAGAGCAGAATGCTTCTGTCACTGAAGGTCGCTTCATCGAACTGGATGTATGGTGCAAGAAGGATCAGATCCGGCAGATTTTCGGAAAGCTGCGCGATCGCCTTTTCCTGCATCGTGCGGTTGCTGATATTATACACGGATGTAAACGGGAAAAAGCATTCCCGGTCAAATAAAACCGCATTGGCAACCGCATTGGTTGCATCCAGCCATGTCTTTCCTTCTGTCACCTCAGCCTGTAATACCGTTCCGATATTTTGCAGGCTCTGCAGCGTATTTCCCTGTACAAAACCTGTTCCCATATTGGATATTCCCGCATCCGTCACATATACGACCGGATCTGCGATCTCTTTTCCTCCGATCGCTGTATCTACAGATGCAGGAACCTCTTTGATCATACAAAGACTGTCCGATGTTATGAGCGATGCATCCTGACTCAGCCACAGCATCAGGGAACCAAGAGCCAGTGCCATAAGCCATTTTTTATGTTCGTATAAAAGGACTGACACTGTCAGAATGCTGAAAAAGATCGTCAATACCAGGGCTCTGCCCCCTTCATCAAACCGGACAAAAGCGTAATTTACCAAAATAAGATAACAGATCAGCAATGTCATAAACTGCCCTGCTGCTCTTTTCTCTTTCTTCAGTGCAAAATACAGACAAACAAGAAGTGGCAGTAAAAAGCCAAAAGTCCCGATAAAGAACGTTCCCTGCTTTCCCATCAGCCCCGGCAGAAGATAACCGGCTGCATCTGTCACATCTTCAAACATTGCCATACCATTGACATACAGCGTTGTTCCGGTATTATCCTTTAAATAAACCACAATCTGTAAAAACAGAGGGATAAAAGAAATGCCGAATACAATCAGTGCAAGCCAGCGTACCAGCACCCCCGGTCTATGCAGGATCTCTTTGCAGTTTTCTCCAAGCTTTGGCAAGCTTCTGCACAAAACGAGCGGCAGAAATGCCAGAGCCGCAGTTCCACCGATCGATGCGTTCCATGCAATCGCAAAGATAGAAAGGAGCACCCATGCATACAGATAATCGAGCTTTGGCAGCTTCTTACTAAACAGGACAAAAAACAGGATAAACAAAAACAGATACCGCATTCCCGCTGTTTTGACCAGAAACGGCATAAACAGCCAGACAAGCCATATACCTGCCCTGTGCTCCATAAAATAACAGATCACAAGTGCCAGCAGAGCCGCCATGGCAAGATCCCCAACTATTTTTGCCGCATTCAGGGAAAGATATGATCCGTCGAAAAACAGATAATCGATCACTCCATAATAATAATCACAAAGTCCGTGGATCGGGATCAGATCCAGATAAGGCAGCTTATGATACGACATCAGCTGCTGCATCGGAAGTGTGATCTCCCCGTTGTGGAAATAATCCATGCTGAGCAGCCCCTCCGGCTGTGTAAAAACACGCAGCATGGCTGCCATAACAAAGGTCGTCGGATAAATCCGGCTTTCCTTTCTGCTGCTAAAATACGCCCAGATCAGAAGTAACAGTGTCAGCAGGATACAGAAGTATTTCCATCTGCCGGAATAAAACAGCTCCATGACCTCTCCCGTCACTTCATATTGATAACGAAAATGCACAAAGGAAAGACAGCCAACCGGCAGTAAGATCTGCAGATATTTCTCAAGTCTTATCTTGACAAACAGCCTGCCAAGCTGTGGCAGTCCGCAAAGCATAAGAAAGAAAACGGCTGTAATCCCTAATAATACAAGGCTGCCAGCCTGCCAGAGCTGTGCGATCCTTACCTTCCAGCCTGCTGCCAGAAACAGCACGGTCAAAGCCCCATAGACAAATGACGCCTGTTCTACGCAGTTTACATAACTTGTTTTAGTGTGCTGACAAAGCAGATAACCCAAAAGCAATACCGCATAAAGCCCTGCATACTGCCACATATACCTCTGCTGTGTCAGTATCATAAGCAATACAGCTGCATATCCGATCATAAAACCATAAACCGCCTTTTCCCTGTCTGTTTTCTCTTCTCTGCCCGTATTCTGCCTTACCGGCTTCACTTTTAGCAGGATCCATGCAAACAGGATAAATAACAGCGGCAGACCAATGATCGCTCCCCGGATCAGCCACAGATCCGCCTGTTTGTTATAACCCGACCATGTTGTTAGCCCGCAGATCAGATCCTTGTAAACAGGAAGCTGATCGTACCAGCCCTTTATAAACAGACCGAAAATGGAAAACAGGGTCAAAACAGCTCCAAAAGCTGCTTCAATCCCTGTCCATAAATCTAAACTTTTAAACTGCGCAAAAAACTTTTTCATTTTGATCATAAGAACATGCAATGTGCCAGTGCCTGTCGCAGTTCCTCCTCCTTAATCGGTTTTGAGATAACTTCGGAAAAGCCGCAGTCATAAAAGATTTGTTTGGACTCCTCCGTAATATTGGATGTCATGACTAAAAGCGGCAGAAGTTCAAAATAAGGATCCGCAAGCTGTCTGATCTCCTTTGCTGTCTGGATACCGCCCTTAACAGGCATCATATGATCAAGAATAACAAAATCATATTTCCTTGTATGAAGCTCTTCAATCGCCTCTTCACCACTTTCCACGGTCTTTGCCTGCATACCGTATGATTTCAGCAAAGATGCGACCAGCTTACAGTTTACCGGACTGTCATCTACCACAAGTGCCTTCACCTGCTTGGCGTAATACAGATTCTGTGCCTTTTTGCGGGAATCTGTGATCAGTTCCTTCTGCTCTTCTCTGTGTTTCTCCTTGATCTGTCCGATCGTTTCCTCATCCTCAACCGTCTGCAAAAATGAAATCACAAATTTGGTCTGTCTGACCTCTGCTCCAGCGGTCTTATCCAAAAAGATACCGTTCAGCTTCTGGATCATATTTTTGGCAAGCGCAAAGCCCGGTGCATTTCCATAACGCAGATCTTCCGTCAGATCCTCACTGCAGTCGATCCTGCACACCAGTGTGATATTCTGCCCTCTTCTTGGCAGAATACCCTTTTCATAAGTAACGGTCATTGTGACTGTTCCCTGCTCCGTAAACTGCAGCAGATCACTTAAGATGTTGATCATGGCAAGACGGATCTTTTCGGTATTTCCAACGAGTACGCTGGGTAGATCATAATCCACATGCAGCAGAAAAACCTTATCCTTTCCCCGGATCATACTCTGTATTTTCTGATTGATCTCCAGAAATAAGCCCTTTGTATTATAAGTTGCTGCCTGCTCCGTCTCTGCTGCCGGTGTTGCAGCCACTGCTGCTGTCACATAACTGCCATCCTCTCTTTGTTCCAGCAAAAAACCGGACAGGATCATATCCCTTTCCTTCATGCAGAGCAGATACATCAGAAGCATTAAGATCAGATACTCCAGTACAGTCGCAAGTATTTCCTCATAGCTTGTCTGATATGTGTAGCGCAGCGTATGAAGTCTGTGGTCCGTCTGGTAAAATTTATACAAAAATACACAGAGCATGGCAAAAAAACAATTTCTTGCCGTGTGTATAAATATCGCTTTATCCGCATACAGAAGACTGACAAGCGGTACGATCACATAAAACAGCTTCAGACTGATCACATCATTACAGGCAACCAGACAGACAAGCCCTTCCATAAGTGTCAGACAGACACATCGGTTGACTGTTTCATTATAAGAATACCGGCAGACGATCACCGGAATAACCGATGCCGCAAAAATCAAGAGACATACTTTGATAAGTGTGCTCTTTTCCAGCACAAGCACATCCACCTGCCATGCGATAACCGCCGCAGGGATCAGTATCAGAAATGCCGCGATCAGCTTCCCGAGAATCCCATTGATCCTGCGGTTATTATCTTTTATAAAATCCCTCATATAAAGATTTTGATTCATGTAGTATCCTTCTCCTTATAACCCTCTCACCAATACTTGACTTATTCAGAATTTTACCATATTTTACGCTGAGAATCCAGTTTTTGTTTGACAAAGAATCGTTTCTTTGATACAATATCGTTCGGTAACAAAAAAGCTGCTGTGGCTCAGAGGTAGAGCACTTCCTTGGTAAGGAAGGGGTCACGGGTTCAATTCCCGTCAGCAGCTCTTACAATTTTTCCCCTAGAAACCTTGAAAATACGGCATTTTCGAGGTTTTCTTTTTTCCCTTCAGGTGAGGTACACTGAGGTACCCCCCTTTCACCTGGCATCAGAGACAGAACGCTGAAGCTGAAAACAGAACAAAACAGCGCTGTATCCATCTAAGACACAGCGCTGTTCTTTTTATCTGCTTTATTTATCCTTGATGTTATTTTCGTAGATCTCAATCTCGATGCGATAAGCATCTCTTTCCAGCTTCAGCTGCTTGATCGCTTCTTCATTTTCCTGAATCTTGGCATGTGTTTCCTCTAAATGCTTCTTGATCACATCACTGCCGCTGCTCAGCAGATGCTCTGCCAGACACTGTCCGTACAGATCACATTTGATCGCATATTCGGCGTTTAAATTTTCCAGCTCTTTAATCTGCTGCTCAAGATTTTGGAAATTAACCTTTAATTCTTTGTAGATTTTTTCTCTCATCTTGGTATTTGGATCATTTCTCTCCATCTGAAATTCCCTCTCATTCTTTTATGCTATGTAATAGCTTTGCTACAGTTTACACTTCCTTTTTATCATATATCAACATGCCAAATGCAGTCAAATCTATTTCCCGTTTTCTCCATTTTTCATGCAGATGCGGTCGTTTTTTCAACATATTCGGTCATCTGTTATTCGATCACCTTCCGTAATTTTGATTTCAGTCTGCTCAATGCATTATCTGTTGACTTTTCATCCCTTCCAAGTACCTTTGCAATCTCCACATATCCCATTCCGGTCAGGTACAGATCCAGCACCTGCTTTTCAAAGCTGCTGAGCCGGGACTGTATCATCTGTTCAATATATTCCACATTTTCCCGGTCTATGAGCATTTTTTCCGGATCACTGAGCTGTCCTGACTGCAATACGTTTTCCAGAGGCACATTTTCCTTCTGCTCATCCGTATGTGTTGTCTCGCCTGACAATGAAATATATGTATTAAGGGGCATATGTTTTTTTCGTCCGGATGCCTGCACAGCCGTATACATCTGTCTGGAAATACAGAGCGTGGCAAATGTTGAAAAGCCGGCATCCCTGCCAAAATCATAATCTCTGACAGCTTTAAACAGACCGATCATTCCTTCCTGGATCAGATCCTCTGTATCACCACCCAGAATATACATGGATTTTGCTTTATCCCTGACAAGATTTTTATATTTATCCATCAGATAATCCATGACCTCCTGCTCTCCTTCACGCAGTCGTATGATCAGTTCTTCATCCGAACAATCCTTCCATCTGTCCCGCATTTGTTACCTCATTTTCGTCTATTTCTTTACCTGCATTCTCTGTCTGACAACCTCATAGGCAAGTACACCCGCTGCCACAGATGCATTCAGGGAATCTATGTCTCCCTGCATAGGGATCCTTGCCACAAGATCACATTTGGACTTCACAAGACGTCCTACACCTTCCCCTTCATTCCCGATCACCAGTCCGATCGGCCCTGTCAGATTCTGCCTGTACATGATCTCACCATCCATATCCGCACAGACAAACCAAAGCCCTTCTTTTTTCAGCTCTTCGATCGTCTGGGAAAGGTTTGTCACCTTTGCAACCGGCGTGTAATTCAGTGCACCTGCAGATGCCTTCGCAACGGTCGCAGTCAGTCCGACTGCCCGGTTCTTCGGAATGATCACTCCATGCGCGCCTGCTAAATTGGCTGTTCTGATGATCGCACCAAGATTGTGCGGATCCTCAATATTATCCAGAATAAAAATAAACGGATCTTCTCCCTTTTCTTTTGCTTTTTCCAGAATATCGGAAACCTCCGCATATTCATAAGCCGCCGCATAGGCGATGACACCCTGATGCTTGCCGGTCTCGGACATCTGGTCAAGACGTTCCTTTGTCACATACTTGATCATGACATCCTTTTTCTTTGCTTCCCTGCGGATGGTCACCATAGGTCCATCCTGACAGCCGTCCAAAATAAATACCTTATCGATCGGCTTGCCACTGCGAAATGCTTCTATGACCGCATTTCTGCCTTCTATCGTAAATTCTTCGTATCGCATCTTTTCCTCATTTCTACCCGTTTTCCCGGTCACTTGATCCTGCCGTCAGATTTCTTTTCCGATCAGCGTAAGCCCCTTCTTTACAAGAAAAAGCAGTCTGTCTGTCTGTTCCGTCAAATATAAATAGCCCATCAAAGCCTCAAACCCGGTCGCTTTCCGGTAAGCAACCACTGATGCATTTTTTGCGGTATGCGAGGTTTTGGCATTCCTGCCTCTTCTGTATACACCGGCTTCTTCTTCCGTCAGCTCCGGCAGAAGTGCTTCGATCATCTCTGCCTGCGCATCCGCCTTTACCACCGCACTTTTTATCTTATGTAAACTGTTGGCATCACGATTGCATCGCTCCACCAGAACAGTCCGGATCACAAGATCATAAATACAGTCGCCTAAAAAAGCAAGCGTGATCGGCGAATAGGTTCTGATATCCGTTTCCTTACAGGCAAATGTTTCCCTGATCTGCGAAAGCAGACTTATGCTCTCTTCCATTTTACTCCTTCTCTGGTATCCTCCAACACGATACCCTTCTCCAGCAGCTCGTTACGGATCTCATCTGCACGGGCAAAGTTCTTCTGCTTTCTGGCATCCTGTCTTTCCTGGATCAGCTTTTCAATATCTGCATCGAGAAGCTCCTGCTTCGGCTCAATGAGCAGACCGCAGATATCTGTCAGCATTTTCAGCTCTTCGTACAGATTCTGTAAATATGCCTTGGAGCTTTCTTCCCCTGTATTGGAGTTGATGAATTTTACCAGTTCAAAGATAACGGAAATGGCATCTGCCGTATTGAAATCATCATCCATCGCTTCATCAAAACGGTTTACATAAGTTACCGCCTGCTCATAAAGCCTGCTCTCTTCTTCTGTCATGTGGCTGTTTGCCGCATGCTCTAATCTGTACTGCAGGTTCTGGGCACAGGTCAGGATTCTCTCCAGTCCGTTCTTGGCAGCTTCCATCAGCTCCGCACTGAAGTTCAGCGGGCTTCTGTAGTGTGCGGAAAGCATAAAGAAACGAAGCACCTGCAGATCGTATTTTTCACTGATATCACGTACGGTAAAGAAGTTACCGAGTGATTTACTCATCTTCTTATTGTCGATGTTGAGGAACGCATTATGCATCCAGTATCTTGCAAAGATCTTGCCGTTGCATGCCTCCGACTGTGCGATCTCGTTTTCATGATGTGGGAAGATCAGATCCTCGCCGCCTGCATGAATATCGATCTCATCACCGAGGTATTTTTTGCTCATAACGGAGCATTCGATATGCCAGCCCGGACGACCGTCGCACCATGGAGATTCCCAGTATGGCTCGCCGTCTTTTTTCGGTTTCCATAATACAAAGTCAAGCGGGTCTTCCTTCTGATCCTCGCCGGATACGAGAAGGCTTCTGTTACCGCCTCTTAAATCGTCGATATTTTTATGGGAAAGCTTTCCATAATCCTTAAAGCTTCTTGTTCTGTAGTAAACAGTTCCGTCTGCTGCCACATAAGCATGCCCTTTGTCGATCAATGTCTTTATCATATCGATCATACCGTCAATTTCCTGCGTGGCAAGCGGATGTGTGGTGGCAGGCTTTACATTCATGGCTGCCATATCCTTTTTACATTCTGCGATATAACGCTGGCTTATCACGGAAGCATCTACGCCTTCCTCGATCGCAGCTTTGATGATCTTATCGTCCACATCGGTAAAGTTGGATACATAATTGACCTCATAGCCTTTATGTTCCATATAGCGGCGTACCGTATCAAATACGATCATCGGACGTGCATTTCCGATATGGATCAGGTTGTATACGGTAGGACCGCAGACATACATACGGACCTTTCCTTCTTCGATCGGTACAAATTCCTGTTTTGTTTTTGTAAGCGTATTATAAATCCTCATGTAAAGCTCCTTTCCTGAGTGCTTTTACTTCATTTTCCAGTTCTATCAGTTTATTGGTCAATGCGATATTACTCTGTCTGAGCATGGACAGATCTTCCTTGACCGGATCCGGCAGATGCACCTGATCCATTTCTTCCTGTGGCAGGGAAACATTATTCCGCTTGACTACTCTGCCCGGAACACCGACTACCGTCGAATTCGGCGGTACAGGCTCTAAAACAACGCTTCCTGCGCCGATCTTGGAGTTATCTCCGATTGTAAAGGAACCGAGCACTTTTGCGCCCGCACTGATCATGACATTATTACCGATCGTCGGATGTCTTTTTCCCTGTTCTTTACCGGTTCCGCCAAGCGTCACACCCTGATACAGCGTTACATTATCGCCGATGATCGCCGTTTCTCCGATGATCACACCGTTTCCATGGTCGATAAACAATCCTTTGCCGATCTGTGCGCCCGGGTGGATCTCGATACCGGTCTTTCGGACGCCTCTCTGGGACACCCATCTTGCCCAGAAATAGTGCCCGTTTAAATACAGCTTATGTGCAATACGATAATG
>OLNZ01001800.1_pt1 | contig 14207 bp, 13 predicted proteins | sample 1672981 | NCBI WGS metagenome assembly OLNZ01 (sample SAMEA3136743, study PRJEB25190) | human gut metagenome | biome: human gut; feature: human-associated habitat; material: faeces | place: Austria | collected 2013
AAAACTCATTTAAAGGATTTTATTGTTTATTTTTCAATGTACTTTTGTTCCCTTTTTTTAATCGAGAACTTCATTATTGTACCATTTTCTTTTTTCTTTGTCAACACTTTTTTATAATATTTTTTAACTTTTTTTGAGCAAAAAAATTAGTAATCTTTTTGCCTTCATTTTTCGCCCTTACTTAAATATTACTAATTATATATTATATATATAATTCATGTCTTCACATTTATTAGGTACCTTTTTATATTACTACTTTTTTCTCCCTCTGTCAACACTTTTTTTGAAAATATTTTAAATTTTTTGTTGCTATTCACCCTTAATTTATTAATTTTACAAACTCTCTTGGGTTTCTTCAGTGCTTTATATTTATTATAAATTAAGCTCTCGATGGATACGCCTTTGTTGTTTTTCGGGGTTCTCAATTTATTCTAAATATAAAGCTCCTGTGTTGGGCGAATTTGTAAAAGTTGATGTAGCATATCATACAATCTTTTCATTTCATTTGTTTTTACATACTTGTATGTGTATATCTTTTAATTGTTGTTCTTTTACTATGCTTGGTGCTCCCATTAACGCATCTCTTGCTTTTTTGTTTTTAGGAAATGCTATTACTTCACGTATATTTGGTTCATCCGCTATAAGCATTACTATTCTGTCAAATCCTGGTGCTGCTCCTGCATGTGGTGGAGTTCCATATTGGAATGCTTTGTATAATGCTCCAAATCTTTTTTCTACTTCTTCTTCTGGATATCCTGCTATCTCAAATGCTTTTACCATTATTTCTGGATTATGGTTTCTTACTGCTCCTGAAGCTACTTCATATCCATTACATACTACATCATATTGATATGCCAGTATTTCTAGTGGGTCTTTGTTTAATAGTGCTTCCATACCACCTTGTGGCATTGAAAATGGATTGTGGTTAAAATCTATTGTTCCTTCGTCTGATAGTTCATACATCGGGAAATCCACTATTAAACAGAATCTGTATGTATTTTTTTCTAATAAATCTAATCTGTCTCCTAATTCTATTCTTAATCCTCCAGCTATTTTTTGAACCTTTTCGAATTCGTCTGCCAAGAAGAATACACTGTCATTTGGTTTTACACCAATTTTTATTAGTCCTTCTTTTACGTCTTCTGTTATGAATTTTGCAATTCCTCCAGATATATTATTTTCATTGTCAAATTTTACCCATGCTAACCCTTTAGCTTCTAGTTGTTCTATTGCAAAGGTAGTCATGTTATCAAAAAATTTCCTTCCTTGTTCTGCTCCTTTTGGTACTACTATTGCCTTTATTGTTTTATCTTTAAATCCATTAAATTCTGTATTCTTAAATATTTCTGTTACATCTTGTATTATTAATGGATTTCTTAGATCTGGTTTGTCACTTCCATATTTCTCCATTGCCTCTTTGTATGGAATTCTTATAAATGGCCCTTCATCAACCTTCCAATTTGTAAAATGTTTAAATGTTGATGTGAAAAGTTCTTCTAATACTTTAAAAACATCCTCTTGTGTAGCAAATGACATTTCAAAGTCTATTTGATAGAATTCTCCTGGAGCTCTATCTGCTCTTGGATCTTCATCTCTAAAACATGGTGCTATTTGAAAATATTTATCAAATCCTGATACCATTAATAATTGTTTAAATTGTTGTGGTGCTTGTGGAAGTGCATAGAACTCTCCAGGATGTAGTCTGCTTGGTACTAGGAAGTCTCTTGCTCCTTCTGGAGATGAATTTGCTAAAATTGGTGTTTGTATTTCTGCAAATCCAAGCTCATCCATTTTGTCTCTTACAAATTTCATTATTTTTGAGCGAAGTAAAATATTTTTATGTATTTTATCATTTCGCAAGTCTAAAAATCTATATTCTAACCTTAAATCTTCTCTTACTGATGATATATCTATTTTTTCTGAGTTTACCTCAAATGGCAAAATGTTCTTACATTTTCCTAATAGTTCTATTTTGTTTGCTTGTATTTCTATTTCTCCTGTTGGTATTTTGTTGTTTTTATTTGTTCTTTCACTAACTTTTCCCTCTACACAAATTACACATTCTGTTACAAGATCTTCTATTTTCTTCTGTAGTTCAGAATTTTCTGATATTATAATTTGTGTGATTCCAAATTGATCTCTTAAATCTATAAATTTCATTCCACCTAAGTTTCTTATTCTTTGTACCCATCCTGATATTTTTACATTTTCACCTATGTTTTTTATTCTTAATTCGCCACAATTGTGTGTTCTATATTCATTACCTTTCATAAGTGCCTCCTATTTTATATTGTTTTTTAGCCATTTAACACGTTCTTCATGAAGTTTCTTTCCAAATTCTATACCTGGCTTTAAATTAAATTTCTTTTTAATATATTCTCCATCAATAGTCTTTAGCATTTTGTTTCCTATTTTATAAAAATCATATTTTTCATCTTTAATTTCTTCTTTACTGCTATCTGCATTTCTGCATCTATCACTGTATACAACTATTTGTAAACCTTTAAGTCCTAATGAACTTTTATCTATTTTCTCTATGAAACTTACTTTCTTAGCGATTGTCATTTGTGGAAATATACCACCTTTCATATGCTCTAGCACTGCAGTTGTTCCCATTTTTTTCCAATCATTAGGTGTTCCAAGCATTTTGCATAAATTTCGTAGTGGCTCCTGTCCTCGTTGTTCATGATTATAATGATGTGGGTACATTTCTTTTGGTGTTCTTCCTTTTCCCAAATCATGTACTAATGTGCAAAATCTCACTTTCACATCTTTTGTTAATTTTGCACTATTATCAAGTGCAAGCATTGTATGGTTATAACTATCTCCTTCTGGATGATACTTGATTGGTTGTATTGCACCAATTAAATCGTATACCTCTTTGAAATGAACGTCTAGAACTTCAGCATCTCTTAAAACTTTAAAAAATATTGATGGTTTATCTGTTTCTAGAGCTTTTCTAAACTCTGCAAAAACTCTTTCCTTAGATAATGTTAATAGCTCGTCTTTTAGTTTGTTCATCATGTTCAGTGTTTTTCTAGAAACTATAAAGTTTAAGCTTGATGCTATTCGTGCTACTCTATAAACTCTTAATGGATCTTCACTAAATCTTGAGCTCGTTGCTCTAATGATTTTGTTTTCTAAATCTTCTTTGCCACCAAAGGGGTCTATTATTTCTTTTGTAAGAACGTCTTGTGCAATAGAATTTATAGTTATATCTCTTCTTTTTAAATCTTCTTCTATTGTAATTTCTTCATTTGTTTCTATTACAAATTCCTTATGACCTTTGCCTATTTTTGTTTCCCTTCTTGCTAGTGCAAATTCTTTTCCTTCCAAGTCAAAAACTTCAAAAGCTTTTCCTCTCACTTTGGCATTTGGAAATAGTTGCAAAAATTTTTCTGAAGTAAAACCTGTAATGCAGTAGTCTTCATCCTTAATTGGTTTATTTAAAATAGCATCACGTACAGCTCCACCTACTAAATAAGTGTTGCCACCACTTTGTTTAATTAGAGTTGCTATTTCTTCTATTTTCATTTTCCCTCCTATAAATATTACAATTTATTTTATCTCTAATGGCTAGAATTGTCAAGAGTCGAAAGGGAAAATGTCCTCGGATTATAATATTATCCGAGGGTTTCTCCTATCAAATCATAATTTTTCACATTTGTTATTTTTATTCTTATCCATGTATTTTGTATGTTGTTTTTTGGTATGAATACTAATCCATCTTCTTCTGGTATGTCCATATATGTCCTTCCTACATAGTATCTTTTATCAAATGTTTCTGTTTCAATTAGCATTTCATATTCTTGTCCTATCTTCTCTTGTAGTTTCTGTTTTGATATTTTTTGTGCTAGTTCCATTATTTTATTATATCTTTTTATTTTTGTTTTATAGTGTATTTGGTTTGGCAATTTTGCCGCAGGAGTTCCTTCTTCCTTTGAATATTTGAACGCTCCTAGTTTATCAAAGTATGCTTCTCCTATGAATTTTATTAATTTTTGAAAATCTTCTTCTGTTTCTCCTGGAAATCCTACTATTAGTGTAGTTCTTAATATTGCTTCTGGTATTTCTTTTTTTATTTTTAAAATTATTTGCTTAATATCTTCTCCTGTTGTCTTTCGGTTCATTCTTTTTAGTACTGAATCTGATATGTGCTGAATTGGTATGTCAAAATATTTGCAAATTTTCTCATTGTTTTTTACAGTTTCTATTAGTTCATCTGTAATGCTTTCTGGATATGCATATAAAAAGCGTATCCATTTTATTCCTTCTATTTTGCTTATTTCTTCTAACAATTCTGCCAGTTTTGGTTTTCCATATAAATCTATTCCATATTTTGTTGTGTCTTGTGCTATTACAATTATTTCTTTATAACCTTTATTTGCTAAATTTTTAGCCTCCTCCAGTATTTCTTCAAAAGGTCTACTTACATATTTGCCTCTTATATATGGAATTGCACAATATGTGCATCTGTTACTACAGCCTTCTGCTATTTTTAAATAGGCTGTTATTTTCCCTGTTGTTATAACTCTATTCATATAGTCTAATTGAGTTGTATGTAAGTTGAGTTTTTTTGGGTCTATTAGTGTATCAATTTTTTCCCAAAGTTTATCATAATCTTTTATTGGAATAAATAAGTCCACTTCTGGTAATGTTCTTCTTAATTCTTTTATGTATCTTTCTACTAAACAACCCATTACTATTAAATATTTACAAGTTCCTTTTGTTTTATATTCTGCCATTTCTAATATTGTATTTATTGCTTCTTGTTTTGCACTTTCTATAAAGCCACAAGTATTTATTACAATTATTTCTGCTTCATTTGTGTCGTTTACTATAGTATATTGATGTTCTCTAAATAATCCTATTGTCATTTCTGTATCTATTAAATTTTTGGTACATCCTAATGATATGAATCCTACTTTCATTGTTACTCCTCAAAATATTCATTATTACACATGTTTTTTCTTGTCATTTCAAATAAGTTTAACTTTGTAAATCCAACAGCTTGTGTTTTTGCTCTGTCTTTTTTTAATTGTTCTTTTAGCAGTTTTTCTATTAATTCTTTGTTTTCATCTTTATGCATATCAATATAGTCTATTATTATTATTCCGCCAATATCTCTTAATCTTAGCTGTCTTGCAATTTCTACTGTTGCCTCTTGATTTACTTTATATATTGTTTCTTCTAAGTTCTTTTTTCCTATGTATTTCCCTGTGTTTACATCTATTGCTGTTAGTGCTTCTGTTCTATCTATTGTTATAAAGCCCCCACATTTTAGCCAAATTTTTCTATTCTCCATTTTTTCTATTTGGCTTGATAGAGAATATATGTTAAACAGATTTTCTTCTATTAACTCTATTTTTACATTTTTCATATCATTTAGCATCTTCTTTACGTCTTCATATATTTTTTTATCATTTACAATTATTCTCTCTAATCCTCTATCTATAATGTCTATTGCTGTTCTCCTGATTAATGCCATATTATCATATAGCAGTTCTGGTGCTTTTTGTGTTTTTGTTGCTTTTTCTCTTATTTTTATCCATTTTTCTTCTAGTTCTTGTATATCTTTTTGAATCTCTTCCTCTGTTGCGTTTTCACTTGATGTTCTCAATATAACGCCAGTATTTGCTGGTAACACTTTCTTTGCTATTTCTATTAATTTTTTTCTTTTTCCTTCATTTTCTATTTTTTGTGATACCGTTATTATTTTTGTGTCTGGCATTAGTACTGCAAATCTACCAGATAAATTAATATGTGTACTTACTTTTGCACCTTTACTAGCTGTGCCATCTTTTTTTATTTGAATTATTATTTTTTCTCCTTCTTTTAGTACATCTTCTATTGGTTTTTCTTGTTGTTTTTCTTTTGTTATATCTACTTTGGGTAATATATCTTGTACCTTTATTAAGCTGTGTCTTGCCTCCCCAATATCAATAAAAGCTGCTTGCATTCCTTTTAAGACGTTTACTACTTTGCCTAAATATATGTTGCCTTCTAATCTTTTTTGTTTTTCATGTTCTTCATGTTTTTCAACTAGTATTCCATTTTCTACTAACATAATTGTTTTTAGATTATCTTGTTTATTAATAAGTAATTCTAACATTTTTGTATCGTCCTTTCTATGTTTCTTTTAGGGCAAGTTAATATTTTTCCCATTAGTTATTACTGTTATATTTATTCATTGCAATATCTACTCCGTTTTCTAGTATTTCTAATACTGCCTCTGTTGCCTTATCTACACCTCTTTCTAGTATTTTTTGTTCTTTTTCATTAATTGCACCTATTACATAGTTTACAAGATCATTATGTCTAGGCTGTCCTATTCCTATTCTTATTCTTGTAAAATCTTCTGATTGTAAAAAATGCACAACAGATTTCATTCCATTATGTGTACCGAGGTCCGCCTTTTTTTCTTATTCTTATTGTGCCTGGTTCTAAGTCTATATCATCATATATTACAATTATTTTTTCGTTTGGAATTTTATAAAAATTCTTAAATTCTATAACACTTTCTCCACTTGAATTCATATATGTTTGAGGCTTTAACAAAATTACCTTTTCTTCGTTAATATATTCTACTGCATATAACCCCTTAAATTTAGACTGTGCTATTTTTATATCACAGTCTTTTGCTATCTTGTCTATTACATTAAACCCCATATTGTGCCTTGTGTTTTCATATTCTTTATCTGGATTTCCAAGTCCAACTATTAAGTACATTTATTTGTCTCCTTTGAATTTATAATTTCTTTTTGGAAATACTGGTGTTCCCCCACCTTCTCTTAGGCACTTTAAAATTGCCTCCATCCTTACCGGTAAGCTTTCAGTTTCATTTTCTATAAAACTTAATAAGTATGGTCTATATCTTTCAGGTGTTATATCGTATAAATCAATTAAGTATGCAAGCATTCGATACATGTCTGAGCATCTTCTTATTGAAGGGGTAGACATTATACTTCCTTTTCTATTTCTATAATATTTAAAGGTTGGAAACTCTCCGTATTTATAAGATTTTGCAAGTATTGTAGCTGTAATTGAATATACCATATCTTCATAATATATGTTTTCTTTAAATTTAATATTATTTTCTAATAAAAAGTCCCTTCTCCAACATTTACTAGGAACTGAAAAGTTTATGTCGCACATTAATCTTGCTTCTTTTGTAGAATTCTCAGCTGTTGATAAATGAATTTTATTAAATCCTCCTACATCTTTAAATCCTAAATATACTATGTCTGGTTTATCTTTTCCAATTAAATTATTTATTCTTTCTAGGGTTGTGTCTTCATATAATGCATCATCGCCATCTAAGTGAACTATGTATTCTCCTGTAGCTTTTGCAATTCCTATATTTCTTACAGCTCCTAAGCCTAAATTTTTTTCATTATTTATTACCATTATTCTTGGATCTTTAAAAGTGTTTATTTTTTCTAAAGTTGCATCCTTTGAAGCATCATTTATTATTATTAATTCATAATTGGTAAATGTTTGGTTTAAAATACTGTTTATTGCTCTTTCAATGTATGCTTCTATGTTGTATGCACTAACTATAACGCTAAATCTTTTTTTCATATTGTAGCCCCTTTCTTAGCAGTCCTTTTAAATTGCTATAATCACTTCATATTTTCACTTTCTATTTCTTCTATAACATCAATTCTCTCTTTGTATCTTCCGCCAAGTACTTCTGTTCCTAGCCAAATTCTTATTATATTTATTGCTGTATCTAAATTCACAAACTCTGCAGGTAGTGCCAATACATTAGCATTATAATGTGCTTTTGCACGTTTTGCTCCATCTTCGTTAAAGCAATCTACACTCCTTATTCCTTTAAACTTGTTTGCAATCATTGCCATTCCAAATCCACTTCCAGAAATTAAAATGCCTATATCACATTTTTTCTTTTGAATGCATTTACAAGCTTCTTTTACAGCTTCTGGTTCATCAAGAGTTTCTTCATCATATGTTCCAAAGTCTTCATATTTAATTTCCTTCTCTTCGAGATATTTTAATATTTCTTCTTTTAATTTGTATCCACTACAATTACATGCTACAGCTATCATAACATTTCCTCCTTTGGATTTAAGCTTTTAAATCATTATACCATATATTAATAAAAATGTAAATTTTTACTTTCTACTATTATATATAATGTCTTGTTATCTACATAAAGGTTCTTTTTTACAGATTTCTTGCCATTTGTATTCCAGAACATGATGCCATCATCAGCCCTCTCGTCATTCCTCCTCCGTCTCCTATTGAGTATAATCCTTTTATATTTGTTTCAAATTGTTTGTTAATTGTTACTTTATTGCTATAAAACTTTATCTCTGGTGCATATAATAAATTGTCCGGTGCTCCAAAGCCTTCTACTATTTTGTCAACTGCTCTTATAAATTCTAATATGCTTACCATTGTTCTATATCCTAAAGCAAATGTTATATCTCCTGCAACTGCTGATTTTAATGTTGGTTCTACTGTATTTCTTGCTAGTTCGTAATCCCATGTCCTCTTTCCTCTATATATATCTCCTAATCTCTGAACAACTATATTGCCTGCTCCTAAATCATTTAAATTCTGTGCAACATTACGTCCATATTCTATTGGTCTCTTAAATGGACTTGTAAAGTGATGTGATACAAGTATTGCTAAATTTGTATTTGTACTTTTTCTTTCTTTATATGAATGTCCGTTTACAAGTGTTAAATTATTATCATATACTTCTGCTGAAACAAAACCACTTGGATTTTGGCAAAATGTTCTTACCTTATCTCTAAAAGGGCCAACCCTACCGGTAAATTTAGCTTCATACATATATTTATTTACATCTTTCATTACCTCATCTGGAAGTTCATATCTAACACCTATATCTACTATTCCTGTTTCTGTTTCAATTCCATGTTTATTTGCCATATCTACTAGCCAGTTAGCTCCTTTTCTCCCTACTGCTAAAACGACATTATCTGAATATATATCTTGTGTTGGATATTTTGCATCGTCTACATATTTTGATTCTTTAACTTTTACTCCCTTTATTGTTCCATTTTCCACAATTAAATCTGCAACTGTTGTTTTGAACATCATCTCTATACCATTATTTTCTATATATTTTTCTAATCTTTCATACACTTCATGACTTTTTTCTGTTCCTAAATGCCTAATTGGAATATTAATTAATCTAATTCCTTCTTTTTCTGCTCTATTATTAATTTTTGCAATTTCTTCCTTATAGCCTGTTCCTTCTAGATGTTTGTCAGCACCAAATTCTAAATATATTTGATCTGCATAATCTGTTAATTTTTTAGTTTCTGAAACTCCTATTATTTTATGTAAGTTTCCTCCTACATGTATATCATCATCTTCACTATTATATAAAGATAATTTACCATCAGAAAAAGCTCCTGCTCCAGAAAATCCATTTGTTATGTTACACATTGGCTTACAGTGTATACATTGCTTTGTTTTCTCTATTGGGCAATTTCTTTCTTCTACTCTTTTTCCTTGATCTATTAGTAATACTTTTTTGAACTTTTTTAGTTTAATTAATTCATAGGCACAAAAAATAGAACTTGGTCCCATTCCAACTATTATTACATCATATTTATTTGGCATAAAAAAACCACTCCTTTGACTTTAAAATTATATCATAGGAATGGTTGTTTTGCAAACTTTTACCACATATTTGTATAATTACCTTCTTCTTTATATATCTCTGTATAATCATAAATATGAGTAAAATGGCTATTTACTAATTCTCTATATGTATACTTAGTTGCCCAAAGTCCCTTTGAATGATATAAGGTATCTGCTACGTATACATGACTATCATCTATACCTATTATTATACCAATATGTCCATCATATCCTATTAGGTCACCTGCTTTTACTTTTCCTGATTTTAATAAATCCATAGTTATTCTTTGGCTTACTCCATAATCTGATAATGTTGGTAATCCTTCGCTTAGTCCTCCACCAATATCACCTAACTCATCAAATCCACCATTTATTAAACACCAACACACAAATCCACTACAATCTAGTCCGTTTTTTATAACTCCGTTGTCTTCGCTCCATTCTCTAATATATGCTCCCCACATGGCTGGACCTGCAACAGATTTTTCAATATCTTCAAATTTATCTGTAGATAAATATAATCCTCTATGAAAATATCTACCTTCTCCATCGCAATATGGACGTTGATGATTGAAATGTGTTAATCTGCCATTTTCTACAAAATATGGTATTCTATATTTAAATTCTAATGATAAAAATCTTGCCGCAGCAACAACACCTGCTCTGGTTTTATAACCTGCTTCATCTATTTGATAGAATAAATACTCATCTAGAGTCTTTGCTTCCTCTTGTGTGTATTGCATATTTTTTATAAAAGGTTTCCTATTATTTATTTGTGGTAACGTTATCAGTGATGTTACTTCTACATTAATAGCTTCGGAATTTCCATAATTATCTGAAACTGAAATTTTAGTTTTTCCATCATTTATTCCTATTATTTCATCACTTTCTATTTTTGCTATATTTTCATCTTCGCTTATATATGTGATTGTTGTATCAGGAGCTCCAATAGTTTTTAGTGTTGTATCAATTTTCTTTTTTTCATCTTTTACTAATTTTATATTATTATTTTTAATATCAATTTTTGCAATGCAAGAAATGTAATCAGATATAACAATTTTCTCTCCTACATTTTTTTTATCTCTTATATACACATATTTATCATCATTGCTAATTTTGATTTTGCATTTATTATTAACTATTTGTTGCCAATCAACATCATTAAAATCAGGAGGGATTTCACCTTCTGTTGCTATACACCATAGGTCTTTTTTTATAATTAGATTATATGTTTCAAGCTCAGCATATACATTTTCATTATCATATGAAATATTATTTAAATTTTTAATTGTTAACCCTTTTTTTAATACAACTCCATTAAATTCATCACTTTTTATAATATGTATTGATATGTCTATAAAGCAACAAATGATTAATATAAAGCATATCCATTTTGCTATATTTACAGTTTTTTCCTTCATTTATTATTCTCCTAATTATTACATATTTTTGAGTTTTACTATTCTCCCTAACACTAAAAAGAGGATATCTTTTGACATCCCCTTGCTTGTTAATACTTTATACATTGTCTTTTATATATTCTACAACGTCACCTACTGTTACTACTTTTTCAGCATCACTGTCTGGTATTTCTAGGTCAAATTCTTCTTCTAATGCCATAATTAATTCTACTATGTCTAAAGAATCTGCTCCTAAGTCATCTATAAAAGAAGCTTCTGTAGTAATTGTTGATTCTGGAACTCCTAATTGCTCTATAATTATTTCTTTTACTTTGTCAAATATCTCTTCTGAACTCATAAGTATAACACCCCCTTTAAAATTTGTTATAACTTTCATCTATATTAAGATATTATATCAATTTGAAAATGTCAATACTTTTTATGTTTTTTTTTCAAATTCTTTTTTTATAATATCTACTGTTCCGCTTTTGGCAAAATTTGCAGCCTGTTTTATCGTATAGTAAAATAGTTGTTCATCACTACTTCCATGTGCTTTTACTACAGGTTTTTGAACTCCTAAGAATAGTGCACCCCCATATTCTTTGTAATCCATTGTTTTGCTAAATCTTTTAATTGATGGCATTGATGGAAGAGCACAAAGCATAGTACCTATATTTTTCTTTAAACTTTCTGTTAATGTTCTTTTTACTAGTCTACCTAAGCCTTCTACTGTTTTTAAGAATACATTTCCTGTAAAACCATCTGTAATAACAGCATCAATTTCTCCTGTAAATGCATCTCTTCCTTCTATATTTCCTATAAAATTTATTCCATGTTCTTCAGCTTCTTTTTTTAATAGCTTATAGCTTTCTCTTATTAATTCATTTCCCTTTGTTTCCTCTGTGCCTATATTTAATAATCCTATTGCTGGATTTTTTATGTGATATATTTTTTTTAAGTATACATTTGCCATTTGAGCAAATTGTAACAAATTTATTGGCTTACAATTTGTATTGGCTCCTGCATCTACAAGCATTACTCCTTTTTTGTATGATGGAAGCATTGGTGCTATTGCAGGTCTATCTACACCTTTTATTCTTCCTACTATTAAAGTTGCCCCTGTAAGCAAGGCTCCTGAATTACCTGCTGAAACAAATACATCTCCTTTTCCTTCTTTTAATAATCTAAAACCAACCACCATTGACGAATCTTTTTTGTTTTTTATTGCTTGTGTAGGTATATCCTCCATTTTGATTTCTTCTGTTGTGTTATATATTGTTATTCTGTCTGATATTTCTTGTATGGTTTCCTTTCCATATATTTCTTTTACTTTTTTATTAATAATATCTTCATTTCCAGTTAGTATTATTTCACCTTCAATTTCTTTTATTGCTTTGACAGCTCCCTTAATTGTTGCTTCTGGAGCATTGTCTCCACCCATGGCATCTAATATTATTTTCATAAAAAATCTCCTTTACGTTTTCGATGTTACTATTGTATTCTTTTATGGAAAAAAAATCAAGTAATATTTAGAAAAAATTAAACTTTCTAGATTAAATTAATCTAAAAGCTATATGCAAAATATTTACATATAGCTTTAAACTTAGTTTTAAATTATTTAATATAGAGTATTGGTCTAAAAGATAATACACCTAAACAGTTATCAAATTCTTGTTCTGAACGTATTGATGCATAACCTTCAATACCATTGTTTGTTATAATACCTCCTCTTGCGTTGTAAGAGTTCCCTGTTTGAAACTCTGTTGTCCACTCTAAACAGTTTCCAGCCACATCATATATGTTTTTACTAGAATACATCGTTGTTATTCCAGTAGTGTATATTTTAAATGAGTTTTTTGATGAAGATTGATCTTCTAATACATTTTGAAACTCACCTAAAGTATTATCTGAACCACTATAAATTGCAGCTTTTCCTCTTGATGGTTTGAAGGTATTAGAAATATTAGAAATATAGTAGTTTCCCCATGCTGTACTATCTGAAATCTGATGAGTATCATCTTTTACAAAATCTAACATTGCATCCCACGCTGCTCCTGTACATGCCATGCTTTTTGCTCCATATCTTGGACCATTGTATAAATTATTGCTTAAATATATAGTACCTTCAGAGGTCACATTTGTTTTACTACTTCCCCATTTTACATAATTATATGGATACATGTCTTGTTTTACTGCAAGCTTGCTTAAATCATTTGAATTACTTGTACTGTTTCTTTCTTCCGTACTGCCTGCTTCATATCGTGCAAAATAAAAGCCACCATATTTAAATATACTTTCCTTTAATTTTACTATTTCATTTGATATTTCTACTATGTCTGTGTTTATTTCATCTAATAATTGGGTTCCTCTTTCTTCATTTTCTTGCCAATCAGTTGCATAAAAGTTTGATAGGCTTGTTTTTGTATCAACATTTTTGTTTATTTCTACTGGAATCCACACGAACTGGTTGTATTTTGTTTTTTCTGTTCCATCCCACGTTACTTCATTTAGTTCAGTTTTTGGTATATCATATATTACTAAGCCCTCTGATACTGTTTTCTCTCCTTCAATATTTGATACTGTAAACCCTGCAGGAATTATTGCTGTCTGATATTTTGATGTTACTATTGCAATTTGTCCTGAAGTAATAGTTGGTAAATCTACTAAAGTTTGATTATTAAGTGTTTGATTTTCAATTTTGTTTTTTTCAAGTATTAAATTGTCTACTTTGTCTTGTTGTTTGTTCACTTTTATTTCTGTTTCATTAGCAGTTTTTTGTGCAATATTAAACACTTTACCGTCTAATACTATATCTATATTTATCGCTAATAATATTAAAAGTAGTATTATTGTTATTATTAAGCTCATTAAAGTTATTCCATTTGTTTTATTAATAATGTATACGTTTTTATTTTTTTGTTTATCCCTTGTGATTTTAGGTCTCATTTAATTTCCTCCTATAATCCTTTTACCTTTGCTTTTTTGATTATTTATATTTTTATTCTACATTATTACTTTTTTTTTGTCAATATTTTTTTCTGTTTTAGTTGCATTTATCTAATATTTGGTTTAAAATAGATGTAGTATAAATTTTGGAGGTTTTAAAAATGGAGCTTAACCCTATTATTATTGGAATTGCAGGCGGAACTGGTTCTGGAAAAAGTACTT
>OLNZ01001807.1_pt1 | contig 14168 bp, 8 predicted proteins | sample 1672981 | NCBI WGS metagenome assembly OLNZ01 (sample SAMEA3136743, study PRJEB25190) | human gut metagenome | biome: human gut; feature: human-associated habitat; material: faeces | place: Austria | collected 2013
TGTAATATCAGCGCCGTTCCTGCTGCCTCTCATGTAGAGGCGTGAATTGAAATAGGAACGAATTGCGCAGAAAGTGCATATGGCACAGAGTGTTGCCTCTCATGTAGAGGCGTGAATTGAAATGTTTGGCGTGGTGGCAATCTGAACAATGGTCGCAACGCGTTGCCTATCATGTAGAGGCGCGAATTGAAATATGATTGGACTATTGGCAAAGTTTAGACCAAAACCGTTGCCTCTCATGTAGAGGTGTGAATTGAAATGGGTATGACAAAGTAATTCAGGCCATTGCACAGCTGTTGCCTCTCATATAGAGGCATGAATTGAAATACAGCGGCAGGAGAAATGAGAAATGCAATCGGAGTTGCCTCTCATGTAGAGGCGTGAATTGAAATGGAATGAAGGATGGCATGATGAAACCCATTGGCGCGTCGCCTCTCGTGTATAGGCGTGAATTGAAATGGAAAAGTACCTGGTGAGCTACCAGAGTTTTGGGGTTGCCTATTATGTAGAGGCGTGAATTGAAATCAAATTCCTTGAAGTTGAGCTGAATCATCCATTGTGTTGCCTCTCATGCAGAGGCGTGAATTGAAATACCTTTTGCAAGGAAGGTGTGTATTGAAATCTATGTTGCCTCTCGTGCAGAGGCGTGAATTGAAATAATTCAGGAAAAGTAAAGAATCCAGCACTCTTGGTCACCTCTCATGTAGAGGTACGAATTGAAATGAAAGTTGCGCGCAACATCAATTAAATATTGCGTTATTATTTAGATGTAAATAATATTGCGTGGATCTGAATAGTTGTAAAAATTAAAGTTTTTATAAAAGGAGATTTGGGAAAGTGTTTAAAGAGATGATGGAGCAGATCGAGGAATTTCTTGAGAACACCCCGAAAGATATCTACGAGTTTTCAATCATCCTTGAAGATATGTTGGTGGATGATTATTATGAGATGTATGAAGAACAGCCAGAGGCTATGGAGCTTCTGGCAAGTAATGTTCCATATATTTGCGCTACAGCTGAACAAGGCATGAAACCGGCTGAAATTGAAGCATTTAAGAGTCAGTTAGAGAAAGAGTACCAGAGAGCTAAACAGGCGATGAGATAAAAATTATGTAGAAGGCGCCGTGGGAACAAGGTCCGCCGGCGAAACCATTGCACCGAAGGGTTTTCGTAACATATCTTTGCGACTGTAACAGCCAACCTGGTCACAAAGGAAATCCCCTTGACATTTTAAATTGCTGAGTGTAATATACAATATATCTTTTTCTGCCATTTGAAGGGCAAAAAAGTCAAAACAACCAACCCTTGAAAGGAATAACATGGATTTAATAGATTTGAGAAACGTTTCCGATTTAACCGGAATTGACATCAATATGGTAGATACAAACACCTTGGCACCGGAGATGGAACCAAACAGACAGCTCTATTTTATGGCAAAAAGCAGAGAGTATGTGAAAAGAAAGTCAGAAGAGTTAGGAAGAAACTTAACAGTTCATATTACTACTTTTGGCTGCCAGATGAATGCGAAAGATTCTGAAAAACTGCTTGGTATTCTTGAAAAAATCGGATATGAGGAAACTGATGATGAAAAGGCTGCTGATTTTTTGATCATGAATACCTGCACTGTGCGTGAGAATGCAAACCAGAAGGTATACGGTCATTTAGGAATGTACCAGAGCAGAAAGAAGAAAGCACCTCACCGTATGATTGCTATCTGCGGCTGTATGATGCAGGAGCCAGATGAGGTCGCAAAGATTCGCAGCAGCTACCGTTTTGTTGATATTGTATTTGGAACTCATAACATATTTAAGCTTGCAGAGTTGTTATATCAGGCATTTACTAAAAAAGAACAGGTAATTGATGTATGGGAAGGAACTGATCAAATCGTAGAGGATCTTCCTGCTGTCCGCAAATATTCCTTTAAGTGTGGTGTTAACATCATGTATGGCTGCAACAATTTCTGCAGCTACTGTATCGTTCCATATGTGCGCGGAAGAGAGAGAAGCAGACAGCCAGAGGATATCATAAAGGAGATTAAGCAGTTAGTAGCTGATGGTGTAGTAGAGGTTATGCTTCTTGGTCAGAATGTAAATTCATATGGAAAGACACTTGAGCATCCGATTACATTTGCACAGCTTTTACAGCAGGTAGAGCAGATCGAAGGACTTCGTTGGATTCGTTTTATGACATCACATCCGAAGGACCTGTCAGATGAATTAATTGAAGTGATGAAAAATTCCAAAAAGATTTGTCGTCACTTACATTTGCCGCTTCAGTCTGGAAGTAGCCGTATTTTAAAGCTTATGAACCGAAAGTATGACAAGGAACAGTATTTGGAGTTAGCAGCAAAGCTTCGCCGCGAAATTCCTGATCTTTCTTTGACTACGGATATTATTGTTGGCTTCCCAGGTGAGACTGAGGAAGATTTTGAAGATACAATGGATGTAGTACGCAAGGTGCAGTATGACAGTGCATTTACTTTTATTTATTCAAAGCGTACAGGAACACCAGCTGCTGCAATGGATGATCAGATACCAGAGGAAGTGGTAAAGGATCGTTTTGACCGCCTGTTAAAGCTTGTTCAGTCTATTGCGACAACTCAGTGCAGCCGCGATACTGGAAAAACACTTGAGGTGTTGGTAGAAGAGGTTAATGAGAAAGATCCATCTATGGTATCAGGACGTCTCAGCAATAACACAGTGGTTCATTTTAAGGGAGATAGTTCATTGATCGGAACGATCTGCAAAGTAAAAATGATAGAGTCCAAAGGCTTTTACTATTTGGGAGAGCTTGTGGAATAACGCATAAGATAAGAGGAGATAGCGGCTGACGGTTACGATAGCCGCTATCAGACTGTGTGCAGTTTTGCAAATGGACAGCAACAATTTACAGTAAGAGAGGCATAAGTAAATGGAAATCAACAGGGCGAAACTGTCGCCGATGATGCAGAAGTACTTTGAGACAAAGGATCAGTATCCTGGCTGTATTTTATTTTACAGATTGGGTGATTTTTATGAAATGTTTTTTGATGATGCGATTACTGCGTCAAAGGCACTGGAGATTACGTTAACAGGAAAAGAATGCGGACTAGAGGAACGGGCACCTATGTGCGGAGTTCCTTTTCATGCAGCCGACAATTACATAGATCGTTTGGTAAAAAAAGGCTATCGTGTCGCTATTGCAGAGCAGATGGAAGATCCGAAGCTTGCAAAGGGTCTTGTAAAGCGTGAGGTTATCCGTGTGGTGACACCAGGAACAATTTGTGATAATAAGGCACTTGATGAAACAAAGAACAATTACCTTATGTCAATTGCCTATGTGGGTGGCATTTACGGAGTAAGTACATGTGATGTATCAACAGGTGAATTTTATCTGACAGAATTAAAGACAAAAGAACAGTTAGAGGATGAGCTGTTTAAGTTTACACCGGCAGAGGTAATATGCAATGATTTGTTTGAATTAAGTGGAGAAAATCTGGATGAATTAAAAGACAGGCTGCATTTTACTGTATCAACACCAGATTCCTGGTATTATAAGGAAGACAATGCAAAGAAGATTTTAATGGAGCATTTTCATACAACTTCACTTCTTGGAATTGGTCTGGAGGATTATGATTCTGGAATGATATCGGCAGGTGCTTTGATGCAGTATTTGTATGATACTCAGAAAAGTACAATGCCACATATTACAAATATTCAGCCATATACTACAGGCTGTTATATGATTGTGGATACATCGACACGCCGCAATTTGGAACTGACAGAGACACTTAGAGAAAAAGAAAAACGCGGAAGTTTGCTTTGGGTGCTTGATAAGACAAAGACAGCTATGGGAGCAAGGCTTCTTCGAAGCTTTATTGAGCAGCCACTTATTGATCGTGCGAGAATTTTAAAAAGACAGGAAGCGATTGAAGAACTGCTAAACGAATATGTGACAAGAGAAGAAATTCGCGAGTATTTGCAGCCAGTTTATGATCTGGAGCGTTTGGCAGGTCGTATCAGTTATAAGACAGCAAATCCAAGAGATCTTTTGGCATTTGCGGCATCACTTCGCATGCTGCCGCCGATTAAACAGCAGTTAGCTGATTTTAAAGGATCACTGCTGAAAGAATTGTATGATGAACTAGATACGCTGGACGATTTGGAAGCATTAATCAGCAGTGCCATTATAGAGGATCCGCCGCTTGTTATCAGAGAGGGAGGAATCATTAAGGATGGCTATAATGAGGATGTAGATAAGCTTCGCCGCTCAAAGACAGAGGGAAAGAACTGGCTGGCAGAGCTAGAGGCAAAGGAGCGTGAACGCACAGGAATTAAGACATTGCGCGTGCGTTACAATAAGGTGTTTGGTTATTATATTGAAGTAACCAATTCCTTTAAGGACATGGTTCCTGATGATTATACAAGAAAGCAGACACTTACAAATGCAGAACGCTTTATCACGCAGGAGTTAAAAGAACTTGAGGATTTAATTCTTGGTGCAGAGGATAAGCTGGCAGCGCTTGAGTATGAATTGTTTTGTGATGTGCGAGATCGTGTGGCATCGCAGGTAGAACGTATTCAGAAAACAGCGCGTGCAGTTGCGCTTCTTGACGTTATCGCATCTCTTTCTTTTGTTGCGGAACGTCAGAATTATGTTAAACCACAGATCAATGAAAGAGGAATTCTTGATATTAAAAATGGCCGTCATCCTGTTGTTGAGCAGATGATTCCAAATGATATGTTTGTAGCAAATGATGTGCTGCTTGACAATGGAAAGAACCGCATTTCGATTATTACAGGTCCGAATATGGCTGGAAAGTCGACTTATATGCGTCAGGTCGCATTGATTGCGCTTATGGCACAGATTGGAAGCTTTGTTCCTGCAAAATCGGCTAATATCTGTATAAGTGATCGCATTTTTACAAGAGTAGGTGCTTCTGATGATTTGGCATCTGGTCAGAGTACATTTATGGTAGAGATGAATGAGGTGGCGAACATCCTTCGTCATGCGACAAAAAAGAGTCTGATTATTCTTGATGAAATCGGACGCGGAACTAGTACATATGATGGTATGAGTATTGCGTGGGCCGTTGTTGAATATATCGCGGATGCCAGACAGCTTGGTGCAAAAACGCTCTTTGCAACGCATTACCATGAGCTGACGGAGCTTGAAGGCGCATTAAATGGTGTAAATAATTATTGCATTGCCGTGAAGGAGCAGGGTGACGATATTGTCTTTTTGCGAAAAATTGTTAAAGGTGGTGCAGATAGAAGCTATGGAATCCAGGTTGCAAAACTGGCAGGTGTTCCAGACCGCGTTATAAACCGTGCAAAGGAACTGGTTGAGGAACTGACTGATGCTGACATTGCAGCTCGTGCAAGAGAGATTGCCCAGATGCAGTCAACACCATCTAAAAAGCGCGTATCACGCCCAGATGAAGTAGATGCAAATCAGCTGACACTTTTTGATACAGTAAAAGATGATTCTATAATAGAAGAAATCAAAAAACTAGAAATTGCAAATATGACACCGCTTGATGCGCTTAATACGCTGTATCGTATGCAGGCGACACTAAAAAATCGCATTTGATGCTTCCAAGGTGAAAAACTGAGCGATGTTTCCTGCTTGCAGGAAAACAGCGCTCAGTTTGGAACCTGCCCTTTCATGAGGATGGCAGCGATTTACGAAGTAAATCCGCGAATCCGAATGAAAGCAGGATTGCGAGAGCGGCGAAGCTGCGGAGCAATCCGTGGGAAGCATCAAAATTAAAAAGAGGATGCAGCGAATCTGAATGAGAGTAGGATTGCGAGAGCGGCGAAGCTACGGAGCAATCCGTGGGAAGCATCAAAAATATAAAAATTAAAAAATATACAAAGGAGGTCTGCAATGCCCGAAATACAATTGCTCGATCAGGCAACGATTAATCAGATTGCAGCAGGAGAGGTTATTGACAGACCATCTTCTGTTGTAAAGGAGCTGTTGGAAAATGCTATTGATGCGAAAGCAACAGCGATTACTGTGGAAATCAAAGATGGTGGAATTAGTTTTATTCGCATTACCGATAATGGCTGCGGAATTGAAAAGGATCAGGTGCGTAAAGCTTTTTTGCGTCATGCAACGAGTAAGCTTCATACAATTGATGACTTGTTAGATATTGGTTCACTTGGCTTTCGTGGTGAGGCACTTTCGAGTATTGCAGCTATTGCACAGGTGGAGCTCATTTCAAAGCCGCCTGAAGCTATGCTTGGCATTTCCTACCAGATTGAAGACGGAGAAGAAAAAAGTTTAACACAGATAGGTGCACCAGACGGCACAACAATTCTCGTGCGCAATTTATTTTACCATGTGCCTGCCAGGAAGAAGTTTTTAAAGACAGCAGCTACAGAGGGAAATTATATCAATCAGCTGATGGAAAACATGGCTATGCTTCGTCCGGATATATCTATGCGCTTTATAAATGGCGGACAGAATAAGCTTTATACGAGTGGAAATGGCCGCTTGAAGGATTTGATCTATACAATTTATGGAAGAGAAATTTCATCTAATGTGTTAGAGATCAGCTATGAGTGTCCTTTATTCGCAGTGACAGGTTATATTGGCAAGCCAATTATTTCAAGAGGAAATAGAACTTTTGAAAACTATTATATAAATGGCCGTTTTGTAAAAAGTCGTTTGATTGCTGCTGCAATTGAGCAGGCGTATAAGCCATTTATGATGCAGCATCGTTATCCGTTTACAGTGCTTCATATTAAAATTAAGCCTGAGCTTATTGATGTAAATGTTCATCCGGCGAAGATGGAAGTGCGTTTTCAGCAGGAAAACGAAATTTATGAGCTGTTAGCAGGCGCAATTGAAAATACACTTCGCGGCAAAGAATTTATTCCTGATGTAAGTGATGATGGCAAGGCAGAAAAGAAGGTGCAGGAAAAGCAAAAGCTGCCAGAGCCTTTTGAGCAGAGACGTCTTCAGGCGATGAAGGAGATTATTCCACCGCCACCTGCAGAACATAAAACTCAAAATGAACAAAAGCCATCAGCAGAACATAAAACTCAGAGTGAACAAAAGCTGCCAAGAAACGAAGAACAGCCAAAAGTGCTGTCAAAACTTTCTGAGCCTGTTTGCGAATATAAGGCAGAAAAAAAGCAGACAATAAAGGATTCTGATTCGAAGTGGGAGTCTGCCTCTGGAATACACAAACGTATTGGACAGGATGTATCTCAAACTGTTAATCAGATGCCTACTCAGCCAGAACAAAAATTAGAAAAACCAGAACAGCAAACACTGTTTACGGAGCCGTTATTGTCGGAGAAGGCAAGAATCCATCATCGTCTGATTGGACAGCTGTTTGATACGTACTGGCTGATTCAGTATGGAAATCAACTTTATATAATGGATCAGCATGCCGCACATGAAAAGGTAAACTATGAGCGACTTATGGAAGCATACCGCAAAAAGGAGCGTATTACTCAATTTGTGAGCCCGCCGATGGTTATTTCACTGACAAGGGCAGAGGAAGCGATTTTAGAAGAATTTAAAAGTGAATTTGAACGCATTGGCTTTACAATTGAACCATCCGGCGGGCGCGAGTATGCAATCAGTGAGATTCCGGCAAATCTTTATGGAATCAATGAAAAGGAGCTGTTTTTGGAGATGCTGTCTGATCTTGAGGATAGAGGAAGCATGCAGCCATCCGAACTGATTGCATCAAAGCTTGCGTCGATGTCGTGTAAGGCAGCTATTAAGGGCGGTCAGAAGATTTCGTTTCAGGAGGCGGATGCGCTTGTGTCACAGCTATTGACACTTGAAAATCCGTATGCGTGTCCTCATGGAAGACCAACGATTATCACGATGACTAAATATGAGCTTGAAAAGAAGTTTAAGAGGATTGTGTGATTGTATAGTTTTGAATAGCAAACAATAAACTGCAACGAGCAATAGGTAGGAATAAAATATGACAGAAAATAAGAAACCACTTATTATATTGACCGGTCCAACGGCTGTGGGAAAAACAAGCGCTTCAATTGGACTGGCAAAATCGCTTGGCTGTGAGATAATCAGTGCAGATTCTATGCAGGTTTATAAATATATGGACATTGGTTCTGCAAAAATTATGCCTGATGAGATGCAGGGCGTTCCTCATTATCTTGTGGATGAGCTGATGCCAGGTGATGAATTTTCCGTAGTGCGCTTTCAGCAGATGGCAAAGGCGGCAATGGAAAAAATTTATGCTAATGGTCATATTCCGCTTGTGGTAGGCGGAACTGGATTTTATATTCAGGCACTTTTGTATGATATTGATTTTGAAGATACATGCGAGGATACTGCGTACCGTACACAGCTTGAAGATAAGACAAAAGAGCTTGGAAATGAATGGCTGTTAGAGCAAGTGCGAAGCGTTGATCCTGCATCGGCAGAGGCAATTCATGCAAATAATACGAAGCGTCTAATTCGCGCACTGGAATATTTTAAATTGACAGGTCGTCCAATCTCAGAACATAATGAGAAACAGCGCCAGAAAGAATCACCATACAATTTCTGCTATTTTGTCCTGAACAGGGATCGTGCAGAGTTGTATCGTCGCATTGATCTGCGCGTGGATCAGATGATGGAGCAGGGACTACTTAAGGAAGTGGAAGCATTAAAGGCGATGGGCTATGACAGAAGTTATGTCTCAATGCAGGGACTTGGCTATAAGGAGCTTTTATCATATCTTGACGGCGAGTGTACATTAGATGATGCGGTAAGTCAGATTAAGCAGTCAACGAGACATTTTGCAAAACGTCAGCTTACCTGGTTTCGCAGAGAACGCGATGTAACATGGCTTGATATTGACGGAGCAAAAAACGAAGATGTTATAAGCATATTGACAGAGCAGTGTGTAAAAACTTACATGCCGCAGTAAAAATACAGCAAAAATAGAAAAGAGAGAAAGAAAAATGACAATGAAAGAAACTTACCTGTCCATGGGGATTGGTGAAAAGACGTATGAATTTTGTGAGAAAATCGAGCAGGATCTTAAAGAACGTTTTTGCGAGATTGATAAAGTTGCAGAGCAGAATCAGATGAAGGTGCTTGGTGCAATGCAAAAAAATCATGTAAGTGAAGCTTGCTTTGCAGCAACAACTGGATATGGATACAATGATATGGGAAGAGAAACGTTAGAGCAGGTATATGCTGATACATTTCATACAGAGGCTGCATTGGTGCGTCCACAGATCACATGCGGAACACATGCGCTTGCGCTTGCACTATCTGCAAATCTTCGTCCAGGTGATGAGCTGCTTTCACCGGTGGGAAAACCATATGATACGCTTGAAGAGGTAATTGGAATCCGTCAGTCTGTTGGTTCTCTTAGAGAATATAATATTTCATATCGTCAGGTAGATCTGCTTAGTGATGGCAGCTTTGACTGGGAAGGTATTCGCGCTGCAATCAATGAGAAGACAAAAGTAGCAACTATTCAGCGTTCTAAGGGATATCAGACAAGACCGACACTTTCCGTTGAGCGTATCGGTGAGCTAATTTCATTCATCAAGTCAATTAAGCCAGACGTGATCTGTATGGTAGATAATTGTTATGGTGAATTTATCGAAGAAATTGAGCCATCTGATGTTGGGGCAGATATGACAGTTGGTTCTCTTATTAAAAATCCAGGCGGCGGATTAGCACCGATTGGCGGTTATATCTGCGGAACAGCAGCATGTATTGAGCAGTGTGCATATCGTCTTAGTGCTCCGGGACTTGGTCAGGAGGTTGGTGCATCTTTGGGCGTTCTTCCGTCATTCTATCAGGGATTTTTCCTGGCACCGACAGTAGCGGCAGGTGCGCTTAAGGGAGCAGTTTTTGCAGCAAACGTATTTGAAAAATTAGGTTATGATGTAATTCCAAACGGTACAGAGCCTAGATACGATATTATTCAGGCTGTTACACTTAAAAAGCCTGAGGCGCTGATCGCATTTTGTCAGGGTATTCAGGCAGCAGCTCCGGTTGACAGCTATGTAACACCAGAACCATGGGATATGCCAGGCTATGATTCACAGGTTATTATGGCAGCCGGTGCATTTATCCAGGGTTCTTCGATTGAGCTGAGTGCAGATGGTCCTCTAAAGGAGCCATATGCAGTTTATTTCCAGGGAGGTCTTACCTGGTATCATGCAAAGTATGGAATTATGATGGCACTTGAAAAACTGGTTCAGGCAGGTATTGTCACTTTATAAGAAATTTCCGTATGTCAGAGCAGGAACTGTCGGCTTTTGACATACGGATTTGTTAATATTCGAAAATTTCTTCTATACTTTAAAAAAGAATTGTGATAAAATAAGTTCATAATGGTTTCGATACCTGGAAGTAAGGAACGATTATGAAACATGATATTTCAAAGCAGCTGCCCAAAGATATCCAACCGTACGAAAGGTGTATGGAGCAGGGCGCTGGTGCATTGAACAATGCCGAACTGCTTGCCGTGATTTTAAGAACAGGAAGCGTTGGCGAAAATTCTCTTGAGCTTGCCTCAAGGCTTCTTGCGATAGAAAGTCTTTCAGGGCTTGTGTCTATGACTGTAGCTCAGTTGACTAAGATACGCGGAATCGGAAATGTAAAGGCAATACAGCTTCAGTGTATTGGTGAGCTGTCAAGGCGTCTTAGTGCGTCAAGACAGCAGGGGATTGTGTTGGACAGTCCTCAGGCAGTCGGAAACTATTATATGAACCGTCTCAAAGATGAGCGTCAGGAACAGGTACTTCTTGTGTTCTTAAATAATAAGGGAGCACTGATTCGCGATCTGGTGCTGACTAAAGGTACAGTGAATCAGACAATTTTGTCACCGAGAGAGGTTTTTATTGAGGCCTTTCGTTATCAGGCAGTCAAAATTATATTGATTCACAATCATCCCAGCGGAGATCCAACCCCGAGCGCGGAAGATGTTGCGGTGACGCGGCAGATTCAAAAGGCGGGAGAGCTTACCGCCATCCCTTTGCTTGATCATATCATCATTGGTGACGGCAGATTTATCAGTTTAAAAGAACGAGGATATATTTCATGAAAAGCAGCAATCAAAACAGCAATGTAAAAATGCCTTTTACAAGAAGACCGCAGCTGATCCTTTTTATATTGACGGCGTGCTGTGTGATTTCTATGGGGTATTATTACATCAAAAAAGAAAACATCGTGTCAGTCGGACAGGTAGCAGGGGCAATCACTGTTCCGGTGCAGAAGGGTGTTAACAAGCTTGGCAGTATTTTCTTTAATTTTGATCAGGAACGACTGAGCAAAGAGGAGGCGATGGCAAAGATTGAGTCGCTTGAAGATGAAAATAAAGAACTCAAAGAGCAGATGGTTTCTTATGATCAGAAGATTCAGGAATATCAGGATATGAGAGAACTTCTTGAACTCAAAAGTGAGTATGCCGATTATGATACTGTTGGGGCAACTGTGATCTTTTCTGATATGACAGGAAACTGGTTCTCTACCTTTACGATAGACAAAGGTACAGATGATGGCCTTGAAGTAGGCATGAATGTACTTTCAGGCGGCGGACTTGTAGGTTACATATCGGATATAGCAAAGGGTCATGCAGTTGTGACTTCGATTATCAATGATAATGTAAATGTCAGTGCAATGCAGTCTACAACAGGAGATGCCTGTGTTGTTACCGGTGATCTTCCTTATATGAAGGAGCATGGTCTTTTGAAGCTTCAGTATATGGATACCGATTTTAATATCAGCAGAGACAATGTAATTGTTACATCCAATATTTCAGACCGCTATCTTCCAGGACTTGTGATTGGCTATGCGCAGGATGTTACTGTGGATGAAAATGGGCTGGCTGCATCTGGTTATTTGAAGCCGGCAGCGGATTTCAAACACATACGAAACGTGCTTGTAGTTACGACACAGAAGCAGTCTGCAGAGTAAACAAAGGATGGAGAAAAAAACAGATGAAGATTAAGATACTTAGAGTTGTTTTATGTATAGTACTTGCCGTCAGTTGTTTTATGCTGCAGTCAAATTTTACAAGGATTATTCCAATTTTGACTGCAGCGCCCAATCTGTTGTTAATTGTCACATTTTCAGTTGGCTTTTTAAAGGGCAGGATGTGGGGAATGCTTACAGGACTTGGGTGCGGTCTTTTGCTGGATTCATTCAGCGGAGGTGTACTGGGGTATTATACGCTTATCTTTATTTATATTGGCTATTTCAATGGCATTTTTACAAGGGTGCTGGCGCATGATATGGTTGTGATGCCTGTTTTGTTATGCAGTGCCAATGAGCTGATTTACAGTGTTTATATTTATGTATTCAGCTTCCTATTATTCGGCCGGGTAAATATTGCAGACTATATTAAAAATCTGGCACTTCCGGAGCTGTTGATGACAGCAATCGCTACGATTATAGTATATGGTGTGATCATGACGGTTGACAGACATCTGACAGAGGCAGAGAAAAAAGGAGAAAAGAGATTTGCTTAAGGAATATTGGGATTTATTCAGGGAATGGGTAAAAAATACATTAAGATCCAGAATTTTCTGGCTTGGTATTGTGTGTACGCTTTTTCTGGCAGTCCTGGTGGTGAGGCTGTTCCAGCTCCAGATTCTGGATGGAGCAGCTTATTATGATTCATACGTTTCCCGCACCAAAAAGGAGATTACGACAACTGCTACAAGAGGTACTATCTACGACAGAAATGGAGTCGTCCTTGCCGGAAATGAGGCAGTCTATAACCTGACTGTAAAAGATACTAGCGAATATACAAAGGCAAACGGTGATTTCAATGAGATGCTTCTTCGCCTGATGGAAATTGTGAAAAAATATGATGGAACCATTGTGACAGAACTTCCTGTGATTATTGATGATGACGGGCAGTTTGCTTACAGTGGAAAGGATAGTGCGATCCGTCAGCTTATTCGCGATGTATATGGGACTTCCTACATTGAAGAAAAAAGTAAGGAAGGTGAGGATGTCTATACTTATGACGCAGAGACTGTGATGAAGCGTCTTATGAAGGTTTCCTATAATTTTACAACAAGATGGGAAAATGCTGAAACGATCAGCAAGGAAGATGCACTGGCAATCTGCAATATACGATATGCTAGGCGTCTGACAGCTTATGCAAAGTACAAGTCCACGACGATCTGCTCGGATATTTCACCAGAGCTTCAGTCAGCAATTCTTGAAAATCAACAGCAGCTGCTTGGCGTCGAGGTGGAGCAGTCAGAGCGCCGTGTTTATCCGGATGGCGTGTATTTTTCAAATATTCTTGGTTATACAGGAAAGCCGAGTACGCAGGAGCTTGAGACACTTCAGGAGAGCGATTCCACCTATGAGGCAACGGATATGGTCGGAAAGGATGGACTCGAGCAGTATTACGAGAGTGAACTTGCAGGAACAAAGGGCAACGATACTGTATATTTAAACAATGTCGGTCAGATTCTTGATACAATCGACAGTGAGCCATCGGTTCGCGGAAATGATGTATACCTGACTATTGACCATGATCTGCAGGTTGCCGTGTATCATATTGTGGAGCAGCGTCTTGCGGATGTCCTTGTCGGAAAGCTTACAATCGAGGATTTCGAGGCAGATGATTCAACACTTGCAAGCGAGTTCCAGATTTCGGTAAAAGATGTTTACTATCAGATGTTTAACAACAATATTTTAGATGAAAAGCATTTTTCAGATGATGGTGCTTCCGAGGCCGAAAAACAGATTCTTTCCTTGTATGAGGGAGAGTCCACACTTGCTATTCGTCATATTTTGGAGGAAATGGTACCGGGTGCAACGATACAGTCTGAGTTGACAGAAGACATGCAGGATTACATGGAATATGTCTATACCTTTTTACGAGAAAAGGGGGTTATTACCGCAAGTGAGATTGATACCTCAGATGAGACCTTCCTCGCATGGAAAAATACAGAGATTTCATTTTATGATTTCCTGTCATATGTGATTTCAAAGGGATGGATTGATTCCTCAAAGCTTGGTGCGGAGTCTGCATACTCGGATTCCAGCCAGGTTATGAGCCAGATCCTATCCTTCTGTGAAGAAAATCTTTCAGCTGACAGTGGTTTTCGTAAACTTGTATATAAAAAGCTGATTCATAATGAGCAGCTTTCAGGTAATCTGGTTTGCCTGGCGTTGATTGATCAGGGCATCTTAGATGTCGACAATTCATCCTATGAAGAACTTCAA
>OLNZ01001833.1_pt1 | contig 13940 bp, 13 predicted proteins | sample 1672981 | NCBI WGS metagenome assembly OLNZ01 (sample SAMEA3136743, study PRJEB25190) | human gut metagenome | biome: human gut; feature: human-associated habitat; material: faeces | place: Austria | collected 2013
GATCTTTTCATTTATTCTATTTCTTGAATTCACCATTTTGCTAATATAGCCAAAATGAAATAAAAAATCTTGAGGAAGAAATCTCAGGAGATACTTCTGAAAGAATTGAGCTTTTAGACAGTATTGATCCTAACGATAAGTCAGAATTATTAAAGGATAACAGTGAAGATATTGAAGCTAAAAAACTGAATAAAAAAATCTCAGAAATCAAGAAAAAAATTAAAGCAGGTGCTGAATATGAAGAAGGCAGCTATGAAGATACAATTTTGAAAATTGGTGATATTGCAGGAAAAATCAGCAGCAATAATAAAAAACTAAAAGCAAAGAAATCCCTTATTGAAGTTGAAACAAGAGAAAAGATTAAAACAATCAGTAAAGAAGATGCCTTTGAATTACTGGAAGAAAAATGGATTAATCCATTATATTCAAAAATACTGGCTTTGTTTGATGCTTCATTATCAGAACTGAACAGCAGAATTAAATCTATAGAAAAAAAGTATGATACTACTTTGGAATATCTAGACAATGAAATAGAAAAAACAGAAACAGAACTTTTCGGCTTATTGGAAGAACTGGATGGAGACGATTTTGAACTTGCTGGAATAAAAAAATTGCAAGAATCTATCAAGAGAGGTGTGTAATATGAATCGTACACCTAAGATTAGATTTAAAAATTTTAATGATGATTGGGAACAGCGTAAGTTGACAGAGATTCTAATTCAGAGAACAGAGCATCAGAAAATTTCTGATGATGCACCATTATTAGCATTTTCTTATGCAGAGGGAGTAATTAATCCAGAAGATAAAAAAAGTAATAAAAGAGATTTTATAATGACTGACAAATACAATAAAATATTTTCTCGTACTGAATTAAATGATATCATTTACAATCCAGCGAATGTTATCCATGGAGCAATACATAGAAATAAGTTAGGAACAGGGGTTGTATCACCGATATATAAAATCTTTATGTGTAATGGAGTTAGTCCAAAATTTATTGGAGAAAGATTACATACAGATAAGTTTATCCAAGAAGTAACAAAATATATTGAGGGCACTGTTGTTAAGTTGAGAACACTCTCTCCAGAAATGTTTCTTGAAATGTCAATCGAGATTCCTAAATCTTATGAAGAGCAAGATAAAATTGGCACATATTTCACAAACCTTGACAATCTTATCACCCTTCATCAGCGTAAGTATGACAAATTGATCAATATAAAAAAATCCATGCTTGAAAAAATGTTTCCAAAAGAAGGGGAAAATGTGCCTGAAATTAGGTTTGATGGTTTTACTGAACCTTGGGAACAGCGTAAGTTGGGTGATATGATGGATGTTACATCTGTAAAACGTATCCATCAGTCTGATTGGACGGATTCAGGCGTCAGATTTCTGAGAGCAAGAGATATTGTTGCAGAATCTAAAAATGAGGAAGTTAGCGAACCTTTATTTATATCACAAGAAAAATACGATGAATATAGTGCAATATCAGGTAAAGTGGAAAAGGGCGATTTGCTGGTTACAGGTGTTGGTACTATTGGTGTTCCAATGCTTATAAATAGCGAAGAACCGCTATATTTTAAGGATGGTAATATAATCTGGTTTAAAAATAAAAATGCGATTGATGGAAGATTTTTTTATCATTCGTTTAATGGCTTGAACATACAGAAATTCATAAAAGAATCGGCTGGAACAGGTACGGTAGGAACATACACAATTGAAACTGGAAAAAAGACGCCTATAAATTTACCTCCTCAAAAAGAAGAGCAAGAAAAAATCGGAGAATATTTCTCCAACCTCGACAACCTTATCACCCTTCATCAGCGTAAGTTAGATAAATTAAAGAATATAAAAGCTTCAATGCTTAATAAAATGTTTCCAGAAGATTAAGGAGAATTATTATGCCGTTTACTAATGAATTGGAATTTGAAAAAGAATTAATCAGAGTTCTTACTTCAGAATGCGGGTGGAAGGATAATGTAATTAAAAATCCAACAGAAGAAGATTTAATTAAGAACTGGGCTGATATACTATTTAAAATCAATAAAGAAGTTGATGTATTAAACAATTGTCCTTTAACAGACGGAGAGATTAGACAGTTACTTAATGAAATTTATCAGCGAAAAACTCCTGTATCGCTGAATGATTTTATTAATGCAAAAACCGTACCAATCACAAGAGATAATGAAAATGACCGGCTTCACTTTGGAAAAATTGTAAGAATAAAGATTTTTAACCGTAAGGAAATTGGCGGTGGATCAAGCAGGTATCAAATAGCAGAGCAACCGAGATTTAAAACAAACAATCCTATTTATCCAAGCAGAAGAGCAGATCTGATGCTGCTTATTAATGGGCTTCCTCTATTTCATATTGAACTGAAGAAAACAGGTGTTTCTTTAACTCATGCAGAAGTACAGCTAGAAAAGTATATGGTAAATAACTGTTATACTGGGTTTTTTTCACTTGTGCAGATTTTTGTTGCAATGAATCCGGAAGAAGCAGTATATTTTGCTAATCCAGGACCTGTTGGTAAATTCAATCCTAGATTCTATTTTAAATGGGCAGATTTTAATAATAACCCGATTCTTGAATGGCAGGAATTTGCAAGAAGTTTTTTATCAATTCCTTTAGCACACCAGATCATAGGTTTTTATACAATAGCAGATAAAACAGATAATACATTGAAAGTAATGCGCAGCTATCAAATCTATGCTGCACAAAAAATCAGTGATAAGGTTAAGAATCCTTCATGGACAAAAAAAGAACAGCCTGCAGGTTATATATGGCATACAACTGGCAGCGGCAAAACCATGACATCTTTTAAGACTGCTCAGCTTATTTCAGAAAACTGTGATGCAGAAAAGATCGTATTCTTAATTGACAGAATCGAACTTGGAAAGCAAACATATGGTGAATATTCAGGATTTGCTACAGCAGATATAACAATAAACGATACTGAAGATACAGATGAACTGATTTCATTGCTTAAGAGTAAAAATCCTGACAGCAAATTAATTATTACTTCTATTCAGAAAATGTCCAGAATCAATAAGGAAAATACAAAACAGGTTGTTTTGGAAAAAATTCAAAACAAGCATATTGTATTTATTGTTGATGAATGTCATAGAGATCAGGCTGGTGATATGCACCAAACCATTAAGAAAACATTTCCAAGTTCGATGTTCTTTGGATTTACTGGCACACCAGATTTGGAACTGACTAAAGATATTTTTGGTGACGAACTGCATAGATACACTATAGTAAATGGAATTAAAGATAGAAATGTACTGGGATTTGACCCAATTATTAAAGAAACTTTTAGTGACAGGGAAATTAAAGAGCAGGTAGCCTTGTACAGGTGCAATTGTGCAAACAGAAACGATGCAATAAGTGATGAAAACAAGAGAAAAATTTTTAATAAATACATGAGAATGAATCAGCGAGATATAGAAACTGAATTCAAAAAAATTACTGGAGGTTTTCAGTACAGTCCTTTAAAAGATTCTACAGAGCCGACTAAGCATATGGTAACAGTAGTTGAGGATATCTTGGATGACTGGGGCTACAGAAGCGTAAATAGAAAATTCAGTGCAATACTGGCAACCACTTCAATTAAGGAAGCTATTATTTACTATAAAGAATTTAAAAAACAGCAGGCTAATCGCTATAATGAAAAACCACTGAAAATCACTGCAGTATTTGATACCAGTGACAATAATGAAGCTGATACTATTTTCAAAATGAATGGCATTACAGAAATTTTAACTGATTACAACTGTCAGTATCGAAAGAAATATTCCAATGGATCAATAGGTTACTTTAAAAAGGACGTCTGTGAAAGACTTGCACATAAAGAATCATATTCGCGAATTGAAGAAGAAGATAAAATTGATCTGGTTATTGTAGTAGATCAGCTGCTGACAGGATTTGACAGTAAATGGATTAATACTTTGTACTTGGATAAAGTGCTGGAAGGAAAGAATTTCGTTCAGGCAATTTCACGAACTAACAGATTATGTGATGATGACAAGCCACATGGAACAATTGAATGGTTCAGGTATCCGCACACGATGGATTACAATTTAAAAAAAGCCATTAAGGATTATTCTGGAGAAAATGAATTTGGTATATTTGTTAATAAGCTTGGTGCTAATATAGATGCAATGAACAGCTGCTTCAGAAAAATCAAGGACCTTTTCGAACAGGCAGGCATTGAAAACTATAGCACAATCAGCGATGAAGAATTCTGGCAAAAGGCTTTTGCAAATGAATTTACAAGTTTAGTTCATTATATGGATTCAGCAAAAATTCAGGGTTTCAACTGGGATGAGCAAAAATATACAATAGAAGAAAATGGAACTAAATCAGAACATATAATTGCATTTGATAGACATACATTCAATTTGATTCTTCAAAGATATAAGGATCTGTTTAATGGAGGAACAAATGGGCGTGACATAGTTACTTTTGATATTGATACGCACATTATAGAAATGCCAAGTGACAAAATTGACGAGGATTATGTAGATTCCAAATTCAAGCTATACATGAAGGATCTGTTAGGAAATAATCCGGAAGCAAAAGAAAAAGCAGAAATTGAAATTCACAACATTTTTGCAACACTGCCAGCCGACAAGCAGCAATATGCCGATTTATTCCTGCATGATATTCAATCCGGAAATATTGTGTTTGAAGAAGGCAAGAGTTTGGATGAATATATTGCAGGATACATGCTTAATGAATTAGAACTTAAAATTTTAAAAATGTCTGATGAATTCGGATTAGATAGAGAGCAGCTTAAAAATCTAAAAAACCTAAGGCTGAATGAAAGTAATATTGATTCATTCAACAGATATACTAATTTAGTTAATACTGCAGAAATAGATAAAGTTGTTGAACACTACTCCAAAATATGTGGAAGCAATGTATCTAGAAAAGATGCAATGCAAAAACTTAATAAGGATTTAAGAGAATTTTTATTGGAAAAGTGATTTGAAGGTTCTGGAAATATAATCAATCATAGACATGGATTGGAAAGAGAAATGCAATGAAATTAATAAAATATCAACGGCTGAAGAAATCAATAATTTTAACGTTTCTACTCAATGATGAAAAATTCCATACAGCATCTTATACAGATGAACATAATGAGAAAGTAGATTTTTCTGTCAAACAGGATTTCTGCTTGAAAATTGAGAGAAAAGAAGAGAAGTACAAATATCATTTTCAATTATATATTGATAATGAATTGTCCTTTGACCAATTACTGATTATACCTCCTAGAAAATCTGATTTGTACGAAATTATAGAGACCGCAACTGTTCCAGAAGGGGCGAATGAAGTCAGCAAAGAAAGTAATGAAGTACCAGAACAAAAAGCAGAAGAAAAAGAAGAGATATCTGAACCGGTAATTGCATCAGATTTTGAATTTACAAATAAAAAAATAGCAGAACTTGCTGATACTGTTTTAGGAGGATGTTAAATGATACTGGATTTATCAAAAAGCAGTAGAGAAAAATTCTATTCGCTTGTTTCAATAACAAAATTTTCTGATTCGTACACTTGTATGAAAGGAAAGCAAAATGATTTTCTGCTGAAAACCAAGATGCCATATCGAAAAATAGATAAGAAACAGCTTGATAGATACATTGAGGATAATCTTCTGAAAGTTTGCAAAGTTAAAGACAATAAAATATTTTCTGCATATTTGGATTCAATTCAGAAAGTGATTACTTCAAAATACGAACAGGCAGATGAACTGGCTGAACTTGTTAAAGATAAAACCTATGGAGAAATTCAAGAAAACAGTTCTATAGACTTATCCGGATATGAAAAAGAATTTGAGAAAGCAGATTTTCCATTCTCATTTGAAGAACTGGTTCAGTATATGTCAAAATTTGATTCTTCAAAAAAAGAAGATATTGAAAAAGACAGGATGAACAGTGAAATTGAAGAGCTGAAGAAAAGTAATTCAAAACTCAATGAAAAAATAGCAACTATTTCAAGTGACGCAAAAGAAAAAGAAAATAAGCTGAAAAACGAAATTCAAAACCTGAAGTCACAGATTTCAGAACTGAAGAAGAAAAAAGAAACAACTGTAATTTCAAAAAAACTAAGTGAATTTCTAGGAGAAGATATTAAAGGGAAAACATATTCTGATGTATTAGAAAAGCTGGATGATATTGAAAAAATCTGCCTCAGAGAAAAAGACTATGAAAAGGCAAAACTGTCACTTGCAGCAAAATATGCATTATTAGAATGTATGGAGGAAAAATAAGATGAATGACTCATATGAATACGATTTGAGCAGAGAAGATGAATTGAAAATACAGCGAAGTGAAAATAACTATATGATTGGAAAACTGGTTGAAGATCGTGATCCAACATACTTCACTGAAAATAGAAGCGTTCAGTTCTATGTTGATCAACTCTGTAATGATCCATACGAAATAGGCAGTATCAGCGGAATAGCAGATGCTTCCGATAATTATATTGGCTTTGATACCAATCAGCCTGACAGCATGCTGCCACAGTTCTATGATATAAATGATTATGACAGTGAGCAGCGACGTAATGACATTACTGACTACTACAGCGGGAAACTGATTATTTTTCATCCGAAATATGTTTATAACGAGCGAAAGGGAGCATGGTTTAAAAATCTGAGAATTGTTGACCTCGTAGGAGCAAATATCCAGGACGGTGCCTATTTCGAAATGGTTCCACGTGTACAGCTTGAACCTAAAGGTTTTGAACAGCTTCTGCAGAAAAATGAATATTTTGATCTGCCTGACTATGACAGTTTTGTAAACGAATCACCAACTTATGTAATCTGTGGAACGTATGTATACTGCTCTAAAGATAGAGATGATTTTCTGGAAGCATCTCCAATCAATTCAACACGATGGAAATGTATCGATATCTCTAAAGTTGTGAAAATCAATTTAACAAAAATTGAAGACTACAAGACAGGCATTATTCGTGCAAGTGATAATATTGCATTTGTTGAAGTTAATCTTACGAGTCAGATTAATAAATCTATTGGTAAGCCCGAAAACTATGAAATGTTTGAAGATGAAAAAATCAAGCAGGCAATTCTTGAAAAAACACGCGCGGAAGAAGAAAAGAAGGCTGCTGTAACGGAAGAGGATAATTCTGCGGATGAAACAGTTTTAGAAGACACCAGCGAGACTTATTTCCTGGATGGACTTGCACAGCTTACATTCAATAACGGACTTCAGTATGATCAGAAAGATCTAGTTAATTTTCATACATGTGTAAAAACAAATCCGCTGGTAATTCTTGCGGGAATGAGCGGAACAGGAAAGAGCAGACTTGCAGTAAACTATGCAAAAATGCTTGGGCTGTCTGAGGATAATGGAACTCTGCTTTTCATGCCGATTTCTCCTTCATATACGGAACCGGGAGATGTATTGGGATACCTGAATTCTATGAACGGATTATATGTTCCAAGTGAAACTGGGCTTGTTCAGTTTTTGAAGAAGGCAAGCGAGAATCCTGATCAGATGTATATGGTAGTATTCGATGAAATGAATCTGTCACAGGTTGAATACTGGTTTTCGCCATTTATTTCCATACTGGAAAAGGAAAGAGATGGCCAGTTTCTGAAACTCTATTCTTCAGATGCACACTGCATCAATCCGGAAGTTTATCCATCCAAGATTAAAATCGGTGAAAATGTTCTGTTTATTGGAACTGTCAATCTTGATGATACAACAAAGAATTTCAGCGACAGACTGCTTGACAGAACTTTTGTGATCAATCTGAACAAGATATCTTTTGCAGATTTCTATAATTATTACAATATACACAGTAATGAGCTGAACAAGGATGTTGTAAAGAGCAAGTGCAAGAGCGTAAGTCAGTTCAAGAGCTGGGTAAAATCAGATGGACTGTATTATATGGAAGCCTTCAGAAATCATCAGGTTGAACTGGAATTCCTGGATGAATTGAACAACCTGATCAGTAAATATATTCCAGATGGAGGTATTTCACATCGTGTAATGAAGAATATCGGATCATATATGCTGAATGTACCTTCCAAAAACTCTAAATATGGAATGGACAGAGGAGAAGCTCTTGACATTGTAATCAATCAGACAGTAATGACTAAAATACGCGGGACTGAGACACAGCTTTCTGCAATGATTGGACATTTTGATGATTCACACAGTCTTGTTGATTCAGAAATCAGCGACCTTCTAGACAGATATTCAAATGTCAGTCTGTTTGAACAGCTGCGCAGATCAATTGCTAGAAAAGCTGAGGAGTTGAATATCAATGGCTTTGCTGATTAATTTGACACTGGACAGCTGTGCATATGAGAACGATACAATTACAAAGCAGAAAAATGTACTTTTAAATCTTAATAAAAAGTGTCTGTTTTCAATTTCAGAACCTGATAATGTGTTTGCAACATTCAGCTTCAATAATGAAGATACACGAATTTTTATAGAGAGATATGACAATGGTGAAATGATGGAAATTATCTCTGGAGAAAGATTCCAGCTGTCAAGCGGAAGAGAGGATCTTGGATGTTATTTCCCGGGATATTTCTCCATATCCATTGAGTCAGGTAATGAAAAGGAAGATTATCTGTTTCTGGTGAATCCGGCAAACATGAATTATGAATCTGTACTTCATATCCGTGATTTTATAAATGATTTCTATTACGGTCTGTCCAATGACATATCAAAGCTGACAGCTGGAAAAAAAGAAAAAAACATTCAGACACATATTCCAAATGCTGCAGAAAAGTATAATTTTCTGCTGAAGAATCTGGCTGAACTGGTAAACTATGCAGATCAGTATTCTAATCGACAGAAGGCTGAACTGGTAAAGCAGAATTCGATTACCAATGTGTCAAAAATCAACCGCAAATCTATCCAGTGGCTTCTTACAAAGGGAATGGAAAAGAACTCAAATATCTATTCTCCAGATAAGATCCTTTCATCGAAATCAAGGCTGGATAGAGATTCATATGAGAATAGAATATTCAAGTCAGAACTGGTGTTCTGGAACAGAGAAATAAGCAGTATAATTCAAAGCTCTGAGTCTTATGTTTCAATGCTTTTGAAAAGAATTGAGGAACTGGAAACAGGTATTTCAAATCTTTCTGAATCTGTAACAAAACAGGAACAGATCAGACAGGTCAACAGCTATGTCAAGAAGTCTGACAGATGCCGTCTGGAAGAAATGGAAAGAGACAGGGACAGATATTTTGAAGATCTAAATGGCCAGAAGTCACAGCTTGGTGAACTTCGTAAGTATCAGAGAAATATCGTGAACATTCTATATAATTCATGGGTGTCAGAAGTCACAGATTCAGTTCAGATGAGAACTCAAGTATTTGATTACCGTCTGAAGTCAATGATAGGCATGAGAAATGAATATCTAGGCATTTCAAGAAAAATCCGCAAAGCTTCAGACAACTATGTATTTGGAGAAAAATGTACACCTAAGCTTTTTGAAACCTATATTTATGTCCTGTTGATAAAAATGCTTGTTTCAGAAGGCTATGAAATTGAAAACTACAGCTTTGAAAAAGATAACGTAATTCCTATTCTGTCTAATCAAAGCAGAACTGTTCTGACTAAAGATTCCAGAAAATGCGTGATTGAATATGACTACGAACTGAAAAAGAGTAATGAAAAGCTTGAAAGCGATGAATTTGTAACAATCAACTCGCATTATAACCGGCCGGATTTTATTGTCTCCTTCTTTGATGATGGTGCAGTGATACCTGAAGCAGTCGTCGTGGAAGTCAAGTGGAGACCGTTATCTATCATATACAATGAAAACGGGGATACAGAAATCGTCACAAAGCTGAAGGATTACTATTCACTTGCATATCATGTAGAAAAACCAAAAAGGAAAACAAACAGAGGTATTATTCAAAAAGTTTTTGTAGTCTATCCAGATATACAGCAAAGAATAACTCAGATCCAGGAAAATGAAATAATTGGTGTTGGATTGGATCCGACAGCTGATGTATGTGAGACAGACAGCTATCAGGAATTAAAGAATCAGATTTTCAGTTTAAGCGATGAATAAAAATCAACTTATTCTGATGTAAACACCGTATCTGTTAATTACTGCTAAGAAAAAACTGTATATCCTTGTAATTCAAATTCTCTTGCTGAGAGTTCAGAAATCAGAAACAAAACAATTTGTTCTGGCGTTGAAGCATCTAGGAATACCCTTATAAAACCCGTAGAAGAAGCATTGGCTGTTGGTGTGAAATTTGGGGAGAATTTATTTGTAAAGAACAATAAGAAATAGCAGGTGATTTGGCAGCCGGAGTATTTTCAATGATCTATGGCAAGAGAAAATCACAGGAGGAGTAGAAATGAGTTGGGAAGAGGAAGAAACATCTCAGACAGTATGCCCATGTGGAAATGGACGTATTACGCAGAAACATTATAGTGATGACTGGGGCAGATTCAAAGATGACCATGTTGTTATTGAATGTGAAGACTGCAATAAAAAATATAAAGTAAAAGAAGAACAGTATTGCGGGAGGCTGGCTTCCGACGGTTCATGGAGCAAATATTTCCTGCTTCCTATAGATTTTCCAGCGTATGATGGACCAAGTGAAGTAGCTACGTATGGCGAGCTGACAAATCAATACTATAACTTTACCGGATGGCTTATTGAACACTTCACAGAGAATGAATTACGAGAGGCGGAAAAACAGCTTCATGAAGTCAAAGCAAGTTCAAGACTGACAGGTGATGCTGCAATTATTTGCAAGGAACATAAGAGTGTCTTAAAGACTGTAAGGATAAGTTCTATTCTTGCTTCCGTCGAGAAGGCAATGACTGAATATCCGAATTATATTGGAAATAAGCAGCAGCGTGAAGAAGTCAGACAAAAAGAAAAAGCTGCAAAAGCTAATTACTATGAAAGAAAACGTGAAAAATTAATTCCAATTAAGTTTGACTGAAGATATTTATATATGTCAATGGCTGTTTATGTAAACTTTAGTTAGAAAGATAAATTCAAATATATACGAGGTGACTTGATAAATATGATTTCCGAAGAATTAAAAATGATTGTGGATAAATTCAACAAACAAGGCAAAATGAATTTTCTTAAGGCTACAACAGAAGAAAAAATAGCTTCTTTTGAAAAAGAAAACAAAATAGCACTTCCTGCAATTTATAAGGAATGGTTGCAGATTTCTGATGGAGGAGAACTTTTTCTTCCTGCAGGTGTTCAGCTATATGGAATTGAGCACAAGCCACTTATAGATGTGAATGATAATTCAAGACCAAGTGAGGAGTATGTTGTTATTGGTGCATTTGCTTCAGGAGATCCAATTTTATCAAAAAAGGCAGAAGAAACTATTTCTATATACAATCAGGAACTTGGAAGAATTGATGAAGAATTGGTATACCCGGACTTTATAGCATTTCTAAATGATTTATACGAATTACTAGGCATAGGTGAGTGATTCTATGGCAAAGAGCAGTTTTGTAGAGCGAAACAAAGCAGTTCGTGAAGCATGGAATAAGGAAATTGAACTTGTAAAAGAAGGTAAAGGCACAAGAGATTGGACGCCGGAGCAGCAAAAGGACATACTCGAAAAAGGTCGAGCTTATGATGAAAATGGCAAAGCTTTTGAAGGTCAACATATGAAGAGTGCTGAAATGTACCCTGAGTACCAGGGAAATCCCGAAAATATACAATTCCTTACAAGAGCAGAACATTTAGAGGCACACGACGGTAGTTGGCAAAATCCAACAAACTGGTATTATAATCCAATCACAAAAGAAAAAATCAGCTTCGGTGATGGACCTGTTATTCCGTGTGAAATAATTCAACTGCAAACACCAATAATAGAAATTCAGGTTGAGCAAGTACAAGAAACAGCCAGAGCACAAAAAGAAGATAATACTGTAAAGAAAGAACTTTCTCATGCGAATAATACATCTAAAAGTACAACTAGTAAAAGTGAACCAAAGCTGAGTTTTGGAAATCAATTAAAAATCGGTTTCAAAAAAATTGGAAAGGTTGTCGTTGAATTTCCAGCAAAACATCCAACAGTAATGAAGGTGATGAAGGAGGTAGGAATTGCAGCGGCAACAATTACAGCAGCGGCTGTAGCAGAGTCATCTAAAAAAAGATCAGCGGATTCCAGCCATAGTCCATCTGAAGATGTTTATGTTAAAGATTATGATAACTTTCCTGCATCAGATAATGATTGTTCTGATAATGTACCCAACACCAATAATGATTATTCTGATTGTACACCTGTTTCTAATAATGGCTACACACCAAATGATGTGCCTGCAGGAAAACAGAGATACCATTATAAAGATGGCAGTGTAAAATTGGTAGAAAAAAAACCATATCATCGTGGTGGTAATAATGATAAATAACAAATAGCTATATTATATAGGTAATATTATTATGATGAAATTAAATATTTGCAGCATTCCATCGATTATCTTTCTGATGATTGGTGTAAACGCTCGTAAAGAAACAAAAGCAGTGTGCTTCTTCAATTTTACAAAACGACCAATTGTATATGATGTAAAAAGATATAATCTTGCAATCTCTAATTTATGGATCGCAGCAGCGTGCATATTGGAACTGACATGTGTTTTTGCATTGTTTTGTATACAAGATTCATCTATCTTTGAGTTCATTACTTTTGCAGAAATAGTGCTTATTCTTGGCATAGCTGCTTTATATTTTAAGATTCAGAAAAAATATAAGAAATAGATAATTGGAATTTTTGGGGAATGGAGGATACATGATCAGAAGAGCAAAAGAAGAAGACGCTTCAAGAGTTGCGGAGATCCTTGTGTTTGTGAAACGAATGAAGTTTCGTCCGATATTTCAGGACGACGGCTATTCATTTGGCGAACTGCAGGTGCTCCCTGTAGCGAAGAAATACCTTGAATGCGGTATTCTGAATCATATGCTTGTATATGATGACGGGATTGTAAAAGGGCTTATCCACATAGAGAAAAATGAAATCGTCGAATTATATGTAGATTATTTCTTTCAAGGTCAAGGCATAGGAACTGCATTGATAGAGTACGCTAAAGAAAACTATCCGGTCACATTTCTGTGGGCGATTGAGAAGAATGTTGATTCGATTCGTTTTTATGAGGCACACGGGTTTCACCTTACAGATACAAAGAAGTATGAAGAAGGAACTACAGAATATCTTGTAAAAATGGAAAGATGAATTCTAGTTTATCGCACTGTCTATAAAAATATAATCCGTTAGCTTTCTAATCCTGGGAAAAAAAGCTGACGGATTTTTTTGCGTTTCTTGACGAGCAAACAGGGTAGAGGTCAATTGCACATTGAATATAAGAATTGACTGGCAGGAAGTTTCAATCCGCTGTTTGACAACTTCTTGTTTGAAAAATTAAGAAAACGTAATATTGAACAAAAAAGAAATGCACAGTTCTTAGCTTATCGTAAACTGTGCATTTTTGTAAATAAATACTTTTAATTAGCCGATTACGGCATCCTCTGCTGTAAAATGTTCCAGAGAATTTTCTTTTACCTGAATGCAGATATAAGTAATTCCAGAAATATCGGATGCAAAAAACTGACGCTTTGCAGCAGGTGCGATTTTTAGCCAGTCTCCAGTTGAAAGGCTAATTTCTTCTCCATCAATTATGGCTTTGCCGTTACCTGAAAGAATTCCATAGATTTCTTCATTTTCTTTATGAGAATGAACAAATGGGACATTTGCTCCTGCAGGTAGTTCGTTTAAACTGATTTCTGCACCTGTTAAAGACAACTTTTCATGCAGCTCAATTCGGTTTTCCTTTCCAATAGTTGTTTTTGTGTAATTTGCCATAATAACCTCCATAGTTAATTTGTAGTTTCTGGTTGCTTGGTATTAGTATAGTGTGAGACACATACAAAAACAAGTACGCACCTTTTTGTAACTG
>OLNZ01001836.1_pt1 | contig 13919 bp, 11 predicted proteins | sample 1672981 | NCBI WGS metagenome assembly OLNZ01 (sample SAMEA3136743, study PRJEB25190) | human gut metagenome | biome: human gut; feature: human-associated habitat; material: faeces | place: Austria | collected 2013
CCGAATCGAACCGCTTGCCATCCACAATGATGTGGCTACCCTTACACTCGAACTTGTGGTTTCGGGTCAATGGTATCAAAAGGTACGTATTACCCTCTTTCTTGTCGTACACAAGCGTCAAGTCCGTGCCGATAATCTGTGATACCACCTTGCGACCATCTGAGCTTAAAACGCCAATCTTGCCATCATGCTCAACGTAAAGAGCATCCATCAAATTCTTATCCATATCTCTTAAATATTTAATGTTCAAAGTCCGGTGCAGTTTAGCGTGTGCCTCACGAAATCTATTACAAGTCACACTCGTATGAGTATTGCTTTTTCAGCTTGTTCAATGCGTTCTCGGTAACGTAGTAGATGTTATCGAAATACTCGCTTTTCTTGATGCTTCGGCTTTCCTTCAGCTCTACCTTGTGATTGAATGTCACTTCGTAGCGGTTTGCGATGCTTGTAATCAGGAAATCGACCTCACGCTTATGTCTGTCCAGCTCGGTCTCTTTATACTCACCACGCTTGACAAATGCGTCCTTGTTCGTCTCTTCGATGGTTGCAACCATGTTGCCTTGCATCACGATAATCTTTGCGCTCATATCTAGTTTCTTTTTAATCGTTAATAATCTTGTTATGCAACTCTCATAAGGTTTGCCTTCTTGAAGCAACGCCATTCTTCTTTCTCGGTATCGAAGTACACTTGGCAAGTGTCATTCATCTTGCGACCTGCACCCTGTGTAGCTGGGATAACCTTCTCACTCAATGTGCCGAATGCCTCACGCAAGCTACCATCAACCTTCTGGAAGTAGAACTTCACGATGCGCTTCTTCATCTGACCCTTCAGCTTGATATTCATCCAAGCAACCTTTAAAGCCTCGCTCATTGTGTAGCCATTCTTCTTGATGAACTGCCAAGCAAGCTTCATTACCTCACTCAATGTATTTCTTAATGTAATAGCCATAATCACTATACCGTTTTACGAGTGCCGACTCGGAGGTGCAACCTCAGCTAAATTAATAATGTTATTGTGACCTTTGTTTCTTAATCACGATGCAAAGATAACGCTTTTATGTGATATAACAAAATAAAATATCACTTTTATGCAATATTTTGATGTTTCTTAACAAATAACGCTTGAAATTCATATATATTCACAACAAAACACTTTAAAATCATATTTTTGCTTATTTTCTTTGTTGTTTCAATAACTTTTTGTATCTTTGCACCAAATTAATAACACATATAAGTAATGTATATATGAATATAAAGAAAACAATAAAAGATAATGGATGGACTCTGGAATCATTAAGAGCCAAAATGCAGGAGATAGAGGGGCGTGAGGTAAAACAGTCTTCTATGTCTCGAATAGTGAATAGTGCCAACCCTACAGTTGAAACACTTCAAAGGCTTGCAGATGCTATGCAGATAAGTATTTGTTCGTTCTTCGAAAACGACCAGCAGGGTGCTTCCCTTATCTGTCCTCATTGTGGAAAGCCAATAGCCTTGCATGTGGATAAGCAATAATGCAACCAACGCAGATTTGCGTCCGTTCCTAAGAAAACAAAAAAAGGAGGGGAAATAGCATTCCTCTCCTTTGCCTAGAAATTCAACGAAGGCATGTTGTTGTTTCCGAAAAGTAACCTGAATGTTTCCTTTCCCTTTGGCGTGATTAGGGTTCTTGTGCCAGTCGCCTTGTCATTTCCCCAATCCTTCATCTTGAACAGGTCATCGTTATATTGCGAGTATGGCTTGATATGGTTCTGCTTGTCACGGTAGATGTATTTTTTCGCAATCAGTATCTTTATGAATTGGTTCTGTTTCAATCCAATCTCCTTTGCCGTGTCTCTGAAGTTCGTAAGTAAGCCTTTATCAACCAAGTTATCAAAGTATTCTGCCTTTGGCTGCATTTCCTTGTTCTTTTCCTCAATGGCTTTCTTCTCTTCCAGCTCCTTTATCCAACGCTTCGCTCTCTCAATTGGGTCTTCAATCTGATAAGAAGGTATCATGCCTTGTGCTACACAATGAAAGACCTTGCGGTATATCTCGAATACTGGGCGTACTTTGCGGGCAATAAAATACTCCAAGCAAGCAGAAGTGAGATAATAATTAATCTTATTGCTACCGCCCCAATCTTGCTTGCCATTTTGGGCAAGTGAGTTATCAAAATCTTGCTCCGCATCATTGAGGAGCGAGTTTTCCGCATTATTGCGGATAACGATAAAGTCCACATTCTCAATGAAATTGGTCTTCAAGGCACGCACAGCATTATCCTTTCGCTCGTAAGCGAGCTACCAGACATCATCAAGATTTACCGGATATTCCTTGCTCTGCTTATCTAACTCCAAAACACTACGAAAGTATCGCTCCAAATCTGATGAAGTATTTTCTTTTGTCAAAACAATCCCATTTTCCATTGTCTCTTTTTTTCAGTTTTTATGGTGTGTCTCACCTTTTAAAATTAGTAACCTTTATTTCTTAATTACGATGCAAAGATACGACTTTTTAGTGTAACTTGCAAGTATATTAATGTAATAAAGATTATTATAACAAAATATAACAGATAGTATAATAATAGTTAAATATAAAGACGAACAATGGCGGTTTCGTATAAAAGATGTACTTTTGCATACTAGTATTCCGCATCATCCATAGCTGGAGCAAGGGATGTGCTGGATAAACTGGAAAGAGTTAAGTAACGTGGGGTGTTCCCGCAAAGTTCAATAATTAAAAGTAGGGGATTATGAAGAAGGTCTTATATTTTATTTCTTTTGTTGTACTATTGTTGACTAGCTGCACATCAAAGGAAAACAAAGCAGATGCCCTTATTAAGGCAAGAGGGTTTGAGTGCGCCAATGTAGAGAAGTTAGAGGAATTTCAATGCAATCCTGCTTCTGCCGAAATGATTATGGTTGCTTATAATAGTTTGTGGCGCAACGACTCGCTGTCTAGGAATATGCATTTGTCTAGTAGTAATATCAATTATGTTTATAATGAGATACATAGACAAGAGCAAAATGCAAAAAATCTGTTGGAAAAAGCTGATGAGATTGGCATGATTAATAATCACACAGAATTATGTGGTTATTATGTTATTATCTCTCCTGATAAGATTAATGGTGCGTATATAGACAAAAATAGAAAATGTACAAGGTATGAAGTCTTCTTCGATAAAGATGTCGAACGCATCATAGGAATACATCCCATTGGTAAATAAACGAATTAACAGGTTTAGTGTTGTAAAGTTAGTATATTGACAATTTAAATAAATGTGATTATGAAGAAGAAATTAATAATTGCCATCATCGCAGCAATTCCCTTGTTGATGGTGTGCAGTGGATGTAATAATCCTAGAGATATTGGGGAAATGCTATCAGAACAAGGATATGAGTATGTTTCTACTATAAAAATTGATAGTGCTTTTGTTATAGAAGGGGAAAAGGAAAGCCGAACCTACATTAATTGTTGCGAGGCTGAAATGAAAGTGGATTCATTGATAAAGTCCGTTCCATCAAGTTTGACGTATGAACAAAAGAGAAAATTCGATAATAATATAATGCCAATAGCAGCCGCAGTATCTTCTCTTAAACAAGAGGCGGTAAATGAGGATATTGATATGGCGTATTCGTTAAATGAAAAAGAGTTGAAGTTTGTGCATTCTGGTTGGCTCGCTTATGTAAAATTAAAAGTATGTGGAAAGGTTGACGAATATATAGCGTGCCTTAACAAAAGCCGCTCTGAAATCATTTATGTTGAGCCAAAGAAAAAAATAGATTATAACTACATATTACGGTATGGGTATTTTGATACGTATAATCCTTACATGAAATACTAAGGTCTTTATAATAATGTGTAATTTAAAATAAATGTATCTTATATTAAAATAACGTTAATAAATAAAAGAAAAGCATTAAGACTCTTGCAAGTTTCAGATAAAATGCTTACCTTTGCAAACGAAATCAGAAATGGTTTTGTAGCTTCCATATTGCATTCTCTACATTAGCGATATTGGTAGCTACGTTTATACATAAGGCAATAGCTTTATAAGCTAGAAGTCATTAAATGAAGTGCAGTGTACAACAGAAAAGTGGTGTGAAGTGTAGTGGAGTGCGGTGAAGTCTAGTGTAGTAGGGTAAAGTGCAGTATGGTATAGTACAGTATAGTGAGCCATCCTTCGGGGTGGCTCTTTTTGGTTAATTGTGGTTAATATAGCAAAAATGTTACCATAAAATTTGGCTATATAACAAAAAAGTTATATCTTTGCAATGTCTTAAGGACAAAAGAGTTCTTGTAACAATGAAGAAAAGCGAATTGATTAAGAGACTGAGAGAAGCGGGATGCTTCCTGTCTCGACAAGGTTCGGGACATGAAAAATGGACTAATCCTAAAACGGGAAAGTCTCAATTCGTGCCAAGACACGCTAGAGAGGTCGCCACAGGCACCGCTCATAGTATTCTAAGAGAATTGGTTGGGGAGTAATCCCCACCTTTCTCTCTTCATTGCTTAAAGGACTCTTTTTTTTTGTTAAGAAGATAAACGAATATATATATGAAGAAGATTAAAGTTATTGTAGAACAAGCCAAGGATGGGTCTTTTTGGTGTCATACCGAAGATGGAATAGGTAAGGTTGGCTTAAACTCTTGTGGAGAAACTGTTGCCGCTGCGAAGCAAGATTTAATGGATTGTTTGGCGTTGGCAAAAGTGGATGCAAAAGAGAATGGAGAAGTGTTTCCTGACGTTGAATTTGAATACAAGTATGACTTGCAATCTTTCTTTAATTATTTCTCTTTCCTCAATGTGTCAGAGATTGCAAAACGAGCAGGTGTCAATCCTTCATTGATGCGTCAATATAGTAAAGGCATAAAGCAAGCTGGCGAGAAAACTTATGAACGTTTGGCGCATTGTATGAATGAAATAAAAAAAGATTTGGTAGCCGCTACCTTTTAGGCGTGTGGCTTCATTGTTGCAATAGATAAAGAACTCAGAGCCTTCTGCATGTGAATGTGGAAGGCTTTTTTGTGTCTAGACCTTATTTTCTGCACTTAAATCTTTTGTGAAATAGCATACCTTAATTCTTTCGTTATTCCTTTGATTATTAGCTAATTTTGCCAATAAAAACATATAAGGATGGCACAGCTAGAATTTAACATCAAAGCGAATTTCGACCAAATCAAGCAAGCCAAGCAAGAGCTTGAAAGATTGCGTGGTGAGTTGCAGAAAACAACAAAGGCTACCGACAAGGCGGTGGTTCAAGACCTTACGGATAAATATGCAGAGCAAAAGCAAAAGATAACAGAGCTTAGTTCCGCAATGAGTCGCTATGCTTTGGTGATGAGCAGTGATTATGCCAAGAAAATGCAATCTTTGACAAGGGAAACATATTCTTTTGAATTGCAAGCTGATGCCAGTAAGAGAAAGATAGAAAAGCTTTCTTCTGAGATAGCAAAGATGCAGTCTAAACTTCGCAAAGGAGGTTTAGATGTTGGTACTTCAACTATACTTAACCGTGATATTAACGAAAATTCCACCATACTCAATGACGAGAAAAGGCGTTACGAGAATCTTACCGGATTAGGAAAGCAAGCAAGAACAGAATTGCAAAACATGCAGGCAGAGTATGTTCGTTATTCAGGTTCTTCGAATGCAACAACTGATAACGTAAAGGTGATGACTGATGCCTTTGCTGGAATGATTGAGGAAATGAAGAAAGTTCCTACTGTCGGTGAGGGTGCGACATCTTTATTCAATCGTCTTGGTGGTGATGCTAGGCAATTAGCAATGAGTCTTGTCGGTGGATTGGGCTTTGAACAATTGGCAGAACATATTTTCAATGTCCGTTCTCAGTTCCAACAACTTGAAATTTCATTCACGACAATGCTTGGTAGTGAGCAGAAAGCTGGAGCATTGATGAACCAACTTGTCCAAACGGCTGCAAAGACTCCTTTCGACATGAGTTCGATAACGAATGGGGCGAAGCAGTTGTTGGCTTATGGTACGGCTGCAAATGAGGTTAATGATATTCTTGTTCATCTTGGAGATATTTCGGCAGGCCTGAACGTTCCGTTGAACGATTTGGTGTATTTGTATGGTACAACGATGAGCCAAGGCCGCATGTACACGATGGACTTGCGTCAGTTTATGGGCAGAGGCATCCCGATGGCTGAGGAGCTTGGTAAAATCATGGGCAAGACAACCCAAGAGGTTCAGCAAGCGGTTACAGATGGAAAGGTCGGAGCTGATTTGGTGAAGAAAGCTATCATCAACATGACCGAAGAGGGCGGCAAGTTTGGTGGACTGATGGAAAAGCAATCCACAACCTTGCAAGGAAAATGGTCTAACATTGGCGATAGCGTTGACCAGATGTTTAACGAACTCGGCAAGAAGTCGCAAGGAATATTTGGCACTGGTTTAGACTTGATTTCGTCTTTGGTTGACAATTGGGAGACGGTCGTTAAAGTTATTGGTTCGGCTGCGGTAGCCGTAGGCACGTATAAGGCAGGTCTGATGGCGGCAGCATCCATCCAAAAAGCTCAAAACAAAGCTACACTTGATAGTATTGCAAGTAATCTTGACGAAAAGATAAAAGCGTACAAAGATGAAGCTGAATTGTATCATTCCTACACCGGAAAAGATACATCCGAATATAAGAGCCAAAGACTTTCGGATTTGAATAAGGCTGTTTCTAATACTGATATGTTGGGTACGGATAAGGCCGAGGAACTTGTGTCTCTTAAAATCAAAGAGGCTCAGACCGATGGAATCATAACCCAACAAATGGCAGAGCAATTGCAACTTAAACGTGATATGCTCGTCACTCAGCAACAATCTGCTGCTAAGGAACAGATGGAGGCTTTGGAACTTTCCAAGGGACTTGATGAGAAAATGGCTCAGTTCAAGGAAATGGAAAATGATTACCGACATCTTAACGGAAAAGATACAAAAGATTATAAGGCAAGCCGTTATAATGAGTTGGGGAATGCTTTGTCCGATACCGAAAATATCGGTGATGATGAAACGGAGAAACGCATATCTAAGCAGATAGAATTAGCGAAATCTGAGGGGTTGATTAGTGAAGAAATGGCTAAACAACTCCAGTTGAAGCGTGACCTCTTGGTTGAGCAGACAAGGCTTGCGGAGAAAGAACAACTCCAATGGCAAAATGCGGTAAACGCCAAAGAAGCCGCAGAAGAAGAGTTGCGTGCAAAAAAATCGCAAGAAGCCGACATTGCTGCTGCAAATAAGGCTGCGGAACAAGCAAAGGCTGAGGCTGACCTTAAACAAAAAATAGCCAAGGCAAATGAAACCGCTTATGGTAAGGCTCTTTTGGAAACTAACGCCTTACAGAAGAAAGTAGATTTGCAGCAAGAGAGTTACGACAAAGCGATGGATGAGGCTCGTGAAAAGAGAGTAGTTCTTGCTCAACTTGATGAGGAAATAAAAAAGCAGCAGCAAATCATAGAACAGAAAGAAAAGGAATTGGTCTATGATAATGGGGCGGTTGATACGACCTCTTTTGGTGGCTATGCGGATTCTTTTTCGGATAACGAAAGTAGTTCAATAGTTCAATACGAGGCTGAACAAGCGAAATTGGAAGAGCTGATGCAAAAGCGTCAGCAAGCGGATGAGGAATACGAAAGTTCTAACGCAAAGCGTAAGGCTATCCAACAGGAACTTCAGACTACGACAGAGAAGTTGACAGAAGCCGAAGAGAATGAAACCGAGGTCTATAAAGAGACAGGAGCAGCGGCAGATGAAATTGGGGATATTGTTCAGCAAGGAATAGATATAGAGGATGGTAAGATTAGCATTACGGAGGCGGCAACTACTGCTACACAAACCAATACTACTTCTGAAGCTATCAATGCAACCGCAAAAAGTACTAATGCAAATGCTACTTCTTCGGAAACTATTGCTAATACGGCAAACTCGACTTCAAAGACAGCTAATACTGCGGCTACTAATGTAAATACAACGTCCGAGAACGTAAATACAGGAGCAAAGGAACGGAATTCCCTTGTTACCTCTATATTATCTGTTGGCACTAAAGGGTTAGCATTAGCTCAAAATGTGTTAACATGGGCTACTAATGCCGTTACCGTTAGTATGAGGGAGCTATGGGCTGCAATGCTTGCAAATCCTCTAACTACCATCATTACTCTGGTAACAACCGCAATGTCCGTTTTTGCGATGTTCGGAAGTGACGAGGAAGATGTTGCTAAGAAGACTCAAAACATGGGTAATAAGGCTGCTGAGGCTAGTAATAAGGTTCGTTCCTTGTTTGCGGTTTTGGAAAATGGCGAGGCAGAAGACCATAAGAACACAATAAATGAATTGAAGTCTGCTTATGAAGAATATGGGGTAAAATTGGATGAGACTAAAATGAAGTCTCAAAGCATGAGTGAGCAAGCTAATGAGTTAAAGGAGCATGAAGAAGAACTTATCGGTATAATTGAAAAGCGTTCTCTTGAAATGGAGCGTGCAAAACAATTACAAGAGGCTTATGATAATTATAATTCTTCAAATGATTCATCTTTCAGCTCATTTAAAGATTCTATAGATGATAAGTTGTCTGATGTAGAAATGGGTACTATTCGAAGTCTCGTAAGTCAGGATGACATAGACAAGTTAGCTGAACTGCGAAAGGAGATAAATGCTTGTGGTGGAGATTTAAAGGTGTACAACGCATTGAATGCTCAATATTCCCAATTACAAGGGGAGTTGAATGTAGAAATAGGAACTTATCTCGAAAATATGCACCATAGCCGTTCTGAGGTGGCTCAGATGATTCCTGATATAAACGACTTTACTGATGGGCTTGTTAGCAACAAAGTTGAGTTGGATGGTACAGTTGATTCTATAAATAATAGCGTCAATGCCGCAGAACGTGCGAGAAAAGCCACATCTAAGTTGACTTATGCGCAAGAGGAACAAGCTTTGAAAAGTCAATATGCAAAGAAGAGCTTCAAGGATTTGAATAGTGAAATCCAAGAGACAATAAAGTTGTGCAGTAGAAAGTTGCATCTTGATATTAAGGTTAACTATGATGATAGTGAGCTTCCTGCATGGATTAAGAATATGTCTCAGTCTCAGTTGAAAGCGAGTATGGCTGTGAGAAAGAACTGGCTTGACGGACACAAAAAAGGGGATGTTCTTAAAAGATGGAAATATAGTTTCATTCTTCTGCATATAGATATCCAGTATAAGACTTACGAACAGGTCGCAAACGAATTGGCTATGATGCAAGCAAGAGGTAACAACATCGAAAGTAAGCCGAAGAAAAGTCAAAAGGAGATAGATAAGGAGAGGAAGGCAAGAGAGAAAGCGGCTAGGGAAGCTGAAAAGGCTAGGAATGATGCCGAGACAAAGGCTGGTAATAAGCGCAAGGCTGAGGAGGACTATTCCAAGTCTATTTCGTCCTATTCGGAGAAAGCCAACGATGAGTTGTCTAAGCGAAGAACGGAATTGATTAAAAATGAGACCGAAAAGGAGATTGCTCAAATTAATATGTCTTCAGACAAGGAGAAAAAGGCTATAGAGGATTCGATTGACAAACTCGTTGAGGCTAAGAAGAAGAAAGACCAGATCGTTTGGGTAAATTCGGGCAAGGGTCGTAAAGCCAACATGTGGAAACAGGGTAAGTCCGATGCGGAATACCGCAAAGAGGTATTGGGCACACAAATGGTTGACGACAAGGGTAATCATCTTGGGAAGACCATTGGACAGAACTCTGAAGACCAAATTGCCTTAATTGAGAAACAGAGACAATTAAAGCTGAAGGAAATCCAGCAAGCGGAGATAAAGGACATGTTGGATTTCATGAAGCAGTATGGTAGTTTGGAACAGCAGCGTTATGCTATCTTGAAAGAATATGCCGACAAGATAGACCTTGCAAGAGAAAAGGGAGATACTTTTGGTGCAGCGAACGCTGAAATGGAGATGAACGACCAGTTGAAGAAGTTGAATTTTTCGGATTTCAAGGATTCTATCAATTGGGATATTGTCTTTCAGGATATGAACCGATTGAGTATTCCTTATCTTGAAGACCTTCGCAAGAAGATGAAGGAGTTGCTTGGTTCGGGTACGTTGGAAATTGATGACATGAAAACCGTATCTGACCAAATCTACAAGATTGATGATGCGATTTCCGAGCAGAAGGATAGATGGGGATTGGTTAATGATGCAGTCCGTGAACACCGTAGGCTTATTGATGAGGCGAAGGATGCGCAAGACCGATTGGCACAAGCTAGAAAGGGGGAGTTTGATGCCAAGGCTGATAATATGAGCCAACGGAGAAAAATCCAAGGAGTGTTTGCTGAAAGTGGGGTTAACATAGATACCAGTAATATCACTTCTGCCAATAAGGACAAACTTATGGGTTCTACCAAGAATCTCAGTGTAAGCCAAACGGAGAAGTTACGTAAGCTTTTTGATGATTTGGCGGTTTCAGAGGTTAAGGTCGGAAAGGCTACAAAGGAAGTCGGAAAGGCACAGGAAGAAGCCAAGGTAAAGCAGGATGCTGCAAAGAAGAGCTTGCATGATACTATAGAGGAATGGGCTGAGGGCTTGAGGAAAATCCAAGAGAAGCTGAAAGACCTTCCTGGGTTAGTCGATGCGTTAGGTCTCGGAAACACAGGCTTTGGTAAAGCCGTGAATAACGGAATGGATGCATTGAACAGTGGAACACAAGCCTTTTCTGATTTTGCAAGCGGAAACTACATAGGTGCGGCTATGAATGGAATAAAAACCATTGGCTCGTTGGGCAAGATGTTCGGTATAGGCGGAGGTAATGGTGCAGAAGTTGCGAAGAAAACTGAAGAGCTGACCGAGAGCAATGACAGATTGATGTATTCCATTGATAAGTTAAAAGAGTCTATTGACAAATCTTCCGGTTATACAGCCGTCAGCAACTATAATGCTGCTTACGATGCTCAAAAACAGGTTAACACCCAAACGATGGATATTCTCAAAACACAGATGGGGTATCATGGGGCACACCATTCAAATGCTTATTATTGGAATCTTTCTGCACAAGATTATGCGGCAATCAATAAGACTTTGGCTGAGCAAAGTAAGATAAGGGGTGGTTATACTAATTCTTCGATAAACAAGGTTAATTCCTTGGAGGATATATACAAGCTCACTCCAGAGCAGATGGCTGACATTCGTACACATAATGCGGATGTATGGAAGAATATGACCGACCAAGGCAAGTATGATAAGACGGAATATTGGGAGCAATATACAGAACTGGCGGGAAAACTAGAGGAGTTGACGGAGCAAATCAATGAGAATTTGACTCAAACAACCTTTGATTCGATGAAGAGTGACTTCATAAACAACCTTATGGATATGAGTAAGTCTGCAAAGGATTTTTCTAATGACTTCACTACAATGCTCAACCAGTCGATGCTCAACTTCGCTTTGGGAGACCTTATGAATAAAAAGCTTAAGCCTCTTTATGAGAGCTGGGCAAACAAGATGAAGGAGAATGGAGGAAGGCAGCTCACGCCAACCGAATTGAATAATCTTAAAGAAGAGTATGATAAGATAGTTCAAGAGGGTTTGGCTATTCGTGATAATATTGCTGATATTACGGGTTACAAGCAATCTTACGAGCAGTCCGCTTCTTCCGGTTCTTTTGATTCAATGAGTCAAGACACAGGCGATGAGTTGAATGGTCGTTTTACAGCGGTGCAGATCGCTACGGAGGGAACGTATGAGGAAACAAAACTCATAAATACCAAGTTGGATGCTATTGCTGCTCGTGATGGTGGTACAGAGGGTAGCTTGTTGACGGCTAGCGTGAATACTATTATGGGTAATGTAGGCAATATTTGGTTAGCCGTTGATGAGGGTAGGACTATCCTTGCCCAAAGTCTGATGTGCTTGCAGTCGATTGATGAGCGACAAGAAAGCTGGAATAAGCATATTTTACAGATGAGCCGTAATCTTGACACTATCAAAAACAAGGTGGATAGGTTGTAATACAAAGGTGTGGAGAAATGCAAATAGATGCAAGTCTCCACACCTTTAAATGTAGATAGGGAAAATTCCTATGTTTATTAGTAGTCCATTTCAAACTCATGTTCTGCGGTCTTTGTGGCATCCCTATCCGCATACATAATATGCAATCCTATTACACCATCAAAATCTTGTATTGACAGGTTTATTTGCCATTTTGAGGTTTGCAGCAAATAAGCTTTAAGGACTTTTCCTTCACTCCATTCCGTCTTTTTGGCATTTGGGTATTTCTTGATCAATGATGCTTTGACTTCATTGAATTTGCGTTTTATGGTCTCTTCTGTCATATCGGGAACATCAGTTGAATATTCCGTAAAAGCAGCTGATATAATTTGAACCAATTTGCTGATTGGAGTTGATGCCACAGATAACGAAACTTCAGAACCAGCAAACACACCGTTATAATATGTCATGTATCTTGCACGTACTGGGTCGCCTTCTGGAATAGGTTTCGCCTTATACCCTTTCTTAAATAGAAGCGGCTCGAATTCTTCGATTCCGATTCCTAAAGGAACACCATTAAACTTGATGTTTTGTGAATAGCACTGAATAGAGACTATCACAAAAAACATAGCAACAATAAACTTTCTCATAACTTTATAGTTTTATTAATTTACTTCCAATTTCAATTTTACCGGATTGTCGCAATGACAGCAAGTAAAGGTTGGTTCGGTTGGCTCTATTTCATGTTTGAAGAAGTTTCCAGCTTGTCAACAATAGAACGAAGTTCTTGCAAGGAAGACGCTACAAATGTATCTCCATTTTCTGAGCGGACAAATGCGCAGAAGTTAAACCTAGGTGAACACTCGCAGTAGATGTCTTCTGGGTCAACAAACAATTGCCAAGTTGGAACACCAAGAAGTTGTGCCATTTCTTCCAACCTCGCTTTTGTAGGGTTGCCATTGATAATGTTAGGGATACTTTGCTTGGTTATCCCTAACATCTTAGCAAAAGCAGTCTTTGTGATGCCTTTTTGCTTTAATATTTCTTCTAGTCTATACATATTATATATATTAAATGATTGTACGAACTTATTCGTTTGCAAAGGTACGATTAAATTACGAAAGTAAGAAGAGAATATTACTAATAAATGTGAATAAATATGATGGTTTGAATATATTCGTACTAACAAAGGTTAAATATAAGAAGATTTTCATACTTTCTTTTGGTTATGTGCGAAGATATTCGTATCTTTGCAGTGTCTTTAAGAGATAAGGCGTTAAGTTTAACTATTAGATGCTGCAATGCAGCCGAGTGGCACTCGTAAAACCGTTTAGTTGATTATGGCTAATTCATTCAAGAACATGATGAGAGAGGTGATGGCAATGGCACACAGAGCCTTTGAGTTGAAATCAGCAACAATGAGCTGGTCAGAGTGCTTGAAGCAGGCTTGGGCAGTGTTGAAGTTGAAGCTGGCGATGAAGAAGAGAGTTGTCGAGTTCTACTTTCAGAAGGTGGATGGCTCTATCCGTCAGGCTTTCGGTACTTTGGTACAAGAGAAGATTGACTATGTGCCTAATGGTAAGGGTAAGACCTACAGAGACTGCATCAAGTATTGGGATATGGTCAAGGGTGAGTGGAGGCAATTTAAGGCTTATAATTTGATTAGAGTTGCATAGATAGAGTTAGATTTCGTGAGGCACACGCAAAACTGCACCGGACTTTGAACATTAAATATTTAAGAGATATGGATAAGGATTTGATGGATGCTCTTTACGTGAGCTACAATGAGAAGATTGGTGTATTGTGTGACGACAAAGACAACACTATTTCACATGTATTGGGTACTGACCTTACACTGGTGTTGGATAAAAAGGACATGGCGGTCTATCTGCTAGTCCCATTGACCCGAAATCATAAGTTCGAGTGTAAGGGTAGCCACATCATTGTGGATGGCAAGCGGTTCGATTCGG
>OLNZ01001839.1_pt1 | contig 13903 bp, 10 predicted proteins | sample 1672981 | NCBI WGS metagenome assembly OLNZ01 (sample SAMEA3136743, study PRJEB25190) | human gut metagenome | biome: human gut; feature: human-associated habitat; material: faeces | place: Austria | collected 2013
TCATCGCTCCCGGGGATTCTCTGATCGCGCTGCCCTCTTCCGGCGTGCATTCCAACGGTTTCTCCCTGGTGCGCAAGGCCCTGTTCGAGCAGGCCGGCTACACCGTGGACACCGTACTGGACGAACTGGGCGGTGAGAAGCTTGGCGACGTGCTGCTCACTCCGACCAAGATTTACGTGAAGGCCCTTTCCCCGCTGTTCAAGGCGGGCGTGGTCAAGGGCGTCGCGCATATCACCGGCGGCGGTTTCATCGAGAACATTCCGCGTATGATTCCGGACGGTCTTGCCGCCCATATCAACCTTGGCTCCTGGCCGGTGCTCCCGATTTTCGACGTGCTCGAGAAGGCCGGCAGCATCGATCATATGGAAATGTTCAACATCTTCAACATGGGTATCGGCATGGTGCTGGCCGTCAGCGCCGAAGATGCCGATAAGACCATGGAACTGCTGAAGTCCAATGGCGAGGCCGGCTATGTGCTGGGCAATATCGTCAAGAAGACCGGCGAGGACGTCGAACTGCAGTAAACGAACATACGGGGGTAGCCGAACAGGCACCCCCGATATTATTTCTTGAGATTGGCACTCTTCCCCATAAGGGATACAACAGGAGGAAATATGAAGGTTCTGGTCATTGGTTCCGGTGCGCGTGAACATGCCATCGCCCACACGCTCATGCGTGGCGGCAGCGTCAGCGAGGTCACTGTGGCCCCAGGCAATCCGGGCATGGAACTTGACGGCATCCGCACCACGCAGCTCAACCCGTCCAATCATGCGGCGCTCATCGATTTCGTGAAGAACAATGGTTACGATTGGGTGTTCGTCGGACCGGAAGTGCCGCTTATCGAAGGCATCGTCGACGATTTCGCTGCCGCCGGCATCAAGGCGTTCGGCCCGAACAAGGCCGCCGCGCAGATCGAGGGTTCCAAGGACTTCGCCAAGCAGCTTATGGAACGTCACGACATTCCGACCGCGAAGTACCAGACGTTCGACGATTTGGAGCGTTCCACCGCTTATGTGCGCGAGCATGGCGCGCCGATCGTCATCAAGGCCGATGGCCTGGCCGCAGGCAAGGGCGTGACCGTGGCGATGGATGAGGAGACCGCCATCACCGCTTTGGAGGACATTTTCGTGGACCACCGCTTCGGCAACGCCGGCGCGAAGGTGGTTATCGAGGATTTCCTTGAGGGTCAGGAATTCTCTCTGATGAGCTTTGTGAACGGCACCGATTTCTGGCCGATGCCGATTTCGCAGGATCATAAGCGTGCCTACGATGGCGACAAGGGTCCGAACACCGGCGGCATGGGCGCCTACAGCCCGGTTCCGCAGATCGGTCAGGATGTGATCGACACCGCCATCGAAACCATCGTCAAGCCGACCGTTCAGGCCATGGCCGACGAGGGCACGCCGTTCACCGGCATTCTGTACGCCGGCCTCATCGCCACCGCCGACGGCCCGAAGGTCATTGAGTTCAACGCGCGTTTCGGCGATCCAGAGACCGAAGTGGTGCTGCCGAAGCTCACGTCCGATCTCGGTGCCGGCATCAACGCCATTCTCAACGGCGAAACCCCGGAATTCACGTGGGATGAGGACAATGCCACTCTTGGCGTGGTGATCGCTTCCGAAGGTTACCCGACCAACGTGGTCAAGGGTGCCGCGATTCCTGAGATCACGGTAGATGACGATTCCCATGTCTACTATGCGGGCGTCGCACGTGGCGAGCATGGTCTCGTGGCCAACTCCGGTCGCGTGCTGCTGGTCGAGACCTCCGCTGCGGACATCAAGGCCGCGCAGGACAAGGTCTACGCGATCATCGACAAGCTCGACACCAAGGGCATGTTCTACCGTCACGACATCGGTTTCAAAGCGCTGAACGCGTGATGATGATGTGTTGGCTGCGCTGAACCAATAGCCGTTGAGGGGCTGTTCCAATAGTTTGGAACAGCCCCTCAATGTTTTAAGATTTGTGCGGCAGGCGCGTCGTCGCCCACCACACGCCTGCCGTGACGAGGACGTGCGCGAATTCCGTGCGGCACGACACGAAGGCGCACAACGGTACGTCGAGTGTCGAGCCGTGCGGCAGGCGCGCCGTCCTCGTTACGGCAGGTCCATGAAGGAGGTGTCTTTCAGGTAATTCTTCCCCGTGGTGATGTCGTATTGAATGAGCTTGTAATCGGCCAGCAGCTGCTTGGTCTCGGCGTCGAAATCCTCTTCGGCCATGGGCTCGCCCTTGGCGTTCAGATAGATGTTCTGACCTTCCGGAATGCGGTCCCAGCCTTGGATGTTGTTGACCACCGGCGGTTCCATGGCCGAGATCTTGGAGTGCATTTCGGTGAGGAACGCCAGATACGGCGACACCTTGGCATCCATATGCTCGGCGGCCTGCGCCACAAAGAAGTTGGGCGACGAATAGTCGGCGTTGCCGATCTTGTTGCCTTGCGTGCCGGAAGCCTTGTTGGACCAGATGAAGTAGTCCGTCTGATGCAGGGCCAGCGAGTTGTCGTCGTCCGCGGATGCCGAGGAGTAGATACCAGGCAGATGGTCGCCGTAGAAGACCACGGTGACCGGCTTGTCGAGCTTGTCGAGTTCGCTGAGGAATCCGGCGGTCGCCCCATCCGTCAGGGACGCGCCCTTTTGGTAGGTTTCGATGGATTCCTTCTCGTCATCCTTCAACGGCTTTCCCGTGGTGGAGGAGGCTTTGAAGTCGTTGTACTTGTACCAGTCATGGTAGGGCATGTGGTTCTGCATGGTGATGACCTGCAGGAACTGGTTCGACTTGGTTTTCCTGACTTCCTCCAGCGTGCTTTGGTAGGTGGCCTCGTCGGAGACGTACGGCGAATCGTCGATCTTGTCCTGATGCGAGATGACGTCCGGCCCGGTCAGCGTGTAGAAATGCGAGAAGCCGAACTTCTTGTAATTGGTGGCGCGCGAATACATGGACGACTCGTACGGGTGCAGTCCGATGGAGTTCTTGGACGCGCCCCACATCTGGTTGATAGTCGGCGTCCAATGCTCGCTCGGCACCAGCTGCTGGTATGGGCTGGTCAGTGAGGAATCGAAATTCGCCATGCTCAGACCGGACAGTCCCATGTATTCCAGATTGGCGGTGCCGCCGCCGTATCCGGAGGACAGCATCAGGCCGGACGTGGTATTCTGCTTAATCTTGCGGATGTTCGGTATGGAATCCTTGTTGACTTTGAGTCCCGGCACGCGTGACGGGTCGGAGAAGGATTCGGACAGCACATAGATGACGGTGCTGTCGGTCATGTTCGCGGAACGTTTCGCGTTGATCTTCTTCGCGGCCTTCTCATAGCGTGCCGCGACCTGCTTCATGGTCTCTTCGGAATAGTCGTCCGGCTTGACCATGACTTTCGGGTTGAGCTGACGGGTGAACGCCACCAGCGGCCCGTTGCGCTGGGCGTCGTATACGGAGTCCCACATGGAGGGCTTGTCCCCCATGACGGTGGCGAAGCCTTTGGCCCACGAGCCGACGGTGCTCACCTGCATCGAATACAGCGTGAAGAACAGGCCTGGAAGCAGGATCAGCAGCAGTCTTGCGATCGCGTTCACGGAACGGGATTGCTTGTCGGAGCCGCGAAACAGTCTGCCGTGACGCGCGTCGAGGCGGTTCAGGAAGACGAACAGCGCCACGAACGCGGCAAACGCCGCCACCGCGATCAGAATGGTCCATTGCGCGCCGGACGGCATGAAACTCATCAGATTGCCCGCATCGGCTTTGAGGAAGTTCAGATCGCTTGGCAGAATCGCCTCGTATCGAATCGACACTTTGAAATGCTCGATCACCGCGACGATGAACGTCACCGCCAGAAATATCGGCGTGGCCACCCAGAAACGATTGGTGAGCATCAGCAGAATGACATACAGGACGCCCCACAGGATGAGGTTCAGCACCGCCACGAAATTGGCGCTGGTGAACATCTTGCCGACGAATCCCCAACCGGTGAGCCACATGTTGTTCGACAGCTGCACACGCGTCGCGGATTCGCTAACGCCGATCTGCAACGCAGCGATGCCCACCGCATCGAACAGGACGAACAGCACACCGTAAAGCCATCCCGGGAATTCCTTGCCCGTCTTCCTGGCCGTCGGATCCACGGTGGCGATGCTGAGCTCCTCAATCGGCTCGTTTTTCGATGTTGCTTTGGTCACGCATAACCCCACTTAGTTCGTTTGCAATGCCCTATTGTCATATATGCGTCTGAAAAAGACAACGTCCAACGTTTTTTCTTTACGATTTTTACGATTGGATTGCGCCGATGGCGATACGATTCCAACGGAAATACGGCAGACAGCCGCTACTTGTCCGCCTTCCGGCAGTCCTCGCACAGGCCGAACACCTCCAGCGTGTGCCGTTCAATGGTGAAGCCGTACTTGTCGGAGATGCCTTTCAGCCAGCTTTCGGAAGGCGATTCAATTTCCACGGTTTTGCCGCAGTTCGTACAGACGAGGTGATGATGGTGCCCGTCATCGCCGCACAGGCGGAACAGCTGCTGCCCGTCGAGACGGACCGTGTCGGCGCGGCCGGCTTCAGCCAGGGCGTTGAGCTGCCGGTAGACCGTGGCGAGTCCGATATGTTCGCCACGGTCTTCCAGCTTGCGGTGCAGCTCCTGCGCGGAGATGAATTCGTCGCAGCCGTTCAGCACGTCGCGGATGGCGTCTTTCTGGCGGGTCTGCCGCACGATATGTTCACTCATTACTTATGATGTCAGGCTTTCTTCAAGTCGTCCCAGCAGCCGGTGGCCTCAAGGTCGGCCACGGTTTTGGCGGTGTCGTCGGTCAGCACGGTGATGTGCCCCATCTTACGGTCGTGGCGCACTTCCGCCTTGCAGTAGTCGTGCACGTTCCATTCGGGATGGTCGGCGATGAGCGCACGGGTCGGCGCCACATGCTGGCCGAGCACGTTGACCATGACGGCGGGCTTGAGCAGCTGCGGCTGTTCGAGCGGCCAGCCGGCAATGCCGCGAATGTGCGCGTCGAACTGATCGAACGAGCAGGCCTCGATGGTGTAGTGGCCGGAATTGTGCGGACGTGGGGCCAGTTCGTTGACGATGACCTTGTTGTCTTTGGTGATGAACAGTTCGATGGCCAGAATGCCGGCGAGTTCGAAGCCTTTGGCCAGTCGCAACGCCAGCTCGTGCGCCTCCTTGGCCACGGTTTCGTCCACTTCGGCCGGCGCGATGGTCATGTGCAAGATGTTGTTGCGATGCTCGTTGCGCACGATCGGGAAGGTCACGTAATCCTTGCCGTTGCCGGCGACGAGGATGCTCGCTTCGAACGCGAAATCGACGAAGCCTTCCAGAATGCTTGGCGGGAAGCTGCCGTCATGGTCGGCGCGGGCGCGCACCTGCTCCAAGTCGGCTTCGGACTTGAGCACGGTCTGGCCGTGGCCGTCGTAACCGCCGGAACGGGTTTTGAGCACAGCCGGATAGTGGATCTCATCAAGTGCCGCTTCAAGTTCCTCGACGCTGTTGACGGCCTTCCACGGCGCGGTGGGCGTGCCATGGTCGTTGATGAACCGCTTCTCGTTGACACGGTCCTGCGTGACGCGCAGCAGATCGGTGCCTTGCGGGGCCGCCGCGAGGGAACGAACTTGGTCGATGGCGTCGGCGTCCACGTTCTCAAACTCGTAGGTGAGCACGTCGGACTTTTCAGCCAGTTCGCGGATGGCGGCGATGTCGTCGTATTCGGCGGTCACTTGGAAATCCGCGACCTGAGCGGTCGGACAGTCGGGTGTCGGGTCGAGCACGCCGATGCGGAAGCCCATGTAGCGCGCGGACAGCGCCATCATGCGGCCGAGCTGGCCGCCACCGATGATGCCGATGGTCGCGCCGGGCATCAGTCGTTCGATACGGCCGTTGGTTTCCTCAGACAAGCTGGGCATTGGATTCAGCCACCTTTTCCTTCAGGGAGTCACGATAGTCCTGCAGCGCCTTGGCCAGTCGCTCGTCGGTGGTGCTCAGAATGCTCACCGCGAGCAGGCCGGCGTTGGTTGCGCCGGAGTTGCCGACGGCGGTGGTGGCCACCGGAATGCCGCCCGGCATCTGCACGATGGACAGCAGCGAATCCCAGCCGGACAGCGCGTGGGAGCGCACCGGCACGCCGATGACCGGCAGTGTGGTCTGCGCCGCGACCATGCCCGGCAGGTGGGCCGCGCCGCCCGCGCCGGCGATGATGACCTTCAGCCCGTTGGCACGGGCGTTGTGCGCGAACTCACCCATCAGTTCCGGGGTGCGGTGCGCGGAAATCACCTGCTTCATGTACGGCACCTCGAACTGGTCGAGCATCTCGCATGCGTGCTTCATGGTCTCCCAATCGCTTGCCGATCCCATGATCACCGCGACTTCAGGCTTGTTGTCTGCCATCAAAACCTCCGAAGGATTTACGTAGACTTACGTGTTCCAGAACACCGCCTACTTTACTTACTTGGCTCGATGTGCAGCACGACCTTTCCGAAAACGTCGCCGTCGACCACTTTGCGGAACGCCGCGGGCGCGTCGGCAAGCGCGTAGGTGGAGTCGATGACGGGGTGCAGGTCGGCGTGTTCCACGAATTTGAGCAGTCGTGCGAAATCGTCACGCGAACCCATGGTGTTGCCTTGCACGCGAATGTCCTGGAAGAAGATGCGGGTCAGTTCGGCTCCAGGCTGGTCTCCTGTGGTGGCTCCGCAGATGGCGATGGTGCCGCCGGGGCGTACGGATTTGACGGAATGGCTCCAGGTGGCCGCGCCGACCGATTCGATGACAGCGTCGACCTTATGCGGCAGTCGCGCGCCGGTTTCGAAGGCGGCGTCGGCTCCGATGGCGATCGCGCGGTCTCGTTTCTCTTCGCTGCGTGACGTGACGAACACTTCCAGTCCTGCCGCATGGGCGAGTTGGATGGCCGCTGTGGACACGCCGCCGCCCGCGCCTTGGACGAGCACGGTGTCTCCCGGTTTCACGTTGGCCGATGTGAACAGCAGTGAGTAGGCGGTCAGCCAGCTGGTGCCGAGCGCGGCAGCCTCATCGAGGGTCAGGTTGGCGGGTTTGGCGAACACGTTGGCGCTGGGCACTTGGGTGGTTTCGGCCATGGTGCCCGCGTATTTTTCGGATAGGATGGTGCGCCGCTCCCCCGGCATGACGCCGGCGCCGTCGGTGCCGACGAAGGTGTAGAGCACCACTTCGGCTCCGGCTTTCAGCCCTTTGCGAACAGGAATGTCCTCGTCGAGCACGCCTGACGCGTCGGTGCCGAGAATCATCGGCGTCTGTTCGGCGGAGAGTCCCACGCCCTGCAGGCTCCAGATGTCGTGGTGGTTCACGCTGGCTGCGGCCACGTGGATGGTACTCCAGAACGGCTTGGTTTCGGGCGTGTCCAGCTCCCCCACCTTGAGTTGCGACAGCGGATTGTCATAATCGGTTCCTGCTGCGTATACGGCTTTCATGGTCAGCGCTCCTTCGCGGTTTTTCGGTGGTTCGATTCATTTCATCGTTTCCATTGTGCCGCAGTTGAGAAGACTTTGCAGGTATTTCACAACCGACACCCCGGCAGAGGCATACAGTGGGATAGGATTTTCCGCGGTAAAGAAGACAGGTTCAGGGAAGGACAGTTGCGCATAATGACCGCTGGCATACTGGGTTCGATTCATTCTCCGGCGGATGTGCATGCCCTTTCTTCGCAACAGTTGCGTGATCTGTGTCTGGAGATTCGTTCCACGCTGTTGAATTACGGCCGGAAGCATGGTGGCCACATCGGTTCGAATCTTGGCGTGGTGGAGCTTACCGTGGCGTTGCACCGCGTGTTCGGTTCTCCACGTGACCGTTTCGTTTTCGATGTCTCCCACCAAAGCTACGTGCACAAGATGCTTACCGGGCGCGCCGAGGCGTATCTGGACGAGTCGCGGTTCGGCGAGGTGACGGGTTTCACCAATCCGTTGGAAAGCGAGCATGATTCCTTCGTGCTGGGCCATACCGGCACGTCCATCTCCCTTGCCTGCGGTCTTGCCAAAACACGTGATATGCAACATACCGCTGCGGGAGCAAGCGAAATCGGCAACGTCATCGCCATCATCGGCGACGGTTCGTTGAGCTCGGCGATCGCTTTCGAAGGACTGAACAACGCTGCCGAACAGGGCGGTAATCTCATCATCGTCGTCAACGACAATGAGATGTCGATCGCCGAGGATTTCGGTGGCATGTACGGCAATCTTGCCCGTCTGCGCGCGTCGAACGGAACCGCGGAGCTGAATCTGTTCAAGGCGTTCGGACTTGACTACCGTTATGTGGAGCAGGGCAACGATGTGGACACGCTGGTCGCGGCGCTTGAAGACTTGAAGGATATCGACCATCCCGTCGTGCTGCATATCCACACCACCAAGGGCTTGGGTTTCAGCGATGAGACCGAGGCGCAGGATGGTTCCGACGGATGCAACCAGACCAATCCGCAGCCGCATGCCGGCCAATGCGAGGCGAATCATTGGCAGGATCCGGACAGCGCGCTCGGCAAGCCGCTTGACGCGCGCAAATACTACGGTCAGATGGCCATGGCTTCGTTGGAGTCCCGTTTCGAAAACGAGCCGGGACTGGTGGTCATCTCCCCCGCCACCCCTGGTTCGAATGGCATCACCCGTGATTTCCGTGAACGTGCCGGATCGCATTATGTGGACACCGGCATTACCGAGGAGCATGCGGCCGCGTTCGCCGCAGGCATCGCGAAGGCTGGAGGCCGGCCGGTTCTGGCGACTTCCGCCACGTTCTTCCAGCGTATTTACGACCAGTTGCAGCAGGAGCTGGCGTTGAATCATGTTCCGGCGACGCTGCTGATTTTCGGAGCGGGCATTTCCGGCGCGGACAATACACATTCCGGCACGTTCGATATGACGATGTTCGCCAACACGCCTGATGTGACCTGTCTGGCACCGACCAGCGGAGAGCAGATGCTGGACATGCTTGCATGGGCCACGGGGCCGTCTGATCATGGTGTGACGGCTATCCGCATGCCCGGCGAGCAGATTCTTGCCATGGAACGTTCCGCCGATATGGCGTTCGACCCGGCCGAACGTGCCGACGCGCACGAGACGACGATCGATATTACCGGCGATTGCCCTTTCACGCGGTACCAGATCGTGCGTCCGGGACGTGAAGTGGCGATTCTCGGCTTGGGCAATACACTGCCGTTGGCGGCCGAGGTGGCGGCAACGCTCGAAAACGACGACGATATCAATGCGACGCTTATCGACGCGCAGCAGTATTCCGCGATGGATGGCGAGCTGCTGGACGTGCTTGCCGACGGCCATCGTGTGGTCGTCACCTTGGAGGATGGCCAGCTGGAAGGCGGCTGGGGTGAGAAGGTGACCGCGTTCTACGCGAATTCCACTAATCCGAAAGCAGCCACTGTGCATGCGCTCAATTTCGGCGCATCGAAAGAATTCACCGATCGTGTGCCCCTTGCCGAGCTTGACGAACGTTACGGGCTGACTGTGGAAGCGGTGGCTGATCGCATTCGCCGCGTCTTGGCCCGTTAATCACGCAACTAGCCGGCACCGTCAAAAATCGACAGGGAACGTTGAACAATCGCGAAATGCCGGCCCACGCTGAACAGCACATGGCCGACCATAAGCATTATTGTCAATCGCAATCGCTATTGCTCGTTCTTGATGGCGTCCAACGCAGGAATCTTCACAGCCTTATTAGCTGGCCCAAAACCGGCGAGTATGCCCACCAGAATCGAAAACAACACGGCCACGACAAACAGCCACCATGGAATCACGGAGATTCGGTTCACGTCGTCACCGCCCATAATCGCTTTGCCTACGTTTTCCATGCTGAATCCACCAAACGACAGCAGATTGATGCTCAGCGACCCCAAGGCGGAAATCAGACAGGCGATAAGTCCACCGACCAGACCGATGGCACCTGCTTCACATAGGAACATCGTGCGAATATCCTTCACATAGCAGCCGAGCGCCTTCATAATGCCGATTTCCCGAGTGCGTTCCGACACGGACATAATCATGGTGTTGGCGATGCCGATGGCCGCCACCAGGAATGACACCGCGCCAATGCCTCCCAATGCGAGCTGGATGCCACGACTCTGCTTTTCAATCTCCTTGCGGGTCTGTTCGAAGGACGTGGTTTGGTAGCCAGACATTTTGATCTGCGCTTCGATACCCGGCACATCCTTGATATTTTGAGCGTGCACCACCACTTGGTCGTAGTTTGTTTTGGTCCGGCTGGTGGTATTGGTTTTGCCGTCGATTTTGGCCTGCAATGTGTCCATATCCTCCAGCGACATGACTACACCGGAGCTGAATGCATCGTAATTATTGGTTGAAGCGTCCAACACACCGACCACGGTGAGAGGCATGGAAACCACAGGATTCTGCGAACTGGCAGTACCATCGCCGTCGCCTGAATCGGTGGAACTCATCGAAGTGCTGCCTATTTTGCGGTAATCGTCAGGGCTTTGATAATCGGCTCCGGTAATCAAATTGAGTTTCGTGGTCAGTACGTCGAAGAACGGCTTCTCCCCCTCGCTCTCCTTGCAACCGTTCTCATCGCACTCATAATCACCGGGAGCGATACGCCTGGAGTCATCATCGGAACGATACTTATCCATAAACTGGTATGCCGCGTATTTGCCGAGCAATACTTCTCCGGCACGCTTCGGCATACGCCCTTGAACGAGCTTGTATCCCGATGCTTCAAGCTGGGTCATATCCGTACCCATCACAGAAGCATATTGAGCCACGTATCGGGATCCGGCTCCCGCAGTGAGATCCACGGTGCTCTGCGCCGACCGCTGTGGCATCACGGCTGCGACGCCTGAAATGCCACGGAACGTCTGTACCGCAGCATCGTCAAGCTTGGCCTGATGATCCGATGATGTCATGTCCGACGAAGACAAACTCGACATACCGACGCCAGAGCTGTCGTACGCGCCCGAGCCGCCGGCAGCTGTGACGGTAATGTCGTTGAGATTGCCCATGCTCTTGAGCATCTGCTCATTCTGCTCGCTGATGCCTTGTCCAATCGAAATCATCAGGACGATAGAGCAGCAGCCGACGATCACGCCGAGCACCGTCAAAATCGTACGCGATTTGCGCCGCAGCAAATTCTGCGCGCAAGTATGTGCGATATCCGAAAATCGCATGCCTACTCCTTGACGGATGGAGTGGAAGATGACGTTGCGGATACGGAGGCGGCCGATGTGCCACCTGCCGTGGCGATTACCTGCGTCGGCGCATCGGCAGCCATGGCAGTAGATTTACCCTGCTTATCGGTTCCAAGATCGGCAGGCTCCCAATCCCAATCGTCATCATCGGCCGCCTGCTTTGCCTTCTTACGGCGGTGACGGACCACCAATACGACCGTCAGTACAATCACGACGAGTGCAACGGCCGCCGCCACTATCCACACCCAGACCGGCATGCTCTGATCCTGGACGTCAACATCCGTATCGGAATCATCCGGAACAGGAGCTTCAACGGCATTGATCTTCACCGGAAATTCCTTGGTCTGCGGCTGTCCATCGGAATTCTCATACGTCACCGTCAGTTTCGCCTCGGTTTCGCCGGGCTTGTCCGCAGTGAATGCGAATCCAATGGAGCCGGACACGCCGGACGCCACATTGCCGACGTACTGCTTGGCCTGCGTGGCGGTGATACCGTCGCCTTCAACGCTCGCCTCGACATTGGAAACGTCGCCCTTGCCCTTGTTCACGTAATCCATGGTGATAGTAGTTTCCTCACCCGCGTTGACGATATTGGGCACCACTGGATCGTTCAATTCAAAACGATCAGGCTGCGAAACGGGTACGGAAATTTTGATGTCGGAAGTGTTGGAGCTGCGTGCGGCACCGTCCACATACTCGTATTTGAAGCTGATGTCGATGCCCTGCGCGCCGTTTTTCGCACTGGCCAGTGTCTGCATCGGCACGGTCTGCGTCAACGCAGCTCCCGCATTCAGTGCATCGTAGTAGAACGTGTTCGTACCGCCGGAGATGGCAAAATTCTCACCGCCGTCCACGGTGACCACCATGTTGCTCACCGCCACTTTGCCCATGTTTTGGAAGGTGAAACCGAGGTTGAAGGTGCTGCCGACCGCCACCGACCCGTCGCCATAGGTGAAATTGGTGATAATGATGTTCGGCACCGGCCCAGCAATCTGCTCAACACTGTTGTCCGCTCCCGCACCCGGAGCATCGGAAGTATTGGCGCCATCTTCGGCGAACGCCGTCGGCACAATGCATACCAACGTGATGGCGACCACCGCCAATAGTGAGATTGCCCCGTTGAGCAGTGTTGCGATTCTTGTGTTGTTGCCCATGGAAGGCCCTTCTGTTGTCGTCATAGTTGTCGATATGCTGTCATGAAGTTACGTAAGCCGGTCGCCGATGATGCGGCCGTCAAGAAGTGTGACGATGCGATCGGCGTATTGCGCCATATTGTCGTCATGTGTGACGAGCACGATGGTCTGGTTGAAATCGCGTGCGAACGAGCAAATCATATCCATCACTTCGGTTTTGGTTTTGGAATCGAGATTGCCGGTCGGCTCGTCGGCGAATACCACTTGCGGACGTGTCACGAAAGCGCGGGCGATGCCGACGCGCTGCTGCTGACCGCCAGACATCTGGGTCGGATAATGGTTCATGCGTTTGCCAAGGCCGACCCGCTTGAGCATGGCACGCGCGATCATCTCGCGTTTACGCTTCGGCACGCCTCGGAACATCAGTGGCATGGCCACATTCTCGATGGCATTGAGATTGGGCAGCAGATTGTACGACTGGAACACGAAGCCAAGGTGCTTCTGCCTGAATTCGGCCAGCTGCCGTTCGTCAAGCCTGCTGATGGGCACACCTGCAATACGTACACCACCTTTAGTTGGTTTTTCCATGCCGGCAAGCTGATTGAGCAGGGTGGATTTACCGGATCCGGACTCACCATAGATACAGCAGATCTGCCCTTGCGGAATGGCGAGATTGACACGTTCCAGCGCTACGACGGTCTCATCGAGCACTGGATATTCCTTGCGTAGGTTTTTAACCTCGATAATGGGACCGCGACCGGTTTTCCCAGCGTTGGATGTGCTACCTACCGGCACATTCACCTCCTCGTTTTCTGGGAATATGTTGATAATTGCTCCTAAGTCTAAAGTGTTTCACCGCGCTTCGCCACCCTTAAGGGAACACCCTGAAGCCACGGTCCGCGCGTGCCTGAAACTCGAAAACCGTTCAAGAAACCCCGCCTGAACGATATGGAACATGTTGTTTCGTGCCAGAAACCCTTGTTTCGTGCCAAATGACCTTTCGACCAAAATGTCAAAAATAAAATGAAACCATCAGCGATAATCTTCAGATTGTGGAATGTCAAACGGTTTCACACCAAAGGGGAACAATATGAAACGTCATTTCACCCAGGCGGAAGTCTACTATCTCAACACCTTGCCCGCGGTAGAAAGGGCATCAATGGACCGTATCACCTATTCAAGGGAATTCCAAGTGCGTTGCATGGCGCAATACTTACGGGGCAACGGGCCGACCAGCATCTTCGCCAGCGCAGGTCTTAACCCGAAAATCGTTGGCAGTAAACGTATCGAACGCGCCATCGCACGGTGGAAAGCAGATCCGCAAATCATGACCGAAGCACAATCGTTTGCCAACGAAGCCGCAGCTGACCAGCGCGACCTGCTCGTCATCTCCCAATCCATGACCATCGCATGGTTGGAAAAGAAAGTCATGGATCTGCAAGACCAGCTCCGTTCCATGGAAGCGCATGCTGCTGAATGTCTCAACGCACCTTCTCCCGGGAAGCTTGTCACTCTGGCCTGACGTCCGAGCGAAGCCTTCCGTATAACAGACGTGTGTCGTGGTACGACGGCGCACTTGCAACACGAATCCCTTCTTTCATCGTTTCC
>OLNZ01001844.1_pt1 | contig 13881 bp, 13 predicted proteins | sample 1672981 | NCBI WGS metagenome assembly OLNZ01 (sample SAMEA3136743, study PRJEB25190) | human gut metagenome | biome: human gut; feature: human-associated habitat; material: faeces | place: Austria | collected 2013
CCGCGCAGATGGCGGCGGAGGAGATGGGCAGCGTCAGCGCCACGCCGATGACCACAGATACGATGATGCCCATGAAGAAGGGCTGCAGCTCCGTGGCCCACATGATGAACCGGCCCACGGCGCTGGCCGCCGTACCAATGGGTGCGGCGATCAGGGCGGCAATGCCGATGCCCGCCAGAGCGGTGACGATAGGTGTCACCAGAATGTCGATCTTCGTCTCCTTGCTGACGGCCTTGCCGATCTCGGCCGCCAGAATCGCCACGAACAGCACCGCCAGAGGCCCTCCGGCCCCGCCCATATAGTTGGTGGCAAAGCCCACGGGAATCAGGGAATACAGCACCAGGGGCGGCGCCTCCAGCGCCCGTCCGATGGCCACCGCCATGCCCGGGCCCACCATAGCGGAGCACAGACCGCCGATGGTATATGTCACGGCGCCCTCCCCCTTGCCCAGGGTGACGATCACCTCCGTCAGAAACCCGATATGAAGCTGCTGACCGATGGTGTTGAGGATGGTCCCCACCAGCAGGGTGCAGAACAGCCCCTGGGCCATGGCGCCCATGGCGTCGATAAAGTACCGCCTGGCCGAGAACACGATGTTCTTCCGGGCCAGGAATTTGCGAACCGCTTCCATAGCATTGACCTCGCATATGTAAAGTAATAGGGTACGCAGGTGTCATGACACCTGCGTACCCTATTATAGCGTGTGGTTTCCGTTTGTCAACCCCTTCAGGGTTCTATACGTTTTATTCCCCGTATACGCACCCCTTCGCCGGCCCTCCGGCCAGAGGAATATCCGCCACCGTCAGGGGAATGCGGTACATATCCCGCAGCAGCTCCTCCGTCAGGGTCTCCTTCACCGGGCCCCAGGCCCGGACGCCGCCGTCCTGCAAAACCAGGGCGTGGGTGGCAAACCGGAAGGCGTGCTCCGGATTGTGGGTGGACAGCAGCACCGTGTACCCGCTGTCCGCCAGAGCCCGCACCTGCCGCAGCAGCCGGAACTGGTTGCCGTAGTCCAGGCTGGCGGTGGGCTCGTCCATCAGAAGGATCCTGGCTTGCTGGGCCATGGCCCGGGCAATCAGGGCCAGCTGCCGCTCGCCGCCGGAGATCTCGTTGACGCCCCGGTCCCGAAGGTCCTGAATGCCCAGCTGCTCCAGGGCCCGGTCCGCCGTCTCCTGCTGCCGCCGTCCCGGCGCGTGAAAGGGGTCCGCCCCCATCAGCACCGTGTCCCGGACGGTGTAGTTGTATACCGGCGCGCTGGTCTGGGGGATATACGCCGCCAGACGGGCCAGAGCTCTGCGGTCCAGGGATCGCAGAGCGTGGCCGCACAGGGCAATGTCTCCCCGGTATCTGGGCAGAAAGCCCAGAATGCACCGGAACAGGGTGCTCTTGCCTGCCCCGTTGGGGCCCAGCACTGCCACCAGCTGCCCCGGCTCCGCCCGGAAGGTCACGTTCCGCAGCACCTGCCGCCGCCCGTAGGCGAAGGACAGCTCCCTTACGTCAATGGACACGGCGTCCACCTCCCGTCGCAATGAGATACAGAAACAGCGGCGCGCCCACAAAGGCCGTGAGAATGCCCAGCGGCAGCTCTCCGGTGGTCACCAGCCGGGCAATGTCGTCCACTGCCAGCAGAAATGTCGCTCCGAACAGGGCCCCGGCGGGGATCAGCCGCCGGTAGTCGTACCCGAACAGCATCCGGCAGAAGTGGGGGATCACCAGGCCCACCCAGCCGATCATGCCCGACACCGCCACGCTGGCGGAGGTCAGCAGCGTGGCGCACACGATCACCGCGCCCCGTAGCCGCCGGGTGTTCACGCCCATGGACTGGGCCTCCTCCTCGCCCACGGTCAGCAGGTTCATCCGCCACCGCAGGAAAAACAGGGGGATCATCCCCAGGGCCACGGGAATGGCCAGAAATACCACGTCCTTGTCCTTGATGGAGGACAGGGATCCCATGAGCCAATAGGTGATGGCGGGCAGCTGCTGCTGGGTATCCGCCACCAGCTTCACAAACGACGTTCCCGCCGAAAACAGGGACGAGATCATCATGCCCGCCAGGATCAGGGCCACCGCCTGGTCGGCTTTGGACAGGCGGCTGACCAGCCAGGCCGCCGCCACCGCCAGCAGTCCGCAGCAGAACGCAGCGGCGGAGATGCCGAAGTATCCCGCCCCCAGCAGAATGGCCACTGCCGCGCCGAAGCCCGCCCCGGTGGAGGCCCCCAGAATGTCCGGCGACACCATGGGATTGCGGAACATGCCCTGATACGCCGCGCCGGACACCGCCAGGGCCGCCCCCACCAGGGCTGCCGCCGCCACCCGGGGCAGCCGCACGGCAAAGACCACCTTGTCATCGCTGATAGGCCAGTCCGCCGCCCCGCCGGAGATTCGGGCCCACAGCATGTGGACCAGCTGCCCCGGCGACAGGGCGTACCGCCCTACCAGCAGCGATCCCAGCAGCACCACCAGGAAAACAGCCCCCAGCACCGCGAACCGCCGGGCATAGCGCTTATCCGCCGCGGTCATCTGCTGCCCCCGCTGCTGCTCCGGCTGTCCTGAATGATGCAATAGGTGGTCCCGGCGCGGTCCTTATCCGCCGCGGCGATCAGTCCGGCGATGGTGGTGTCAAAGGCCGCCAGCAGCATACACAGAACCAGGGCGCGGCAGATTTTCCTCATAGCGTTCCTCATTTCAGGGTGGAGCGGCTGAGCATCTGCCGCGCCTCCTCCTCCGTCAGGTCATAGTGCCAGAACAGCCCATAGTATTCCCGGGCCACCTGCACCATGTCATAGTCGTACAGCTCCGGATACAGCAGATTCCCCAGCCACCAGATGCCCAGCACCCGGTTCACGGAGGGGGGAGAGCTCATCCAGTCGTAGGGCAGGCCGGGGATCTCGTAGTATTTCCCGGACTGCACGGCCCGCAGGCCCGCCCACTCCCCCTGGGCCAGGGTGTCGTAGGGGCCGCCGGTGGACAGGAGGATCACGTCCGGCTCCACGGCGTATACCTCCTCCAGACTGACGGTGGTGCCGCCGCCCCGGTTGCTGACCTCCTGGGGGATAATGGCGTTGACGGCCCCCACCAGGTCGATGACGTCCGCCTGGACCGACCCGGCGGCGTTGCAGGCAAGGCCCGTGGACCCGGTGCCGAACAGCACGGAGAGCCGCTGATTCTCGGGGATTTTTGCGGAATTCTCCCGGGCCATGGAGACGGTTTTTTCAATGAATCGGGCCAGACGCTCCGCCATGTCGGACCGGTTCAGGATATCCCCCAGGGTCCGGTAGGCAGCGGCCATATCGTCCAGGTTTGCCTCGATAAACACCGTGGGAATGCCGGTCTGCTTCTGTATACGGTCCATATCGTCAGCGATGCTGTCCTTTTTGTCACCCAGGTCGATGATGATCTGGGGCCGGGCGTCGATGAGGGACTCCATATTCAGGTTGGCCTTGCTGCCGTAAAACTGGCCGAAGGTGGGCAGATCGCGGACCTCCTCCGGAAAATACGGCATCTGGGCCGTGCTGGGGCTGCTGGCCAGACCCGCCAGCAGATCATAGGCAATGGGCATGAGGATCATCTGGGCCGTGGAGCCGCTGGGGGCCACCCGCCGGATATCGGCGGGGATCTCCACCTGGCGGCCGGCGGAGTCGGTGACGACCCGGGTCTTCACCCCCTCCAGGGGGTCGTAGCCCTGCTTTTTGCCGCAGGCCGCCAGGGGCAGACACAGGCACAGAGCCAGGAATAGGGCGAGAATACGCTGCTTCATAGGTCACTCCTTATCAGAATCAGGCCGGGACGGAAGGGGGCGGAAATCCGGCCGGCCCGGCAGCCAGCCGTCACCGCCCCGCCGCTGGGGAGGGGGAATCAGCGCATCATTCTCCCCGCTGTAGAAGGCGCGGTTGTTTTCGATGAGCTGGGGAAGGGTCACGGGGCGGTAGAAATTCACGTCCACCCCGGCGTTGAGCACCCGGGGCATCTGGCGCAGCATGCCGTACTCCGGGCCCCGGGTCTGGTGCAGGTGACCGTGGATCATATAGCCCCGCCTGCGGTAGAGAATGGGATAGTGGCAGAGGATAATGTGGACCTCTCCGTCGTCGATCTCGTTGAAGTCGGTGACGGTCTCAAAATAGCGGTACAGCTCCCCGGCGTTTTCAAAGCCGGTGTCGTGATTGCCGCGGATCAGGTGCTTATGGCCCCGGAGCCGCGCCAGCGCGTCCCCCGGCACCAGGCCCCGGTTATAGCCCACATCCCCCACCACATACACGGTGTCATCCTCCGACACGGCGGCGTTCCACCGGGCGATCAGCACCCGGTCCATTTCCTCCACGGAGCCGAAGGGACGGGAGGGCAGGAAGGGCTCATAGTGAAAGTGGAGGTCGGCGGTATAGAAGATCATGGCGTCCTCCCATGGCGATATTTTCAAAATAGAATAACGAATCTCAAAAAAATTTAGATAACCAGACGGATTTTTATTCAGTATAGCAAAATCCGCCGGGATTGTCAATACGGCAGGGCGGGAAAATGCCATTTTGGGCATGACAGAGCCCCGGACGGCGGAAGGTAGATATGGCCGCCCGGGGCTTTGTCTATTTCATTCGCTCCACAGCCGCACCGTCCGTGGGGCGGTGTCGCCGTCTGGCAGCAGCGACGCCGCGAAGCCCGCGGGCTGATACGTCAGCTCCAGCAGGAATTGATCGGGCTGATCCAGATAGTCCGGGTACTCGTCCAGCACCATCACCAGCTCCAGCTGCTGCCCCTGAGCGGGCAGCGGGTTCAGCCAGCCGTTTACCACCTGATTGCTGAACTCCACGCCGGACTCATACCCCAGGGGCAGGACGCCCTTGGAGGTGTCGTGGATGTAGAATTGGGCGTTCAGCTGATAAAGCTGCCCGTCATAGAACCCGTAGGCCTTTCCCTCCGTCAGCTTCAGGGGGATGTCCTTGCTGCTGGAACGCAGGAGAAAGTAGTAAAGATATTTCTGGTTGGGGACCTTCTGGATGACTACGCTGCCGTCCTCAGCCGTATAGCTCTCCTGGACGGCCTGGCTGGGAATGCTCAGCCTGGTCAGGCGGGGCGTCAGGGCCTGGGCGGTGTACCGGGCTTCGGCATACCGCAGAATGCCGGACAGCACCAGCAGCGCCGCCAGGACGATCACCGCCGCCCACAGGGCCTTCCGCCGCCGCCGCAGGCGGCGCAGCAGCCGGGCCTCCTCCTGAAACTGCGGCTCCAGCAGGGGGTGGCACATTTCGTCCGCCGTCCGGCGGCAGGCTTCGCACCCGGCCAGGTGCTCCTCCAGAGCCTCCCGGGATTCCGGGCTCAGCATCCCCTCGGTGTACAGGGGCATCAGATCCTGGGCCAAGGCACAGTCGATGGTTTTCATGGCGTTCCCTCCATTTGCTCCATGATTTTCTTCCGGGCCCGGTGATAGGTGACGCAGGCCCAATTTTCACCCTTTTCAAACAGGCTGCCGATGTCGCGGAAGGACAGCTCCCCCAGCACCCGCAGCAGAAATACCTCCCGGTACGGCTCCGGCAGCCGGTGCAGCAGCCGGTGGATGCGCAGGGCCAGGTCCTTGTCCTCAAAGGCGGCGGCAAAGTCCCGGCTGTCCGGCAGGGCGGCGGTGTCGTCCAGGGGTTGGCACCGGCCCTCCTTCCGCCGCAGGGAGGTCCAGGTGTTCCGGGCGATCTGGCACAGCCAGGTGGAGGCGGCGCACTCGCCCCGGAAATCCGGCAGGGCCACCATGGCCCGGTAAAAGGTCTCCGCCGCCAGCTCCTCGGCGGCGTGTTCGCTGCCGGTGAGCCGCAGAGCGTAGCGGTACACCGTCTGATAGTGGCGGCGGTACAGCTGCTCCATATCCTGGGCCATGTCCTCCCTCCTTTCTGTTTATTAGACGCGCGGTGCAGCGGAATCTGACAGAAAATTTCAAAAAAAATCCCCTTATGCGGGGGCATAAGGGGATTTTGAGGGGTCAGGTATTCAGATACGGGTCGTCCAGGCGGCCCAGGCGGCGCAGCATGGTCTTTTTCACGGCCTTGAAGATGTTCTCATATCCGGTGCAGCGGCACAGATGGCCGGACAGCAGCTTGCGCAGCTGGTCGTCGTCATAGTACACGCCCCGGTCCAGGATCTCCACCGCCGTCATGACAAAGCCCGGGATGCAGAAGCCGCACTGGATGGCGGTTTCCTCCATAAAGGCCTGCTGAATGTCGGACAGCTCGCCGTTGGGGCCCATGAGGCCCTCCAGGGTGGTGATGTGCTTGCCCTCGGCCCACACGGCCAGGTACAGGCAGGAGTTGTAGCACTCGCCGTCGATGAGCACGTTGCAGGCGCCGCATTCGCCCACCTCGCAGCCCTTCTTCACGGAGGTCATGGAGAAGTCGTTGCGGAGCATATCCGTCAGAGATGCCCGGACGTCCACCATTTTCTCCACTTCCTTGCCGTTGAGGAAGAACGTCACCAGCTGATACTGATTCTTTGCCATTACAGCTCACCTCCTGCCAGCTTTACGGACTCGATGAGGCAGCGCTTGGCGCTCTCCACGGCGATGTGGGAGCGGAAGGCCTTGCTGGCCCGCCAGGAATCCCGGGGGTGGATGTCCTCCAGCACCGTGCGGCCGAACTGCTGGATGTTCTCCAGGGTGACGGCCCTGCCGTTGATGAACGCCTCGGCGTTCAGCGCCCGCAGGGGCACGGGGCCCGCCACGCCGAAGGCGATGCGCACCCGCTCAAAGGTCTTTTTGTCCGGGCTCAGCCGGGCGTTGACGGAGGTGCCCAGGGTGGCAATGTCCATGGCGTTGCGCATGGCGTATTTGATATAGTGGCCGAAGGTCCGGTCATAGGATGCCTTGGGGATCAGGATGGCGGTCTGGATCTCGCCGTCCTCCGCCCGCAGGTCCACGGTGCCGGCCTTGAGGTAGAAATCCTTGATGGGCACCCGGCGGACGCCGTTTTTGCCGGTGATCTCGATGATGGCCTCCCAGGCGTGGAGGGTGGAGGCGGAGTCGGCGGAGGTGACGCCGTTGCAGGTGTTGCCGCCGATGGTTCCGGCGTTGCGGATCTGGGGGCCGCCCACCATGTCCACCGCCTCGCCCAGCACGTTGATGTACCGCTGGATCAGGGGATCGGCGGTGATGTGGCTGAAGGTGGTGAGGCTGCCGATGCGGAGATTTTCCTGGTCATCCAGGGACACGCCCCGCATTTCGCGGCAGCCCTGGATGCTGATGAGGGCCTTTCCGGCCCGCTTGCCCTCCCGCATCTGCACCAGCACGTCGGTGCCTCCGGCGATGATCTGGGCCTCGGGATGCTCCAGCCGCAGGCGGATGGCGTCCTGGACGCTTTCGGCCTGGTAGAGCGCTGACATATCATACATAGCGGTGTTTCCTCCTTAGTCCCGGATCAGGCCCTCTTCCGTGAAGCGCCGGAAAAGGACGTGGGGGGTGATGGGATCCTGGTCGATGGCCACGCCGGTGGCGTTGTAGATGGCGTTGCGAATGGCGGGAGCGCCGGAGCAGGCCGGGGGCTCGCCCAGGGCCTTGGTGCCGAAGGCGCTGGTGGGCTCGGTATTTTCCACGAACTGCGCCTCCAGATGGGGGTGGTCCATGATGGTGGAGAGCTTATAGTCCAGCAGGTTGTTGTTCAGGGGCTTGCCGGTCTTTTCGTCGAACAGCAGCTGCTCACCCATGCCGTAGCCGATGGCCATGGACATGCCGCCGTGAACCTGAGCCTCCGCCAGGGCCGGATTCACCAGCCTGCCGCAGTCGTGGACGTTGATGATGTCCTTCAGCGTCACCTTGCACATGGGGATGTCCACCTCCACCTCGGCGAAGGTGCAGCCGAAGGAATAGGCGTTGTTGCGGATGGTGTAGGTGCTCTCGGCGGTGATGTGCAGGGAGTCGTTGGGGTTATACTGGGCGTGCATGGCCAGCTCCGACAGGCTCATCAGCACCTTGCCGTCGGTGGTGCGGACGATATTGCCGTCCGCGATGTCCATGTTGTACACCGCCTGGCGGGTGAGCTTGGCGGCGTAGTCCAGGATCTTCTCCTTCAGCAGCAGGCCCGTCTGGCGGATGGAGAACCCTGCCACATATGTCTGGCGGGAGGCGTAGGCGCCCAGGCCCGTGGGGGTGATGTCCGTATCCTGGCAGGACACCACATGGACCCTGCGATAGTCGCCCAGGCCCACCACATCAGCGGCCATCTGGGCATAGACGGTGTCGGCACCCTGGCCGATCTCCGTCTCGCCGCACTGCATGGTGACGCTGCCGTCCAGGTTCAGCTGCATCCGGTTGGAGGACGTCTCCAGAGAGATGGGATACACGGCGGTGTTGTACCAGAAGGTGGCCACACCGATGCCCCGGCGGACGGGGCCGGTGTCCTTGGCAAATTCCGCCAGCTTCCTGTCATAGTCGATGTACTTCTTGCCTGCCTCCAGACACTGGCGGAAGGAATCGTCATAGTTGACGTTGTGGGAGAATCCGTCCTCGTACCCCTGGGGCATGATGTTCTGCATCCGGAAGGCCAGGGGGTCCATGCCCACGGCCTTGGCGCAGTCGTCCACGTTGGACTCGTCGGCAAAGGAGGCCTGGGGCATGCCGTAGCCCCGCATGGCGCCGGCGGCGGGCCGGTTGGTGAACACGGTCCAGGCGTCGCACTCCATGTTGTCGCAGGGGTAGTGCTGGGGGAAGGAGCCCATGGCCTTGGCCACGATGCTGTGTCCGTGGGAGGCGTAGGCCCCCTGGTTGGAGAACAGCTCCACCTTCCGGGCGGCAAAGGTGCCGTCCGGCCGGAGCCAGGACACGATGTGGAACCGGATGGCGTGGCGCACCCGGTTGGAGACGAAGGTTTCCTCCCGGGAGCAGTCGATGCGGACGCAGCGCCCGTGGACCTGGGTGGAGCACCAGGCGCACAGAGGCTCGTACAGGGCGTCCTGCTTGTTGCCGAAGCCGCCGCCGATATAGGGCTTTACCACCCGGATATCGCTCCAGGGGCGGCCCAGAGCCTGCCCCACCACCCGGCGGATGATATGGGGGATCTGGGTGGAGGCCACCACGGTGATGCGGCCGTTTTCCTCATAGGCGAAGCACCCGTGGTTCTCAATGTGGCAGTGCTGCACCGTGGGGGTATCGTACCAGCCCTCTACCCGGATGAGGCCCGGCTCCCGGATGGCGGCCTGATAGTCGCCCTTTTTCATGTCGGTGTGCTTGAGGACATTGTCGGGATAGTCATCGTGAAGCCGGGGTGCACCGGGCTTCATGGCCTCCTGGGCGTCCAGCACCAGGGGCAGCTCCTCATACTCCACCTGCAAGGCCCGGACGCCCTGCATGGCGGCCACCTCGTTTTCCGCGATGACCACGGCCACGTCGTCGCCGTAGTAGCGGACATGGCGGTTGAGCAGATGACGGTCCGCCACGTCCTGGTGGTCCGGGTCCATGGACCAGGGGTGACCGGCGGTGGGGAAGGGGTGCTCCGGCACGTCGAAGCAGGTCAGGACCTTCACCACGCCGGGGATCGCCTCCGCCGCAGCGGTATCCACGGACTTCACGAAGCCGTGGGCAATGGTGGAGTGCTTGATGCGCACATACAGCGCGTCCCGGGGCATCAGATCCTCGTAATACTTGGTGCGTCCGGTGGCCTTGTCAAAGGCGTCCACCCGGACTTCCCGTTTTCCAACCTCAGCCATGAATGGTGTCCTCCTCAGCAAAATAAGAAGTCGCGATATCTGGCATAAGCCCTCGTAATTCTTCTTTGTTAAATTGTATCATAGCATATCCCGCCGGATTTGAAAAGCGGTTTTCGTGATTTTAGTTGGAGAATAGCGCCATGACAGAAAAAGCCCCGGCGGAGCTTGTCCGCCGGGGCAGGGGAGATGCGGTGTCAGCGAAAGAAGATCGCTCAGATGGCCTTGCGCTTCTTGGAGGTGACCACCACGGCAGCGCCGGCTGCCATGACCGCCACCAGGCCGTACACCACCACGCCGGTATCGGCGGTCTTGGGGCTTTCGGGCTTGGTGGGAGTAGTGGGCTCCTCGGCGGGCAGGGTGATGGTGATGCGGCCCTGGGGCTGGGCATACTGTTCACCCACCACGCCCTTGAGCTCGGTGGTGATGTAGTCCATCAGCACCTCGTCCAGAGGCAGACCGGTGTCGAACTGGCTGGAGGCGGCAGCGAAGGCATAGTAGGTGTCGCCGCCGGCGGCGCAGAAGTTGTTGGTGACCACGGCATAGGTCTTGTTGGGGTCAAAGGCCTTGCCGTTGACGTTGTTGATGGTGACGCGGTTGATGGAAGCGGGACCATAGTAGGTGGCCTTACCGCTGCCGCTGGGATAGGGAGTGGTCTGCGGATCGTATTTCTTGGTGGCGTCAATGGAGATGTTCATGCCGGCAATCTGGGGGAAGCCGCCCAGGGAGTCGGGCAGAGCAAAGGTAGAAGCCTCCAGGGCCTCCAGCAGCTCGGCGCCGGTGACGTACACCACGGCCACGGTGTTGCCGAAGGGCAGCACGGTGTTCACGTCCAGCTTGGAGATGTCGCCCTTGTGGATCCAGGCCCGGATGCCGCCGCCGTTGGTGATGGCCACCACGTTCTCGGCGGGAACGGTGAGCTCAGCGTCCTTGCGGATGGCCCACAGCATGGAGTCGGTGATCAGGTCGCCCAGGTTGGTCTCCTGGGTGCGGTTGCCGGGATCCTTGTCGCCGTTGAGCTCCACGTCGGTTCTGGCAAAAACCTTGCCGTACTCGGCGTTGATGTCGCTGATGATCTTGTCGGCGGCAGCCTTCACGGTGGCGTCCTCCTTGGTGAAGGCGGACAGGTCGATGAGGCCGTTGCTCTCGATGCTCTTGGTGGCGTTGTCAATGACGATGGCGCCCACATAGGCAAGGCCCGTGCCGGTGGACTGGACCATGCTGTTGTCCTTGCTGGCGGTCATCACCGTGTGGGAGTGGCCGTCGATGAACAGGTCGATGCCCTTGACGTTCTGCATCACATTATAGGAGCAGTTGGGCTCGGAGGACTTATCCACGCCCAGGTGGCCCAGGGCGATGACGATATCGGCATTCCCCTCGTTGCGGGCCATGTCCACGTCCTCCTGGGTGACCTTGTACAGATCCTTGCCGCCGATGAAGCTCAGGCCCTTCATCAGGGCGGGGTTGGCCTTGGTCTGGGTCTCGGGGGTGGCCATGCCCACAATGGCGATGCGGAACAGCTCGGTCTCGTAGCTGTCGTCGGCATAGATGGGAGCGGTGCCGCCGGGGGCGAAGAGCAGCTCACCCTCGTCGTCCACCAGGTTGTTGCAGGCGACCATGAAATCGCCCTGGTGCTTTTTCAGGTTCTCCATCAGCTGGGGGAAGCCATAGTCAAACTCGTGGTTGCCCAGGGTGATGACGTCATAGCCCACCAGGGCCATCATGTCCAGGGCGGTTGCGCCCTTGCTGAGGCTGACGTAGGGAGAGCCCTGGCTGTAGTCACCGGCGTCCAGCAGGATCACCTGGTGAGCGCCCTTGTCGTAGCATTCGTCCCGCAGAGCAGCCACCTTGGCGTACTTGTCGATGGCGCCGTGGACGTCGTTGGTGTGCAGGATGACGGTCTTGCCCGCCAGGGAGTCAGGGAGCTGATACGTCTCCTTGTTCTCGCCCCAGGAAGCCGGGACCATCAGCGCCAGCGTCATGACCAGCGCCAGCAGAGTCGCTAAGAATTTCCGCATGGTATTCTTTCCTCCTTCAATTTTCAGAGCGCGGTGCGCGTTCTGTTGTACCTTTATCATACATGATTTCTCCGAAAAAAGAAATTCTTTTTCCTTCTGCAAGGTATACAAAAATTTCATTCTCATTTTGTTGAAATTGCGTGGGTATAAACCCGGGAAAATGGGATGGATTTTTGCACATTTCATGATATAATAAAGAATCATGCAATCAACCTGGAAAAGGAGGGCATTTTCCATGAAATATCTGTTTCGCGGGGGCACAGTGGTGTCCGGACGGGGCACCCGCCGGGCGGACGTGCTGGTGGAGGACGAGAAGATCCTCCGGGTGGCCCGCAGCATCTCCGCGCCGGAGGCCACGGTCATCGACGTGGAGGGGCAGCTGCTGCTGCCGGGCTTCATCGACGCCCATACCCATTTCGACCTGGACGTGTGCAGCACCACGACGGCAGACGATTTCTTCTCCGGCAGCCGGTCGGCGCTGCGGGGCGGCACCACCACGGTGGTGGATTTTGCCTGCCCGAATAAGGGAGAGACCCTGCATCAGGGACTGGAGCTGTGGCACAGGAAGGCAGACGGCAGCTGCTGCTGCGACTACGGCTTCCATATGACCATCGACGACTGGAACCCCGGCATCGAGGCGGAGATCGACGACATGTACGCCGCCGGGATCTCCTCGTTCAAAATGTACATGACCTATCCGGCCATGATGATCGGCGACGAGGCCATGTATCACGCCCTGAAAAAGCTCAGGGAAAAGGGAGGCATCTGCGGCGTTCACTGCGAAAACAGCGGCGTCATTGACGCGCTGATCGCCGAGAAGAAGGCCGCAGGGGAGATGGGCGTGGGCTCCCATCCCCGGACCCGGCCCGATTTCCTGGAGGCGGAGGCCGTGTCCCGGCTGCTGCGCATCGCTCAGGCGGTGGATATCCCGGTGGTTATCGTGCATCTGACCAATGCCGCCGCCCTGCGGGAGGTGGAGGCCGCCCGCAAACGGGGCCAGCGGGTGTATGTGGAGACCTGCCCCCAGTATCTGCTGCTGGACGACAGCGTGTATGACGACCCCGACTATTCCCGGGCCGCCCGCTATGTCTGCGCCCCGCCCATCCGCAAGACGGAGGACCAGCGGGTCCTGTGGGCCGCCCTGCGCAAGGGCGAGATCCAGACCGTGTCCACGGATCATTGCAGCTTTACCCTGGAGCAGAAGGACGCCGGACGCGGGGACTTTACCAGGATCCCCGGCGGCCTGCCGGGGGTGGAGACCCGGGGCGAGCTGCTGTATACCTACGGCGTTACCACCCGGAAGATCAGCCTGGCCACCATGTGCCGGGTGCTGTCGGAAAACCCCGCCAAGCTCTATGGTATGTTCCCCCGGAAGGGCGTGCTCCAGGCCGGGGCCGACGCGGATATCGTGGTGTACGATCCCCAGGCGGACCATCTGCTCCGGGCGGAGGACATGACAAGTCTGGCGGGCTACACGCCGTATGAGGGCTTCCCCATCCGGGGCGGCATCCGGCAGGTGTGGCTCCGGGGCCGCCTGGCAGTGGAGGACGGCTTTGTCCTGGCCGGGCCCGACGGAAAGTATATCTCCCGGGGCAAGTGCAGCCTGTGACGAATAAACGAGAGAGGGTCACTGTATGAATATTCTGTATGCCCAGTCACCGGCGTTGTTCTGGTGCGCCCTGGCGCTGATCGTATGCTTCTTTGTGCGCCGGGGAGCCCACCGGGTCCGGGCGGTGCTGGACCTGGTGCTGGGGCTTTTGTGCGTGGTAGGCGGCGTGGCCCTGTACTATCTGGGCATGTACAACGACGCATTTACCATCCGGGATTTCTGGCACATCCGCACCGCAGGCTGGATCGGCCTGGCAGTGGTCGTGCTGGTGACGGTGTGGCAGGTGGTGAAGGCCACCCGCCGCAGCGTGTCGGCCCGCCGGGCCGCCCGCCAGGCAGAGCGGGACGAAAAGACCCGGCAGAAGGAGCTGGAGGACGCCAGGACCCGGGCTTATACCGCCGGGCAGGAGGACGCCAAGGCCGCCGCCCGGGTGGCGGAAAATGTGTCCGCCGCCGCGGAAGACCGGGAGAACGGGTGAGAAAAAACGGGTGTGCTGCGGCACACCCGTTTGCGCTCGTCAAAAGGGATTTTTGACAAGCTGAGTCCCCGGCTGCATCGCAGCCGGGGACTTGCTGTATTTTTTTTGGG
>OLNZ01001848.1_pt1 | contig 13859 bp, 16 predicted proteins | sample 1672981 | NCBI WGS metagenome assembly OLNZ01 (sample SAMEA3136743, study PRJEB25190) | human gut metagenome | biome: human gut; feature: human-associated habitat; material: faeces | place: Austria | collected 2013
TAAATAATATATTTCCATGCTGCGCCATGCCATACACCAACTACAAAGAAAACAATAATATTTGCAAGACAGATTGGAAGTGTACGACCTGTCTTTCGGCCGAAGACTTTTTTCGCCCATTTGCTAAAGCTTCCCATCCAACGCGACAATGTAACCGGGTAAAAAACATAATCTTTCATCCATGTACCAAGCGTAATGTGCCAGCGATGCCAGAAATCTGTAACAGAAACTGCAAAAAACGGACGCTTGAAGTTTTCATCCAGTTCGATTCCAAACATAGACGCAATACCAATAACAACATCCATTCCTCCGGAAAAGTCTGCGTACAGCTGAAGCGTATACAAAAGAATTCCAATAAGCGCAAGTCCACTGTACTGATCCGGATTTGCAAAAATCTCATCTACAAATACCGCCGCCCAGTCTGCAAGGATCATCTTTTTGAAAAAGCCCCATAAAATACGTTCAAACCCGCTGGCAATATTTTTACCCTCAAATTTGTGTGGTGCATAAAGCTGATTTGCAAGACGGCTGTATCTTCCGATCGGCCCCTGAAGGATCTGCGGGAAGAAAGATACAAACAATGCATATTTCAGAGGATGCTTCTCAGCCTCACATCGTTTCCAGTAGACATCCAGAAGATAGCCGGATGACTGAAAAGTATAGAATGATATTCCAAGCGGAAGCAGGATTGCCATACCCCTTAAATTCATATGAAACAGCGCATTCAGATTTTCGATTGCAAAATTAGTATACTTAACTGCCCCAAGCATACCAAAGTTTAAAATCAGGCCAAGAATCAATATATTCCGTGCTGTCTTATGATTTTCCTGAGCTTCCATTTTTTCGATCATAAGTGCGGCAATCCATGTGACGATCGTAGAAAACAGGATAAACACAACAAATCTCGGACCACCCGCTACGTAATAAATGTAACTGAATACAAGAAGTACCAGCCACTGCCATTTATGAGGCACTATGTAATAAACCAGTACAGATGCAGCCACAAACAGCAAAAAAAGATTTGATACTAACGACATAATAATTCTCCTGAGCAAATCATAACAGGGCGCTGCACTAATTCCTTAATGCAGCGCCCTGCCCTTTTCTTTTCATTTAATTTAAAATTGCATTATCCAGACAGCCGTCAGCGGAACCACCCTCATCTGATCCACTGTCATCTGATCCTGCAGCATCATAGCTGTTGTCATCGTAATCATAACTGTTATCATAATCATAGCTTTCATTATAATCATAGCTATTGTCGTAGCTTTCCGTTGCCGGCTGCGCAACCGGAGCAGCAGTAGGTGTCGGTGCCAGAGCTTTTTCGTTTTCCAGAGTATTAATAGATTTCTTCTGGCTGGCGCTGTCAAATACAAGATATGCTACGCTTCCTTCCAGATGAAGTTCTGCTTCCTCTGTATCCCCAAACGGGAATGTATGGATTTCAGATGTTGTTCCATCTTCAAAAGTAAGCTGAATATTATATTTCGGAATTTCTTTTTCCTCTGTATTCTCAGCATTTTCTTCTGTCTTGGCATCCTCTGTCTTTTCTGCATCTGAAGTTTCATCTTTTTTATTCAGATCAAACCACAGTTCGCGTTCTTCGTCTGCTGCAAACTTGTCGTCTTCTTTCAGAAAGTTATCCGGATACTTTTCATCTTTTTCATTCTTAATGGTAAAACCGGTAATCACTTTGCCAGTCAGGTTTTTGAGTTTGACATCCAGAATGCCTTCTGTCTCTTTCTCCGGTTTTTCACCGATGGTCTTTAATTCTTCTGTTTTTTCTTCAGAAGTCTCATCTGCTTTTGCAGTGTCTTCTGTCTGTTCTGCGGTATCTGCTGCCATAGCTGTCTGTGCAAATAAAATGCTACTTCCGAGCATTGCTGTCATTAAAACTGTTACAATTTTTTTCTTCATTATTTTAATTCTCCTGCTGTCTCTTATTTTGTTTTATAATATTTCAGAGTTCCCTTCTGTCCGTATCTGATCTGATATCCGGTGTAACCCTTTTTGCCATACTCACTCTGGAAGTTTGGATCATATACATAAGTTCTGTTTCTGATTTTGATTTCAACCCATGCATGTGGCGCTTTACCTTTACCTTTTGCCACATAACCGCTCACATATTTTGCATTATATCCTGCAACTTTTGCCATCTGATAGAATGTAGCAGCCTGTACATAACAGTCACCACATCCTCTCTGGAAACCATACTGAGCATAGTAGATTGCATTTTTTCTTGCGACTCTGTAATTTGCTACATAACGCAGAGAAGAAGACCAGTTAAATGCCTTTTTCAGGTTGTTACCACATCTCTGATAACGAATTGCTGCCAGTGTCTCGACAGCTGACAGTCTGGTCGCACGTCCATTTCTCGCAATTTTATAATAAATTCTGGAATTGTATCTGTAATACGGTCTGTTTGTCACCAGTCTGCCGTTTTTTGCAAAAACATACGTATATCTGCCAATTTTCTTTACACCGGTAACTTTTCTGCCATTTTGGTCGTAATAATATCTGCCATCTTTACTCCATGTATTTTTTAAAGTTTTTGTGGTTGTAGTAGCTGCTACAACTGTCTGTGCTTCCATAACCGGAGCTGCCACCGGAGCTGCTGCGATCACAGCACTGAGAATCATTGCGGTAATTTTTTTATTCATTTTCATTTATTTTTCTCCTCTTTCTTAATCTCTTTGCATAATACCTTCTACAACTTCAGCACTTGCTCCCTTTCCTGCCGGACGGAACACACTCAGTGCAAGGCTGCCATAAATATAAGTTACATCAGAGCCGTTTCCAAAACATGAATCTTTGCTGATATGCATTTTACTGTATTTGCCAAGTAATTTTTTAATCTGTCTTGCGTTCTTGTATGTTTTTGATGCATTTCTGTATACAGTTGTTTTTTGTCTGTTAAACACACCATTTGAATTGAAGTAATACAGTCCCGGCATTGCATCTTCAGAAGTAATTCCACAACGAATCCCCTTCATCATGTGTCCCTGATAGTCAAAGCCGTAATATCTGCCGTTAATTTTTTTTACAACAATTCCGGTAGTTCCTACATAGTTCCTGTCTGCATGATATGCTCTGCCATTTTTGTCAAAGTAAAATCTAAAACTTCTGTTGCCAACTTTAATTGTACGCCACTGATTGCGAACTCTTTTGCCGTTTTCGTAACCATAATATTTGTTTTTAAGTACCGTTTTAGCTGCTGCCTGCACCTCAACCGGCTGTGATGCTGCTAAAACAACCGGTGATGCTACAAGAAGCATGAGTAGCAGCATTGCCATGATTTTTTTTAATCGTTTCATGTCTCTTCTCCTTTTTCGATTCATATTCTGTGATTTTGAAATTATGTCCGTTACTCAACCTATCACATGTTACATTATAATATATCTTTTACATAAATTCAATGCATCAGGGCTAATTTAATATAGTAAAAAGCTTCGAAATACATAACTGTATCTCAAAGCTTTTCGCCATTCTGTCCTCAATCGGGGCAACAGGATTTGAACCTGCGACCTCACGGGCATCAAACGGTTCCACAACGTATTGATTTTACTGGCTTTTCCACACATCATTTCAAAAAGGTAATATAAAAGGTAATAGTTTTATCCAAAATGAGCATGTGCATCTGCTACGATTTTAGCTTTATCCTCTAATGATGTCGTATCAAATGTGTAATAATTCTTATTCACATCCGGGGAATGTCCCAGTAATGAAGCTGCTACTACTTCTGATACACCGGCACATCTCATATTGGAATTGAATGTTTTTCTAAATGCATGAATTCCTCTATCTGGAATTCTTAATTGTTTGCATTTATTTTTAATGCAAGATGAAACAACCGGTGCATGAATCCTGCCTTCTTCGTTTGCAAAAATCCACTCACATAAATAACCCTTTGCAAACTCAGCTTTTTTTACCCTTGTAAATAATGTCGTTATTTTTTCATCTAGCGGAAAATTTCTTACCTTTTTATTCTTCGTTTTGTCAATAAAATATTCTTTTGTCTTTCTATTAAACTTTTCTGATCTCTGTATGGTAAAATACCCTTTTTCATTATGGATATCTTCCCACTTCAAGGCTACTATTTCACCCACACGCATTCCAGTTAAGCTCGCAAGCTCCACAGCATAATGTGGTATGTAAGAGGGTATCTTTTTATACTGTTGATGTAGCCATTGTGTAATTAACTCAACTTCTTCATCCGTATACACTTGTTTTGATAATGGTTTATCAATTTCTTCACAATATCCATAAAATTGTTTTCTCAGAAGATATACCATTGGATTTTCAGGAATTACCTTTTCTCGAAATGCTTTCTGGAATGTGTTATCAATATATCCATATGCCTTTTTAAAAGATCCCTTACTCAAGCCGTTATCCACAATCATATCATGAAAAAACAGCTTTAACATATCCACTGTAATTTCTTCTATTGGATTTTGCATGAATGCTTTATCCTTGAAAAACCTATTGTAATCGGTGGTATACTTATAGACTGTGTTATCGACTACCATATGATCTTGTACTTCGCGCCACCGCCAATACATCATTTCAAGTGTTACTATTTTTTCTGCCTCAGCTTTTTCTTCTTCTATTTTGTAATATTCTACTAAAGTATTGTCTAATTTTTCTTTAGTGGATTTCTTAATTAATCTGTATCCACTTTTTCTGCTGCTATCCTTAACGTATGTTCTCCACTTACCATCCTTTCCCTGTGTAATCTTGCCTTGATGGTGACTTAACAATTCTTCTCTTTTCTTCATCTCCATCTGTTCTTGCAAATATGGTAAGTCAAGAATAGCATTGTCTTTAATATATTTCAATAGGTCTGTATCATTTAGCTTGTCTATAAGAATCACTCCATTTATTTCATTGTTTATTGGGATTTTTTAGAATTTAGATTTTAGATTTTTTAGATAGGAGCCGGAGAACCCGACTCCCACGATTTTGTTTTTAAATTACATTATAATCTGTATGCTCCCCATCTTCTGAGCTAGTAGTCTCTCCGATTATATTATCGCGCTGATGTCCTGTAACCGAATCATTGCCATCAAATGTTGCCAACAATAGTTCTGAGCTGGGAATAATATCCTGAGTAGATTTTCCATTATATATAAATCCTGTCGCCATAACTCCTCCTTTCTTATAAAAAAGAGACTACTCCGATGAAAGAGTAGTCTCCTAAATAATTATGTCCTCCTGAGATTTTTACGCATCTCATTTTGTGTATACTTATTAGATTCTTTCAGAATAGTTTGTAAATCTGGTAGTGTATCACGCACCAAATCACCTTGAATAGTGACAGGACTGTTGTTTGTATAATTATATACAACATTTCTGTCTCCATCACTCTTAATCTCCGGAATTTTAATATTCGAAATAAGGTCATTGTTTCTATATTTCTCCGCCATCTCGATCAGTGCCTCGGTATTATCCGTCGAAATAATCTGGTCAGATGCGCCAAGTTTGGTCAGCCATCCCTTATTTGTTACCACAATTTCACGACCATTTTCGTTCGTCATAGCAACGCTATTGTGTCCTATGTGCTTTGTACCTTTATCATACTTTTTAATATTACCCGCGCTCAGATTAGAAGCACTAATTCCCAACTGATCAGGAGTAATATTAAACTGCTTTAAGACCTCTGCCAGAGTATTCATAGCGTCGGCAGCAGAAGCACCAGAGTTATTGATAGCATTATTTATTGCTTTAGACATCTTATCCAGATTACCACTAAGCTCATTTGACCATTTTTCCAAATCTTCTTTGAGCTGGTCTTCAAGGTCATCGAGTCCGTCTACCTGTAAGTCATAGACATGATCGCGCACGGTATCATCGAGGTCATCCTGCGCGTCCTTCAATTGCGCTTCAAGTCTCGCCTTCTGTGCACGAGATTCCGCATCTGTTACCCCGTCCAATGCATCTATCTGCTGTTGTAGAAGATTGATCTCTTTTGTTTTACTTTTTAGCTGCTTATCATAATCATAATATTCTTTTTTCTTTTTCAATGCCTCTTTTCGCGCGTCAATTACCTTAAACAACGCGTCCTGTTCCTTCTGTGACTGTGTTTTCACGATGGACAGAATCTGCTGTTTATAGGAATTTGCATTCTTGAGGGCATTTTGAATATTAGAATCGTTTTCGGACATCGGTCAGATAATTCTGGTATAGTCTGATATCCACTTTGCAGCAGTCTGTTCTTTACCATCCGCACTGAACAAAGTCTTGTCAGACTTCATTTCCGCTTTCTGAGCCTGTTCATACAAGCTCTGGTATTCTTCCAGAACGTCATTTGCTTCTGAAAGTCCTGCTGATGCATTACTTAACATCAGATCAGTCATATCCGATTCGCCATACGTATCTTCGATGCCAGAAATCTCAGTCATAAAATCATTTAAGACTTCTTTTGCCTGTGTAGCATCCGCATTGATATGAATATCTGTCGTGATGCCATCAGAGCTTTTATCTAATTTTACAACTTCATCACCATACGTATCCTGAAGTTTCTTTATGGATGTTTTGATTGCTTCTGCTTCATCTGAACCATCATCATAGAATCTTCCTGCATATGTATGACGGTTTTTCTCCATCTCTTTTGTAGCTTTGTCGATGCCCTTCTTATTCTCATTTAAGAAGTTTTCGGATTGCTTCTGAGAGACCTTATCAAGAAGATCAACCTGCTGTTGAAGACTGCCATTAATGAGATCAATACCTTCTACCTGATTCCCGTAAGAATCTGTCAAAGATTCCTGAATACTCAACAATTCACTCTTTGCGTCCGCAGCCTCCTGTTCAGTCAATGTACCGGATTCTAACTCAGTTCGCAACTCCTGAATTCTGCTGATATTGTCCTCTATGGATGTGTTTGTCTCTTCCCATGTGTTACCGGATTCTCTTGCAGATGATACAGCTTCCTTGACTGAATTATTATAAGAAGAGATTGCTGCTACCGCTGCCGTAACTCCTGCTGCAACAAGAATCAGCGGATTTACCATGAGCGTAGCCCATAATCCAGACAATGCACCGGATAATGTGACTGTGGATGCTGCTGCCGTTCCGTTTGCTGCGGATAATCCCATAGCCGCGACTGCTGCCTGTGCTTCCGCTTCAGACATTCCAGTATTCATTAATAAAAGTACTCTCTGTGCTTCAGATAATGCGGTACTGGATGCTAAAAGCTTTGCCTGAGATTCAGATAATCCCTTTGTAAGATTCAACAAACTATCGAATCCTGCATCTGTCAAGTTTCCTGCTTTCAAGATTTCCATAGCCTTTCCAAGATCACTGAATCCCTGTATAAGATTCTGAATCCATCCAAAAGCATAGACTCCACCTGCTGCACCAAGTCCGACAACAAATTTACCTGCTTTAATATTATTTAACCTTGATAGAATACCTTTAAGGGCATTACCAGTCTCATCTCCACTTGACTGTGTAGTATCAATTGACGTAGCAACTATAGCAGATGGATAGCTTTCCTTATAAAAAGGACGCACCTGATTGCCTCCATAAGCACCGACTCCCACAAATCCACTTTTGTTCTTTACCAAAAAAATCACTCCTCTTCCTTTGAAATAGTCGGTAAAACTTTAATTCCTTCTTCTGTCAGTATGTAGCCATATGCTCGCTCTACTTTCGCGCCTTTCTTAACTAGCCCATAAGATTCCAGAATTCGAATATGCTTATATATAGTAGAAACTTTGCTCTGCCCCTCGTATGAACTAATCTCATAGCAGGACATAGAATGCATATGATCCACGGCTTTATGTTTAAGCATGATATTCATGATGACATACTTAATTCGGTTTAAATCATAGTTCAAGTGTATTTCACCTCCTCCCATCATTGAGTTAGATATTACAAATTCTGATGCTAAAGGTAAAAAAATAATGCTTTCACAGTATCCAGTGACGTAATTTTAATTTTCTCAATATTCAGTTTTAAGGTACCAAAAATAAACATGGCAGCAGGTGTCACATTAAAGCTGCGGTCTTCAATTGTTAATTGGAAATTTCGGCAGACTTGCCTGAAGAAACTTGCATCGTAAGGAATTTGATGCTATACTTAATGTGCTTAGATAAAGTATAGATTCTTCGGGGTCTGTACCGTTACATAGAAGCGAGCTTAGGAAACTCGTTTCATCAGAAGTCTCAGAGGTTAGGAACTCTGGGGCTTCTTTTTTTTATCTGGTCTGCTTCGCGTCTTCATCTTTGCTCTCCTTTTCTGTTCTGTATTGTTTTGATGCTATGAGTATAGCACCTTCTCTTATATCTGTCAAGTTTTTGTATTATTTTGCTCGTTTTTGTATTATTTGTATTATTTTTTTGTTTTTTTAGTTCGTTTAGCCGCGTTTTTATTGAAAACCCGCTTATTTTGTATTATTCTTACATGAAAGAGGTGATAGAATGTTAGATAAAAAGATTCGCTTAAACAATGCCATCCGTAATTTTATCTCTGAAGAACGTAAATTTGCCAAAAAAAACAATCCCGATATGACTGCTGATGGAATCTCAATTGAAATAGGAAGAACACAGTCTTGGTTATCTCAAGTAGAAAACGGTCGCTTAAAATCAGTAAAAACAAATGATCTTATAAAAGTCTTTTCTGTAATCAGAGATGTTGATTACCAAAATGCAAAAAAATATTTAGATGACGAGATATGTTACATCAATGCAAAAATTAAAAATGGAATAATTGACGAGAATGGAAAAATCATAAGTCATTCAAAATATTTGTTCTTTATACAAATTCGAGGTCATTTGTTACATGCCACGGATTTATTTAATGATGCCTTTTCTCAATTATTAGAAGATTCTGTAGATGACATACGACTGAATCTTACTACTTTAGTAAAACGTTGGTTGGACAACATCGTTTATTGGATCAAACGTGCCTTCAGTGATGTTGGCGATTTATTTAATGATGAGGTGTCCATGGCTAATTTATATTCCATCGTAGAGACTTCATACAAAATATTATCTCAGAATAACGAACATTATGGAGTGAATATTCCAACATGCACTATTTTTCAAGTTCATTCTCTAAAAGAAAAACTGAATGACACTCATATTATAAGACCAAAAACAGTTATTAAAACTTTGAATGAGTATACTGATAGAGATATTGTAAAAGTAATCCAGTATTTTTCTCCAGAAGACTACATGAAATGGAACAACCACCAAACTTATATGGGACATGAGCCATTTCCTATGCTTGTAAATTACAAAGAAAGCTATTCTGATAACGATTGCTTTGTTTTGTATGATGATGTTACTCATCAGACAGGTTTGTCCGAAAAACAATATCTTCATATAATACGTCAATTATGTTTTCACTTTGATTTGATTTACAAACAATGCAAGTATTATATTAACACATCTCAAGAATACGAAGAAGAATCTAATGAATACTCTGAAAAAGTTGAACAACTTGAAAAAAAAATATCTGATTTAAAAGAGCAATTAGAAAAACTATCTTCGAATCAGAAAAGCCCCCAGGAATAATCCCGAGGGCTTTACTATTAGATATGTTTATTGAAATACTCTTGTGTAACTTGCAACTGTTTCTTTAATATCTGCTGCCACATCCTTGTATGTATCTCACCGGAACCCTTTGACACCTTAGTCATTTTTACCTGACCATCGTCCATCCTTTTCCGGTAAAAGTAATGGTCTGTATCCTTGTACAGTTCCCATCCGTCCTTTTCACAGAAACGCTTTAGTTCTTTCCATCGTGGCATTCAATGCACTCTCCTATCTTCATAATATCGTCCATAATTAAAGCTTTGAAGATATACGGAACATGTTTCTTTCTATTTGGAGCTGCATTATAATAGGAAAAGTTATTATAATATTCCTCTGCGTATTCCATGATAGACTGAGCTAAAAGATTTTTCGCTTCTGCTTCTGTAGATGCATTTTCCACTAAATCAATCTCATTCAAAGAAAGAGTCACTGATCCATCATCTTCGATATATTTCTCTGCCGTAAATTTATATGCATCCAAAATCTCGCCCATAATATCAAGATTGGACAGCCACATTTTATCTCTAGTTCTTTTAATAAACTGTGGTTTATCTCGCACAACGCTATCAAGAACGCTGCTCCACTCTTTTCTAACTTCGGTTGCACTTGTCGCCATCATATTACCACCACTCCTTTTTTCTGTATACTTATATTATCATGTTATGTACACAATGTCAAGAGTGTGCAAAATGTACAGTTTTATTTATCTTTAGTATTCTCTCTCGCTATTCTAGCAAATAGATTTCCTGTTTCCTTTATTATTCTTTCCTCTTCCTCATCAGAAAATTTTTCACCTTGCGATAACATCTTCTGGAAATCTTGTACGTTTTTCATATCTTTCACTGATATTTTGCTATTATCAATTTGCAGAAAAGTGTCTTCATCCATATCGTCTAACGAAATTATTGCTTGTGAATTTATGAGGTTTGATTTTTTGGCATATTCCATTAAATCCGGAGCTGCTTTTACAAGCAAATTCAAGTGGTACTGCAATATCAAATAAAATAAAGATAAATTATCTTCCATAGATCCTTTTGTCTTGCAAAGCACAGTATTATTATTTGGCATAAGTCGTACATTATTCAGCCCATTTTTCTCCAATGGCAAAATAACTCCCTCATTCAATACACAAATCATATTGATCTGCTCTTCGTACGGAATTTTCATTTCACGATTAAATTCATTCAAATTTTTTATTACTGTTTCCAAGGATATGTCTGATGTGTATGCAAACACCATTCCCATTACCTGATTTTCAGTTGGTGGAGTCCAATGTCTTGTTCCCGCTGGAGTCAATTTCAGTTTTTTAACACTTTGAATATTTTTCACGCATTTTTCCAATTCATTTTTATTCAAAGAAGACTTTATTTCCACGGTTGCATAAACACTTTCAATCGGAACTACCTGATATGAACTTCTTTTCAAAAACACAGGTGAATCAAAAGCATCATAAATAAAGAAATCCTGCTGCCTACTCTGCGTCTGATCCGCATCAACAATTATTCCACTTCCAACAGAGTATTTCTGCGGCAACAGTTCTTTAAGGCATTTTGTCAATATTTCTTCTCTTAATGAACCCTTAACCCCGTTATGTTCCAACGGTTCTGTTACCTCCTGAAATTCCGTCATCAAATTTTTTGCCATTAATCGCAAGTTATACAAAATCATATACCTCTTACCGTCCCTTCTTGATTTTTATGCTTTTCATTTGCAAAAAAATAGAGAAACCCCTGCACAATCATTTTATCCTTCGTACAAGTGTTTCCCATTAATTTTCATCTTTCGTATATTAAATATATAACATATGATTTCGTATGTGTCAATACTATATTTTGTGTTTTCTGCATTTTCACGCACAATATATAGTGTTATGTAAACTAATTTCCATATAGCATCGAACTACACACTCCCATCTTTTCATTCTCTTTACACATTTTTCCATCTCGTCTCAATCTTCAGAAAAGCCCAGTATATCAACATTTTTACACTGTCTCACCTTTTCCACTTTTATATCTTGTTGCTCGATTTCAATATCGTACATCCCGAAAAATATTGAAAAAAGCAGACTCTTCGGTATTATAAACATATTATCCTAGCATGTTTATACGTTAATCCCTACTATTTTAGTAGGTTTTATCGAAGTCGTTTACATTTGCCCACAATGCAGAGAAATGATATGTCTTAATTCCTTTATACCCTAACTCATTGCATACCTTCGTCAAGTACATTTTGACTGTTCCAAGAGTCACATCAAACAGTCTTCCCAATGTAACAACTTTGTACTCCATCACATATGCATAGATTTTCCTGTAACATGCAAGAGGAACCTCTGCTTCTGTCCGGCATCGTGTTTTCTGGCTCAAATAGTTTACATAACATTTTTCACCATCACATCTGAAATCCTCAAAACTGAGAATCAACACTTCGCCAATACACATTCCCATACTCGCGGATAATTCCAATATTAATGAGACTTGCATTGCTGAAATCCTTGAGAATGGAGATTCTATATTCGTCCGCAACTGGTGGGATATTAAACCGAAACTATTCAAGTCCATCAAGAGACATTCTAAGTTATTGAACATGGATTTTGAAGTACCAGAGAGATATTATCCGAGGTTATCAGCGCACACAAACTTTAAAAGAGCATGTGCAAAGTTTGGAGAGCGACTGGCAGCAGGGGAATTTGACGTAGAGGATGAAGAAGATGAGGAGGAAGGTGATGAGTGAAAGTCAAATATGCCAAAAGTGCGGAATACCTCGTCCAATAGAACAATTTCAGTTAATGAAACCAAAGGATTCTAAACCATACAGATTGAAAACTTGTAATAAATGCCGACATTCCAGAAAAGTAGAGTTGAAAAATAAGTTAAGTGATGATATAGAGATTCTTACGAAACGTCAATATAAGACTATTCCTCCAAAAAGAATATTAGATGTACAGAGACATGGAATTGATTTAATAGAGGAAGATGAAGTCTTTGCAAAAATGAGTGAGTATAAAGATTTATGGATTTCAAATTATGGCAGGGCAGTGAAAAGAAATCGAAACAATTATACTTTGTTGAAAGGGAAAATAGATAAATGCGGTCATTTGTTTTATCACGTTAAAAAGGAAATATGCAGAAATGGGGAATGGACGTATTATAAAACTACATTAGCTGCGGATCATGCAGTGATGAATGAATTTGTAGTTAATCCAGATATCAGAAATAATGTGAAATGTTGGCATCTGGGCGGTGACAAGTTAGATAACTATTATAGGCATTTGTACCCGTTAAATCAGAATCAATACAGGGTTGTTAATGCATATTTTGCGGAAACAGGAGAGGATTCAGAAGATTTCATTTTAAAGGTAATGAACGATATTCTGTTTAAGCCTGACGATTGGGGCAAGTGCTATTATGAGTTAAGAATATGCGGCATTGGATATGTAGGAAGTGCATCAGCTAATATACATAGTATTGCATATCAGAAGTGGAAGGACATGTTGTACAGATGTTATAGTGGCAGGTACAAGGATTACGAGGGTTGTACAGTTTGCGAGGAGTGGCACAATTACAGTAATTTTGAAATTTGGTTTAATTCTCATTTGCAAGGAAATGATTCAGTAGATCTGGATAAAGATATTCTTTATAAGGGGAACAAGTTGTACAGTGCCGAAACCTGCTGCCTAGTGCCACATTGCATTAACACATTGTTCCTTGCCTGTAATAGCAATAGAGGTAATTTGCCAATAGGAGTCTGGTATGACAAGGAGAAGAGCAGGTATCGGGCAAATTTAAGCTATAATGGTGAAAGTCAGAAATTAGGAAGTTTCAAGACCGTGGAGGAGGCATTTAAAAGGTTCAAAGATTACAAAGAGAATTTGATAAAGGAAGTTGCTGAGAAATATGAAGGCAAGATTCGAAAATGCGTTCACGATGCGATGATAAATTGGGAGATTGAAATAACTGATTAGGGTGTGCCAGAAATGGTATGCCCTATTTTTTACGTTTGTGCTTTCTGATAAATGTTTACTTCTAAATGATATAAGAGTAAAATTTGTTATATACAGAGAGGGGGAGTTTATGCCAGATGCTTTACAGATAAAGAAGAAGCTGAGCATTTCTATAATGAACTTTTACATGCAGGATGCTATCACAATGTAGCACTTCAGGAACTTTCTCATAATCCGTCAGATACGCAGACACGCCTCCAACTGATGCCAGACATAAAATTCCTGCCAGTGCCATAATTTTCACTGTATTTTTTTTCATATTTGTTTTCTGCGCCTTTTTTCGATGCGCTCTCCTTTCCATTCAATTACCAGAAAGACCAGTT
>OLNZ01001859.1_pt1 | contig 13794 bp, 12 predicted proteins | sample 1672981 | NCBI WGS metagenome assembly OLNZ01 (sample SAMEA3136743, study PRJEB25190) | human gut metagenome | biome: human gut; feature: human-associated habitat; material: faeces | place: Austria | collected 2013
CCGGAGCCGAAAAGGTGAATGCTTGGGGCAAGTGTTCACCCCGCTGTTCACCATTCGGTAACTGTCAGCAAAGTTACGGCAAAAAGGCGATATAGGAAATCAGAAATTACCACATTGTGGTAAAAATTGATAATTTAAATATTAATTTTGTTTAAAAAGGAACGATGGAAAAAAGAAATTCCTACTTTCTGCCGCTGAGAAGTTGAAGCTCGCGGCTGAGATTTCGTCGAAGACTGCCGAGCAGCGTTTCGACAAGTTTTCAAACCCGTTAGTGAAGTCTGCCAAACACATTTATTCAGAGAAGGCGACTTATCATGAGTTGACCGAAGACATGCGTGCCTGGGTGTTGAAGAAGAGTGACATCAAGAAAGAGTTTCACCTGAACCGCACTTTCTTCACTCATTTGAACAAGGGCGAGCATATGTTGCTCTCCGAGTATGTTCGTTTCACCAATTGGATTTTCACCCATTATCCTAGCGAGGAGGTTCGCCTGGAGGCATTGCTGGAAATTGGCACGGTGATGTTCTGTCACACGAAGGAGAACGCCGATTACGGTTGGCATCCATTCTCCCGTCCTCTCAACCAGATTATTGAGGACAAGATAGAGAAGGAAGTGAAGAAGCGAGTAGAGAAGAAGTTAAGAATCCGCGCCTTGAAGAAGGCCCAGGACGAGATTGGAAAACAATAATTTCATTTTTTAGATTGAATCAGAACCATTAAGGCGCCGCCTTCCTGCTGGTGAAAGCTGGCGGGAAGGGGGGCTGGATATCCAATTAGTAAAAATCCAACTATCGCAAAATTTGCGACAGTTCAAAAAGAAGGTGGACGTTTGGTTACTAGACAAGTTGAGTTTTATAGCCTTGACGTTGTTCTATCTGTTGGTTATCATGTCAAGTCTAATAGAGGCATTCTATAGATGATAGCCTCTATCATTGTGGTCATTCATTAAATGCCAATGGCGGTCATAAGATTTCCGCCATAACTCTGATGGGTACCTCTCCAGAGGTAATCCTGTCAAAAGTAGAATAAAAATAATATTCCTCATTCGAGTGGAGACAAGTGCAGAGCGATACTGCTATGAGGAACAAAAAATAAAAAAATGGCTACCCGTTACTATATTACATTTCATTCTTCGACGTACGATACAACAAAGAGATATTCTTCTTGTTTACAGATACTTTCGAAAGACAATCTTGTGGCTATTGGACAAGATATAGCCTTGAAGATTCCAATGTCTTGGTCGAAAGAGAAGATGGCAGATTATATATCATCCTATGTCGTATCCCATCCCGAAGAAATGGTATCGATATTAGATGATGAGGAAATAGTCCTTGCTCACGATATCATATCAGGTGGCAAGGGAAATGTTCTTTGGAAACGTCACTTGCTCAAATATCATCATTTGAAATGTATGGTTTGGGTAGTGGTCAATACAGCAAACAGAGGCAAGGATGGATTTGTGATGCTGGATGAGATAAGCGAGGCATTTGCTCCCTATGTCGAACAGCGATATGCTTCGGCTAAAGTGAACGTGGAGGCAGCTAAAACAAAACCTGCTCAATCGCGTTTCTATCTCAGAAACCTGAAATCCAAACTGGATGGTCTGGATATAGACCAGCTCAAGTATCTTCATCTCCTTTTTGAGATGAACTATATGGAGGATTGTAACTTCTGGTTCCGTGATGAATGGTTTGTGGATGGCTACTACGAATGCTATAACGATTGGTATCGCAATGACAGCAAGGACATCCCGTATGATTTGAATCAGATGGTTTTTGATATCCTGGAAGAGTGGAAGGAGCGAGGCTATAAGGAATATCGACCAGCGATGGAAAGCATCAAGAAATGGTGTAGTTGCAAATGGAATAAGTTTGAGTCAGATCATCAAGCCGAAGTTTCTGCCGCTTTTGATGCAGCAATAGTTCATGAAGAAGAGCGGGAAGTTTCCCGAAGTCTGTTCCCATTCATTCATAATGTACATGAGTATATCCGCAACAAGCAATATCAGGAAGCCATTTCTTTAATTTTCTGTTTGTTCGACCATTTGGGTAAGGCATGTAGAAAACATGAAAGGTGGTTTGATTCATATTGGTGTGGTGGAGTTCAGACAAGTGTCGTTCTATTCTTAGATGTACTGCGTCATCTGTACTGTCATTTGCGCCAACATCCAGATATTCCTTGGCAGACGAAGGAAGCAATGGATTTCCATCTGTTGCTGACCAATAAGCATCATCGTCTTTTTGGTGACCTGGAGTTAGCCTGGGGTGATTCTCGTATGGAAGATATGCTTAACGACGATAGTCCCTATTGCGACTATAGCAATATGGAAGATGAACTATATGGGTATCTGGAGAGAATGATAGAGCAAAGTCTGCCCCAATAGAGTATCTGAGAGCTGCAAGTTGAATGACATTAATTTTGGCGATTATATAGAAGATATACTCACCCGACTGATGGAGGGGGAGCAAGACTTCATGTCCTTAATCCCATGTAATTATAACTCGAACAAAAAGGTGAATGTCAAGGCTGCCTAATTGGCAGCTCTGGCAATACCAATTAATAATATGCATTTTTTGAAAAATATTGGATGTGCTAACTGCTGAAAATCAGTAGTTACGTTCTAACGGTGATTTACCCAGTGCTCGGAACCGCTTCGCTCTAAGGTTGGCGGGGCATCAAAGGTCTCGCCAGGTTTTGCGGGATGGGACCGCCTTGTTAAAGGTGGAGACCGCTTGTGTTGGTCTTACTACGGCTTGTTATAATGGAATTATGTAATACTGATTTTTCCCATCCGTTATTAAGGACGAGGCGTTTGGATTGATCATGACTGAAGCTATTGTGGTACTCCTGCTGTCACCTTTACTCTTCCTGGGTGTCGCTGAATGGCGAGACTGGCAGAAAAAGTGTGAAAGTACTCTTCATCGTGCCAAAAATGCTAGAGAAAATGGAGGAGTGCTATGTCGAGATAAAAGAAAACAAATGAGGTCGTTCAAATCGAACGACCTCGAAATTATTTATGTGTTCTTTTGTATCACAGAACACAAATTCGCTAGCGAAAAACGTGGGATGCCGAAGCTGCGATGAATTAAAGGGATTCTCAGCAAACCGTTGAAGTTATTCTTCAACGTCTATTAGAGGTACTCCCTCTACGCTAAGACTCCATTCAAGATATTAATCAGATTGACCTCCCGCAGGAGGGCACTCTGAACATCACTTATTTTAAGTCGCTACCCCCATAGTCCGACTATGGGTGCAAAGATACATAAATATTATGGAATATCCAATAAAAATTAAAGGAAAAACGATAAAGCAAGTTACAAAACTTAATTTATCCCATAAAAATCTAAAGACAATACCTGATAATGTATATCAGTATACAAATCTAGAAAAGCTCGATTTAAGTTACAATAGGATAGAGGTAATTCCTCAAGAAATATTGAAACTCAAAAAACTTCGAACCTTAGATTTGGCTTTTAATAATTTAAAGGTATTACAAGGTGCCTTATTTAAACTGCCAAAGTTGAAGATTTTGAATCTGCATGGTAACCAAATCAAGCATTTACCCAAGCAAATACTTGATTCGAAGATTACTACACTCATTCTTAGTAAGAATAAAATAGAACATCTTGATGAAAGTTTGATAAGCGGTATCACAAAATTGAATATTGTAGATAATCCTGTGTCGTATGTTGATGAACTGGTAATTGAGGATGATAAGAAGGTTGTAATACCCTCTATGCAACTTCCGAAGAATGAAACTGAAAATAAAAAGATAATTATGCATAAAGATAAGAAGAAAATATTTATCAGCTATGCTCATGCTGATGAAAAATTCCACAATAGATTGATGACCCATTTGAGTGTGCTGAAAAAGTATATAGGAGGTTTTGAAGAATGGTCTGACAAGAAAATTCATGCTGGCCAACACTGGAAAGAAGAGATAAAAAAGGCATTGGATGATGCTAACATTGCAATACTTTTGGAATCTACAGACTTTCTTGCTTCTGATTTTATTGAAAACAATGAACTTCCACCGATTTTAAGGAAGGCTGAAGCTGAGAATACTAAGGTGTTGTGTTTATTGGTAGAACCGAGTTTCTTTTTAAAATCAGAATTGTCAGCATTCCAAGCAGTAAATAAGCCAGAGGAAACTTTGGCGGAAATGGAAAAACCTGCACAAGAAAGAGTATTTCTTAAATTGATGGATGAAATCCAGAGAATAATAGAGGTCGAATAGTTTGATCTTAACATTAAAACAATATGATAATGGGAACGCATAAAAAATATGATTTAGAAAGCATTAAGCAAGAAAGATGGTTCTATATTATCCATAGGAATCAATGCACTTTATGTGGAAAAGAATTTAGCAATGGGGAGGAAACTTTTATTGGGCATTTAGATGATGGTGCATTAGCTCATACTTGTAAAGGCTGTAGTTCGAAAATGAAAGATGCAAGATTTTGTTCTAACGGAAGATTTTGCTGCAAAATTCCAGAATCATCAGCAAAGTTATGGCGATATATGGATTTAGCTAAGTTCCTGTCTTTATTGGATGAAAGTTCTTTGTATTTTACCCGTATAGATCATTTTTATGACCCTTATGAAGGAGCTTTGGGAGTTTTAGAAAATGAAGATGCTTGGATTAAAATGGAATTACAACGGAGAGCACCATTCGTTAATTTGGATGAATTTGACGATGGGAGAAATGACGAAGAAAAAGCCAAATATGAATTTGATAGATATAGAAGAACAATTAGAAAGTGGCGCTTAAATAACTACATAAGTTGTTGGCATCAGTCTGATGTCGAGTCTGAAGCTATGTGGCAATTGTATTCTAGGGATACTAAACAAGGAATTGCTATTCAGACTACGTTCGAGCGTCTTTATCAAGCACTACCTCTTACGGCAAATTGTAAATTCGGAATGGTGAATTATATAGATTACAAAGAATATAATGTTGGAACACCAGGAAAATACTTTCATATGTTTGATGCTCCTTGGTATAAAAGATTATCCTTTGCTCACGAGAAAGAGTTTAGAATAATCTCTGATACTCCCCAAATAGATCAGTTGACAGACTCTGGCGACTTGCTCGTTCCTGTGGATTTGAACAAGCTTATTGAAAGTATTTATTTTTCTCCGAAAGTGGATAAATGGTTTATAAAATTAGTTTTTAACATTGTCAAGAAAAAATATTCTCTTTCTTTTCCGATGCTTCAGTCTGATTTAAATAAAGTTCCGTTTCATTAGTGTGTATGTGCTTTATTAAAATTTCAAAATCTACTGAACAGGTTGTCCTGCGAGAGTAAAGAAACTCCAGATTTCTACGAATATCTGTGGTGAGAAGTTGAAGAACTGCGGCTATCAGTTTAAGTGGAGCTTTGAGGAAGCGATGGCTGACTGGTTTGAGGATAATGACAGGAAGGGGCTGAAGTAAAGATGAAATGTGGTCTCTATGATGAGAGTTACAAGATTGCTGCTGATACCAATCTCCTGGTGAACTATCTGTATAACTGCCATCTAAAGGTGGCGTATCTCCCAGAGTTCGTAACGAGAATGCGCATGGGTGGCATGAGTACTGATTCTGCCAAGCGCAAGAAAGTGTGGAATGAGGACATCAGGGTATATTCCGGATATGGTTTCAAGCCCGTGACATTGACGAAGCTGATGAAAATGGCTTGGAAGGTGCCACAGTTCATTCAAGCGAAGTTCATGAAGTAGATTCGGGAATCCCAATGCCCCTTTAAAAAGGGCTTTCGAATCCCGATATCTCTCCTGCAAAGAGGGGCTTTTCGAATCCCTATTTCCTTTGCCAAAGGAGGGTTCTAAAATCATCCCGTCCTTCTTTACCATTAAAAAAGGCTCCACCTTTCTCACCAAGCCTCTCTTCAATAGTCTTTACGACCCCTTCGGTTCCCCCAGTTCTGGGGGACAGAAACCTCAGGAACGAGAGGATGTAGCTGGCTCTGCTATAGCGCCGCCAGGGGTTTGGTCAGCCAGCGGAGCCTGTGCCCGCCAGGGGCTGGCTGGGAGGGCTTACGCAACAGAGTTGCGAGTGTTTGTCGGCTAGCACTTTGAGTAATTTGCTGATAGCTTGCAGATTTTCGGCTTTTTTCTTGGTGGTTTCAATAAAAAAGCGTAATTTTGCGGAAATGTTTAACGTTTAAAATTATTTAGGTTATGGCTACATTAACTATACAGGTGGAAGATAATAGTGTTATGGCTGGTATAGAAGAAGCAATGGATGATATTCGTCATGGTAGAGTGACGAAGTATGAAAGTGCTGATGATATGTTTGAAAAGTTAGGAATGTAGTATTATGCCAGATTGGCTGTTGATATGGAAACAATATAATGATGAGCTGGTTTAGTGAAGACTAATACAGGCTCTCATAGTACCACCTGTGTCATTGGGAGTGACGCAAGTGGTGTTGTTTGTTATCATATAAGTATAAACAATTTAAAATTCGAAACAATGAAAATAGAAAAAGCTATTTTTGTAAATCGTGCTCCATTTCAAAAAGTCGAATTTGATTTTTTGGAAAGTGGAGTAAATGTCTTGTCTGGTATTAATGGTAGAGGTAAAACTACTGTTATTTCTCATATCGTTGATGTTTTTTACGAAATGGCAAGATCAAGTTTCTCGAATTCTTTCGAAGGAAAGGAAAATACGTTCTATCGTTATTCTTCAAACTTGTTTAATTTTGCAGGCTCTTCTTATTCTTTATTTTATGTTCGTTTCAAAGATGAGAATAAATGTATCGATTATATAGATTGTCGAGGTAAAATGAAAGAAGATGAATATAAAGAGAATGTCCTTCTTGAAAATAAAATTCCGTATGAAAATTTTTCTCGTTCGTTAGAAAGTAATAACTATGTTAAAAGCTTTCATACAACGGGAGAGGATGATGTGGCTAAAATATTTCACCATAATATCTTAACCTATTTTCCTTCTTATAGATATGAACAACCTGGTTATTTGACTGATCCGTATAAAGTTAATATTTGTTTTAATATAAATTCAGCTATCTCAGGTGAATTGCCTAATTCTATAGAAGTTGTTTCAGACTTGAATGGTTTGGCTATGTGGTTTATGGATGTTATATTGGATAATGAATTATATAGTGGTCGGCAATCTTCACAGGTTCTAATCAATAATTTAAATAGGATTGTTTCTGCTTCTTTAAAAAGTAAAACAGAAATAGAAACTAGGTTAGGTATTGGACCGAGAGAAAATACAGCCTCTAGAATAGCAATTACAAATCAAAAAGGGAAAATATTATATCCGACAATCTTCAATATTTCATCAGGTGAGAGTGCACTTATCTGTATGTTTGGCGAAATACTAAAACAAGCAGATAAACTTGGAATGGTTATGGATGTCCCAGGTATTGTACTTATTGACGAAGTCGATAAACATCTGCACATAAAATTGCAAAAAGAAATTTTGCCTCAATTGTTTGAGCTTTTTCCTAATATACAATTTATTGTAAGCAGTCATTCACCATTCTTGAATATGGGGCTTGCGGATAGAAATAGCAATCGAACCAGATGTTTTGATCTGGATAATAATGCTTTGGAGTGTATGCCTGTAAATAACCAATTGTATTCTGAGGTATATGATATGTTTATCAATGAAAACAACCGCTATGCGGAAAAGCTAAGGTTGATGGAGGGTAAAGTGGCTGCTTTGTGCAAACCTCTTGTTATCACAGAAGGGAAAACCGATATCAAGCATATATTAAAAGCTAAGGAAGTTTTAAACATAGATTTGGATTTTGATATAATAGATTCTACTTCTCAACCAGATGGTGACGATAACCTAAAAAAGTTATTGAACCATTTAGCAAAGATAAGGCAACCGCATAAAATTATTGGTATCTTTGATTGTGACATATCCAAGACGGTGTCTGAAATGCATCCTGGTGGAAAGGGTTATAAGGATTATGGCAATGGTGTTTATGGTTTTACGATTCCTGTTCCCGAGGAAAGAGAGAAGAATGGTCAGACAGGGATATCTATAGAGTATTTATATTCTGATGGCGAGATAAAGAGCCCTGTGAACGAATCAGGACGTCGTCTTTTCTTAGGAACTGAATTTACGAGAAAATCTATGTTACATAATAAAGACAGCAGATTGACATTATGCAAACCAAATGGAAAAGGGGAGGATAAGATACTGGAAAATAATGGAGGTCAAGCGGTTTATGATAAGGAAGATAATAATTACTTGGCGAAGAAGGATGAATTTGCAGAGGCTATCAAAAGTGGGTTCATTCACATAAGCGAAGAGAGCTGGAATCATTTTAAGCCGATATTTGACCTGATGAGTGAAATCATGCAGAAGTAGATTATAGAGGGAAAATAAAGAAGCATTATTGTTGTTTATGCTAAAAAATATTTGTTGGCTTCGAGCGAGATATTGATGATTCGAAAAAGCTGATATGATCAGGAACTAGGGGCTACTCCTTTTAAGTACTATCTGGGACAGAAGCGCAACTAATAGCAAGGATATCTGTAAGGAGGAGAAGAATGTAAAACAAGACTTTTAAATATTTTATAAAAACAATGAGAAAAGGTAAACTTTTAAGTAAGGTCCCTTGTAATGATGATTTGTTTGAAGGTGGCGCTCATCGAAAGTTAGCTATAGAAATTTCAGATGAGATACGCAATGATGATAAATGTACCATTATCGGAATAGATGGTGGATGGGGTTCTGGTAAATCCAACCTTGTTGGTATGATACAAAAAGAACTGTCTGCGGGTTCGAGTGGTGGCAAGTATCATTTCTTTACCTATGATGCATGGGGGCATCAAACTGATCTTCAGAGAAGAACGATTTTGGAAGAACTTACTTCTGACTTAGTGAAAGGGCAAACGCCTATCTTAGATGAAAATAGTTGGAAGGATAGTTTGGAAAATCTTTTAGCTAAGAAGAAACATACGAGTACAAAAACGATTCCTGCAATAGGAATAGGTACTATCGTGAGTTTGTTCACTATCTTATTGACTCCTTTTGTTACTCATCTTGCTTCTTTGGTTTCTGTAGAATGGTTAAAGCAAGCTGTTCTAGTTATACCTTATGTCGCAGCTTATGGCTTTTTCGGGTATCGTCATTATGGAAAGATGAAAGATAAATACAAGCAAGATTTTACATGGGAAAAATGCATTTCTGAGTTTTTCTTGATCTATAAAGACGATATTAAAGAAGAGACTAAGTTTGAAACAATTTCAGAGAAGGAACCTTCTAGCAGACAATTCAAAGAATGGATACATGAAATAGATAATGGCCTGAAACAAAATAATGACACTGTCTTGATTTTGGTAATTGACAATATGGATCGATTGCCAAAGCAAAAAGTACAGGAACTTTGGGCTGCAATTCATTCTTGTTTTTCTGAGGAAAAGTATACTAATATAAGAATAATAGTCCCATTCGATAGATTGCATATACGTAATGCCTTTCAATCTGAGAATCTGGTTAGACAGTGTGATGGTAAAGATAATGCTATTACTGTGTATGGTGATGACTTTATTAATAAGACGTTCTACATAGTCTATACTGTTCCACCTCCAATATTGTCTGGTTGGATGCATTATTTCAAAGATAGATGGAAAGAGGCTTTTGGCAATAGTGCTATTGTGGATTATAGTGTTTTGCAAGTGTATGATATGTTGACCAAAGAGCAAAGTCCTCGCAAAATAATTGCTTTTATCAATCAGTTTGTCACTATTCGTAATTTATGTGATGAGAGAATTGAAGATAAATATATTGCATTATATATCTTTGGAAGGAGTAAAATCATAGAGAATCCTCTTGAAGAGATATTGAATCCATCGTATTTACAGGGATTGAATTTTCTGTATTCTGATGATGAAAACATGGCAAGCAATATATCTTCTTTGTATTATCAACTCTCTTTGGATAAGGCTATGGATGTGGTCTTTACAAGAGAGGTGACTGCTGAGTTAGATGATAACAACGTGAAAATTCTTGATCAATTGAGAGAAAATGCTAATTATTGGGAAATCTTGAATCATTCTATAACTGCGGTGTCTAATATAGAGAATGCTGCCCTTGCATTGGAGAAGCATTTCGGAGCTGAAAGTTCTCATGAAGCGTCTTTAATATGGGATGCATTGTATAGAAGAAGTTGCCCTGGAAGCGCAACACAAGATAAACAATACGAGGAATATCATGGTATTTTACTAAAGCATATATCGGAGAAAAAGGATTATTATGCGCACTTGATAACAGTTTATCATGCTAATATCTATGATGGATTTGATTTGCAAAATTACATCAATGGTGTTGATAAATTACATGAGTTTATTTCAGAAGAAGATAGAAAAACATCGGATCGTAAGACAATTATTTCACCAAAACAATTCTTGCAATTAGTAGAAAGTCGAAAAGATAATTTCGAGGAGTATGGTCTTGCTGTAGATGATGAAAAAATGGATGATTACCTTGTGAATTTAGATGTAAAAAAACTCGCAGATATGAAACTCTATCCTTTATTGAAAAATGAGGTGAAACTTCCAAAATATAAAGAACATATTAAACAGCTGGTTACTGATAATACCTCGAGCTTCTCTATAGAAACTAAACTTCTTTGTAGATTGAAAGAGATAGCTGTGGATGATAAACCGATTGATATCTCTGACTATATTAATGATAATGAAATTTACGATATGCTCAATGCATTGTCGAAAGATGACGAATTGTATCCGGATGTTTTGGCTATGGCTATTTCTCGAAACTCTAAGAATAGTACTATACGTAGTTTCTTGCTGAATAGTATTGGTACTTTGTCTGAAGAACAAACAGAGAAAGTAGCAAGCTGTATAGAATACTATATCTGCTATGGTGATTTGTTGCTTCAATTGGAAAACTTTGGTGCTGCGTCGTATATTGCAAATATTGCAAAAATACTGACGAGTAGAAGGTTGGGAGTTTCAAAAATGAATATAAAAGATTCTTTGGTGAATTATGATAATATACATGCTAACTTGAACTTAGATTCGCAAGTTCTTTTGGAAAGGTGGAATGGTTGGAACAAATTTATATCTTCGGTTACGTTGGCTGATGTACCTTCATTATCCACCAACCTAATTGAGGATATGAAGAACTCCTCAGAACTCCAAATTTCAAAGCATTGCTTAGGATTGGTTGAAGAGTATTTGGAATCTATTGATCAAGAAACTTGGAAACGTAGTTTTTCTACCGATAATTATAATTTTAAACTGTTATATGTATATCATCCAAGATTACTTGCGTTCTTTGTAGATGCTTTCAAGGAGAATATGCGTGTTTATGCTCTGGGTGATTCTGATACTCCGATATCAAAAGAGTTGGTTGAAAAATCAATGACTATTTTGACGGAGATGGGATATGACTGTTCTATAGTCTTCAAGGAAGTAAGAGATATCTTTGTTAATAACTCTTGTGTCAATAAAGACAAATTGAAGTACTTTGGTAAATGGCTTTTCTTGTATGGTAATTTGGAAGGTTCTAAAAAGTCTTTGAATAAGATTCTACGTTCTGAATTCTTGGATGACCCTGAAATCCTGAAATTAGTATCTGAAAACAAGACTGTTGTAAAACAGATAATGAAGAAGGCTGATGATACGTCTGACTTTACAAATAAGTTATCTGCTTTAACTAAACAAAATGAAGATGACGATGGGTTAAAATCCTTATGTGCTTATTGGGGAATTGATATTGATGGAAGTAAATGATAATTCATGGAACCACAGATATCATTCTATTTAGCAGCTTGTATGATGTATAATTGGATTTGTTCCCAAATATCGCTATCTAGCATGAAGTAGGGGATAGCTTTCTTGCTATCCTCTGCAAAATAGAAAAACAGATGTTTGATGCCTGGGGCATCAGCATATTCGTAGGCTTCGATTTTCACAATGTTGATGCCTTGCGACTGAAGAGCCGCAAGGAGTTGCTGACGTTGCTTTTTCGTAAGCTGCTTATACTTCGTATATATAGTATTAATGTCGGTATATCACCATTACAGCGTAAGGTTTTAACACATTAAGTATTTACCTTTGCATCCTAATTCTTAAAAAACAGAATTATGGAAACAAAGGAATACTTCGAAAAGGTGATGTAGGAATTTAATCAGAACCGTAGAGGTCGAAACCTGCGTAAGTATTGTAGTGATGAAGGAATCGACTACAAGTGGTTGTCTGAGTATAAGAAACAGTACTCTTTTCATCGCGACCCTACGGCCTACGGAGAAGCCTTCATCTTCTATAACAAGAAATATGTAAGCGTCCAAAAACGGATTTGGTGATTTGATAAAGAAGATGTAACTTTGTCGCCAGTAATTTTAAACGTAAGTAAAATGTGCAGCGACAAAGACTTTCTGGCATTCTGGTTCCGCTACAAGACGGAAGGGGGAGCCACATGGAATTTCAATTAATTCCTTTTGTATTAACCAAGGTGTTCCATATAAGCAATTCTATGCGTGGTTCAAGAAGCATGCCAAGGATACTGTTATCCCTGTTGAAATAGAAGGAGCACCTACAGATGAAGAGACAGATGATGTTGAAGTTCCACCTCAGCCAGCATCCAAGCCAAAAGCAAAGAAGTCGAAGGGTGGCATACTCATTACCATCCAAACGACGGATGGTTTGTTTGTCAAGAAGGGTGGGCTTGACTATGGGTTATATCTGCTACATGTATCTCGATGATGACTTGATAGACATAGAGCATCTATGTTGTCTTGCCCACGTTCGTGCCAAGCTAGAACGTGCGGAACGTATGGGTTGCAAAGAAGCTTCTTCACCTATGAGTCTGGTTCGCAAACTTTATAAGCGTGAGGACTTGTATGTAGAAAAAGGTTATGATGCCGAAAAAATCAAGGAGATGCGCAATGATGAATACGAGAAGGGTAGTGCATAGCGTAATTTACTGATAATTTGCAGATTCTTATCTTTTTTCTTGGTGGTTTCGAGAAAAAAGCGTAATTTTGGCGGCAAAGTTGAACGTTTAATTGAAATAGAATGGAACAGACTGTATTTAATCCTGCTCAAATGAAGATCCTGCAGATGATGTCATATATCAAGACTCCGCAGGAATTGGATAATCTTGAAAATGTTCTCTCTCGATACTTTGCAAAGAAGGTTGATGAGGGGATTGATGAGTTGTGCGATAATGGAAGTATAACTCTTGATACTATCGAGAGCTGGGGAAATGAGCATTTACGTACTTCTGGCAAATGAGAAAGATAGTTCTTGATACTAATTGCTTGTTGATGAGCCTTCCAAGGATAAGTCCTTATCGTAAGATTTGGGATGATTTCTTGAAAGGTAAATTGACTTTGTGTGTCACAAATGAAATTATTGAGGAGTATTTAGAAATCATAGAGCAGAAGACTAATGCAAATATTGCTAGTAATGTTGTGACTGTGATTCTAAGTCAAAAGAATGTGGAATTTGTAACACCCTATTATAAGTTGCATCTCATTTATGCTGATGAGGACGACAACAAATTTGTAGATTGTGCTTTTTCTGCTGGTGCAAGTTGTATAGTGAGTAATGATGCTCACTTTAAAATTCTCAATGAGGTTGAATTTCCTCGCATTTTTGTTGTAAATATAAAAGATTTCGTGGAGTTATTATTGCGGAATCAAGGAAATAATCATCTTAATTAATAGTTTAAGATGCGTAAATCACCATTAGCCCGTATGGCGGTACCTATATAATATATTACCTTTACATCCGTAATCAAAACAGTTTGATAATGGAAACAAGGGAATATTTCGAAAAAGTG
>OLNZ01001861.1_pt1 | contig 13784 bp, 10 predicted proteins | sample 1672981 | NCBI WGS metagenome assembly OLNZ01 (sample SAMEA3136743, study PRJEB25190) | human gut metagenome | biome: human gut; feature: human-associated habitat; material: faeces | place: Austria | collected 2013
TTCTCGTTCGATAACACTACTGTGCTAAGCATAAGCGAGCTATCCCCGTGTGTCCTACGGTTGTGTTATATTGTATAAAAACTAAGCTAATTTCTCATATTCAGCAACAATTGCATCTAACAGCTTTTCATCTGTAAGCTGAGTGATTTCTTTTGCTGCTTCACGAACGCCCTGCTCTTTGATTTTTGCCTGAAGTTCAACGCTCTGTTTGTCTTCTGGATTATCATAGTGTAAAGCTGCACCAACACCAACAAGTAAGTGGTCTACTGGAAGTCCATATCCTGCTGCTGTTGTTAATGGGCTGATCAGGCGGTCTGTTGGGCTTAATTTACGAAGTGGCTCACGACCTACACGGCTTACATCGTCCTGTAAGTATGGGTTTTTGAAACGTCCGATAATCTTTTTGATGTATGCTGCATGTTTTTCAGGGTCGAAACCATGTTTCTTGATGAGTCCGTCACCACTCTCTTTCATTGCTTTAGATACGATGTCATAGATTTCTTCATCAGCGATCGCTGCATCGATTGTTGGGAATCCACGAAGCTTTCCAAGATAAGAAGTGATGCAGTGTCCTGTATTTAATGTGAATAATTTACGCTCAATGTATGCCATTAAGTCATCTACAAGAGTCATTCCTTTGATTTCTGGAATCTCGCCCTTGAAGCTTGCGCGCTCTACATCCCATTCGTAATATTCTTCTACTACTACATCAATGAAGTTTTCGCTCTTTACAGGAGGTACGATTCTGTCAACTGCACAGTCTGGGAATCCGACATACTCATCTGCAAATGCTTTTCCTTCCTCGCTTAAGTTTTCGTAAACAGCTTTCTTTAACTGAGATGTTCCACGGATTGCATTTTCACATGCGATGATGTTCATCGGCTCTTTGTTTCCGTCTGCCATACGTTTTTCGATAGCTGCTGCGATTGTAGGAGCGATACGAGGTAAAATAACAAGACCAACAGCTGTTGTTACAAGGTCAGCACTTGCGATTTCATCTACTGCTTCTGGCTTTGTAGAATTTACACCACTGATGTTTTCGATTTTCTGATCTTCACATTCTACGTCCATTACATGAACTGTGTATGTTTTATCCTCATTAATTTTATCGATAATCTTGTCTACAACGTCTGCAAATACTACATGATAACCGGACTGACTAAGTAAAGCTCCAATAAAACCACGACCGATATTACCTGCTCCAAACTGAACTGCCTTTTTCATAATCTGACTCCTTCTTTCTTAAATCTAAACCTCGGGACTATTCCCGATGTTATTTCAATATGATTTTTTAATATAGTTTTTACTTAATTTAATTACTCACCTTTGTTATTTATTTTAACCAAAAGTTTTCATGATAGTGTCAACGTCAGCATTCTTTTTCAGTGTTTCGAGAAGTTCTTCGTCCTCAAGACTTGCTACGATGTTTCCAAGAATCTCAAGATGCTCATCACCAACACCTGCAATACCGATTACGAGATATGCTTTCTCATCACCAAAGTCAACACCTTCTGGATACTGCATTACTACGATACCAGATTTTTTAACGGTTTCTTTTGCATTAGATGTTCCGTGAGGAATTGCAACTCCCATACCCATGTATGTAGATACCATATTTTCACGGTCAACCATTGCCTGAATATAATCTTCATTTGTGAAGCCAAGGTCACATAAAAGCTGGCCTGCTGCACGAATTGCTGTTTCTTTATCTACACTCTTTAAGCCTGTTTTGATACCTTCTTTTTTAAGAACGGCTTTTTTTGCTTTCTTTTCTTCTTTTACTTCAGGTTCTACTGCTGGAGCTGAGGCGGATGTACCATTTGCACGTCCCTCTAACTCTGCATAGAATGTATCAAGGTTAGGATCCTGAAGGAAGTTTCCGATTGCTACTAATCTTGCCTGTGGCGCACTCTTAACTGCTCTGTCCTGTAAAATGTACTGGCATACAACGACATCTGCGTCTGCAGGAACATTATCTACGGATGTATTTGTTACTGTAATTCCAAGATTTAAAGGTTTAATACGATTTCTGAACTTTGTTGCTCCCATTGCAGAAGATCCCATACCAGCGTCACATGCGAATACGATTTTCTTAATGTCATCTGCCTTAACATCTGCTCCGGAAAGAACTTCTGCTGCCTGTCCTTTGGACTCAGCTTTCATGTCGCTTGTCTTTTTCTGTGCATCTTCAAGACTCTTGCTTCCTGCCATCTTAACGATCGGTGAAGAAACTAAGAAAGATACTGTTGCTGCAATCAGAACACCAAGTGCTGTGATTACGATAGAACTCTTTGGTGACATTGACATAAATGCGATGATGGAACCAGGTGCGGAAGGTCCTACAAGACCTGCTTTTGTAATACTGTAGAAAAGGATCGCACAGATATTACCTGCGATTGGTCCAACGATTACTAATGGATTCATAAGGATGTATGGGAAATAAATCTCATGGATACCACCGAAGAAGTGAATGATAATTGCTCCAGGTGCGGAATCCTTTGTTGCTTTATCCTTAGAAAATGCCCAGTAAGCAAGAAGTAATCCAAGACCTGGACCTGGGTTAGCCTCTAACATATACATGATGGACTTACCAGCTTCTGCTGCCTGTTCAATTCCGATAGGAGTAAAGATACCATGGTTGATTGCGTTGTTCAAGAATAATACTTTCGCTGGCTCAATAAAGATTGCTGCGAGTGGAAGAAGACTATGATCTACAAGTACCTGAACACCACCTTTTAATACTACAAGTACGGCACTCATGAAAGGTCCGATTGCATAGTAACCAACGATAGCTAATAACATACCGAAGATACCAATGGAGAAATTGTTAATTAACATCTCAAATCCGGCTGGCATTCTTCCGTCCATTGCCTGGTCAAACTTTTTAATAACAAAACCAGCCAAAGGACCCATTACCATAGCACCCATCAACATTGGATAATCAGGTGCTCCGACGATTACACCGATGGTTGCGATCGCACCCATTACTCCGCCTCGGTCTCCACCGATTAACTTACCACCCTGGAATGCAATCAGGACTGGAAGTAAGTAATTAAGCATTGGTCCGTTTAAAGTTGCAAGCTGTGCATTTGGAAGCCATCCTTTTTCGATAAATAATGCTGTGATGAAGCCCCATGCGATGAATGCTCCGATATTTGGCATTACCATTGAACTGAGGAACTTACCAAAACGTTGTACTGCGTTTTTCATGTTACATATCTCCTCTCTTTTTTGTCCCTCCCCTTTGGCTTAATATCTGTCTCCATTCTTACGTTTTGCCTCCGGCTTTGGGATATTGACACTGTGTTTTTTTGCACTGCCTTTGTTCTCTATGTCTATATTGTAAAGCACAAAATGACAAAATTCAAGGGAATGATACCGCAACTTTGTCGGTAAGACTTCCCGACAAACTGTCACTTTATCATCAATATACCCAATTTCTTTGTCGCTCTTTTGTGCATTTTCACAAGAAGTATTTGTCAGTAAAATATTGTATAATAAGAGGAAGAATAGGAAAGGAAGAAAAAATCATGCAGCTCACACCACGCGCAGATAAAATAATCCGCATTCTGCTCCGCTTTTCACCGGACAGCCCTGTGACAATCGGTATCATTTCAGAAGAACTCGGTGTCAGCGACCGCTCCGTCCAGCGCGAACTGCCAACCGTTGAAAAATGGATGAAGCATAATGGCTTTTGCTTTGTACGCAAACGAAGTGTAGGACTTTTAATTGACGAGACACCAGAACGATTAAAAGAGTTAGCTGCTCTTTTAGATGAAAAAGATACAAATAGCTCCGCTCCTGCAGATAACCGCCCAGAAAGGCTGACTCTCTTATGTCATGACCTTCTCCTCGCAGAAGAGCCGATTAAATCTTACTACTTCACAGAAAAGTTCGAGATTTCCGAGGGTACACTTACTGCTGACCTTAACCAGCTTGAAACCTGGTTTACAAAGTATCAGCTAAAGCTCGTCCGCCGTCCCGGACTTGGTGTATTTATAGAAGGAACAGAAATCGCAAGAAGACAGGCATTGACTTCTTTCATATGTAAACAGGTAAATGAACATCACTCCATTGGCAATCTCCAGGACAAGAAGTTTCTGTCAGACCGAAATTTTATCAATGAAATTGATGGCGAAGTAATGGCCGAGGTTAATCACATTCTTGGCGGCTGTCAGAAACAGCTTGGTATGCAGCTTTCTGACAATGGATATTTACACTTGCTTGTATACACTTCCCTCTGTGTACAGAGAATGCAAAAAGGACGGTTTATCAAAGAACTCAAACAGTCTTATGCAGAAATATCTATCCAGCCGGAGTATGCCGTTTCCGAATATATTATGAAGGAACTACGCCAGTTTTTCCATTTATCTATTTCTGTCGATGAGACCATCTATATGGCTGTCTTTATTTCCGGACAGCGTATATGGCCATCTGGAAGCAGAGATTTAACTGATATAAAGAACCTTGACGTACATCAGATTACCCTGTCCATCATAAAAAAAGTCAACGAAATTTTACATATAAACTTTATGAGAGACAGCCGGCTCCTCACAGAATTAAGCGGACATATCCAACCGACCATTGCCAGACTCCGCGCTGGAATCCCCGTAGAAAATCCGCTGTTAAAGGAATTTCAGGAAAGTTATCCTTCTGTATATAAGGCTTGTGAAGAGGGACTTTCTCTCCTCTGTCCGATTCTTGGCATAAAAAAAGTTCCCGCCAGCGAAATTGGTTTTATTACCCTTTATTTCACAATGGCAATGGAACGTATTGAAAAAGAAATCAAAAAGCTTTCTGTTATGATTGTCTGTCCAACTGGAATCGGAAGTTCAAGACTTCTCACAGAGAGCTTGAAAAAAGAATACCCTGACCTTGATATCCGCGGTATAACCTCCGCTTTTGAATTAGATAATATTCGATTACAGGAAGAAGGCGTTGACCTTGTTATCTCCACTGTAAAGCTAGAGATTGCCTACCCATACATCCACGTCAATCCAATATTAACCCGTCAGGATAAAATACTGCTCGATTCTCGCATCAAAGTCATTCAGGAACAGAAAAGGCAGGCACAGGAAAAAGAAATCAAAGAACCCGAAGTTCCTTCTGATTCCTCAATCTGTAGAAAAGATGTAGAATTTCTCTCCGCCATTGGAAGCGAAATCTATGAACTGCTCGGCAATATTTACATCAATCAGGCTCCAATCCTGAAAAACAGAGATGAAATAATCTCTTACTGTTCCTCCCTGTATGCCGACACTTCCGACATGCAGGCACATTTATACAAAATATTAAAAGACAGAGATAACCTGGCTGATACCTATATCAAACCATTTCAGGCACTTCTCCTTCACGGAAGAAGTACAGAAATTTCTACCTCCTGCTTCGGTTACGTCCGGCTTGAACCACCAATCTATGAACGTGGACATATTATCCGGGGCGCTATTGTATCTCTGATTCCCTCGGGACCTGCAAGTGAAGTTGCTGCCCCGGTAACCAGTGAGGTAATCGGTGCGCTCTTAGAAGAACCATCACTTTTAAAAACATTACAAAGTCTTAACAAAGAGAACTTTACAAAACAACTAGAAGAAATATTACTACGATTTTATAAATCAACAGTACAAACAAGACTCCATCTAAAAACATCCGGTGCAGAAAAAGTATAAATAGGAATTTGCCGCAGGCAAGGGAGACGCCCTCTTTTGATAAATAAAGCATATTTGTGACTTTAGTCGCTGCAGGTTGAATGTTCGCGTAAAAGCGCTCGCATCCAACCTTTGCTCCGAGGCCACAAATATGCTTTATTTATCAAAAGAGGGCTGTGCTTTGGCTGGGGAGGAAATTCTATTTATTGCTGAGGGATTTGGGGAATCTCCAGAAGGTTTTGGCTTTCTATGGAGTTGTTTTTTGAAGGATTGACTCGAATTATTGTTATAGTACGCTGAAAATTTGATTTTTTTAGGTTTTGTATCAATCCTGAAAGATTTAAGTTTCCGAATTACTTCTATCTCTCCTGTTTTCTTCCTCAAATCTTTCCACTAATTTGCCGGATTTGAATAGCCAGAACCCCCAGAGAGAATATCCCCTATATCTGTGACCTCGGAGCAAGGTTTGGATACGAGCACTTAAGCGAGTATTCAAACCGCCGCGACTAAAGTCACAGATACAGATTATTTCGTTTTCAGAGTTCATCTATCTTTTCAAACACTCTCTAGTGAGAACCGCCACTGCCTCCAAAGCCATCGCTGCCGCCGCAGTCGCTACTGCTGCTTTCGGTTTCTCTCTTTGTCCTTGTAACATGGGAGTGTAAGAATACATCCTGTTTATCGTTTAACTGTACGCCATCTTTTTTCACATAGGTAGACTTCTTGACGGTATCCTTACCTACGGAATCAGAAAGCTGGAATACTACGAAAGCAATTGCTGCAACAAGACAGCCAAGTGCTACCCATAACGGACTGATATTTATATGGAAAAGATGACTCTTTTGTGTCTCATCTGCCAACAGATTTATCAACCGTGTGTAGGCTTTATATGGGTCTTTATTCACAATATCATTAGTTTCATCCACAATATAATCTGTATTGTCTTTGGATAACTTATCTTTGACAGTTCCTCGAGTGGCAAGCCAGGTGTATCTTGTCTCCCAGTCATCTACATAGATAGCACCGCTTCCAATTGGCTTATCCCATCCGATTTTGTTCTCTTTATAGTAGTTCTGTGCATAATCCCGAAGCTTCTCCATCGTGTTAAGACTTGCATCATTTGTTGTCATGAGAACGATATCTCCACCGATAAGTTTTTCTTTCTCTGCTATCAATTTTTCCAGTTTTGCCTCTTCCTCATCAGTAAGCACATCTGCATCATCAAATACTCTCTGAATCAATGTACATTCTGTATTGCTGCGAGGTTCCGTATTTGTGTATACATAGCCGTCAAACTTTTTGCCGGCCAGTCCCATCACAATTCCAAGTATAACAACAAATATTAATATTCCACGGTATGTCTTTGCCATTTATAACACCCCCAATAAATAAAGCAACATTTCCACAGTGAAGAAAAGGGAACCAAACACGGCGATAAACCATGCGATAATCTTTCCGGTACTTGTCGGTGCTTCTCCTACCGCCTTACCTGTCTGTCCATTGACATAAAATTCATAATTTTTCCCCTGATAGCGGTACACATAACGCCATACTGGTAAAAATGAATAAAAGGATTCTTTTTCCGTACTCTTCTTATCATTCACTGTCGGTCTTACTGCATCGTATTCTACATTATAACTGCTAAGATACTTCTGGCTGTACTTATCTGCTTTCTTTTTCGCTCTTGGCAAAAGAGTATTCTTGTCTTCGTCATACACTTCTGCCTGAAAACCTGACAAATACTTCGCATCAAAATCGCCCAGCTCTCCGTACTTATATGGCTCCATCAAATCCATCATCTTATCAGGCATTACTTTTGAGGCATCAACCGGAATCTTATCATAATCCACATCAAAATCTCTTAAAATGCGGTAAGTGCTTGTTTCCGTACACTCATAATCGTCTTCGTCCCATGTCCTTACTTTATCCGCTTCTCCTTCAAAATGCACATGAGTATGTAAATCATACATCCAAAATGGTACATAGAGACCCTGCATTGATTCTATTGTGGAGGCAGCACAAAAATTGCCTGGAAGAAACATCTGCTTAGCAAACTTTTCTTTCAAAAGATCCAATGCCTTATGCTTATCAAGTGCAAAAGGCAGTACCAGATTCGGTTCGTACTCATTCTCCATCCTGTCCTCAAAAATAACATAGGTTCCGCAATATGGGCATTTTAGCGATAAATCAATCTTATCTGCTTCAATCTCTGCACCACAGTTATTACAGACATGCTTCTTCTCCTGTGAAATCAGATCCGGTTCTCCTCCGTTTCCGCAGCTTTCACACACCATCGCTTTCTTCTTCGGATCATAGATTACATTACCACCACAGCTTTTACAACGATAAAACATAAGCTCGCCTCCTTCTCTTGTAAATCTGCAACTATTCAAAACAAAAAACTCACAAATATACCTGCGCGGATTTAATTCAGATAATTACAAAAATTTGATTCTTTTGTCATTCTTCTAACTCTACTATATGGGATTTTTCAACAAAATGCAACAGAAATTTACTATTTAATTCATTAAGCGAACTACAGACGAAGCCATTGCTCCCAATAAGGCATATTTGTGATTTTAGTCGCGGCGTGTTGAATGTTCGCTTTATGCGCTCGCATCCAACACTTGCTCCGAGGCCACAAATATGCTTTATTTATCAAAAGAGGGCTGTGTTTTGGCTAGGGATGGAATTGCTATTTATCATTGAACTTTTCCTCTCAAACTGCTATAGTTAAATAGATATCGTAATTAACACATGGAGGTTTTTATATGACTGAGTTTCTCGTAAACAAATTTATAAAAGACAGTGCCAATATCGAAAGCACAGAAGTCCGAACTCGCTATGGTATGCTTGCCAGCGTTGTTGGGATTTTTTGTAATGTCCTGCTTTTTTCTGTGAAGCTTGCCATTGGTCTTATTTTAAGTTCTCTTGCTGTTACAGCAGATGCTTTCAATAACTTATCCGATGCTGCTTCTTCAATTATCAGTTTTGTTGGTGTGAAAATGGCAGGAAAGCCGGCAGATGCAGAGCATCCTTTCGGTCACGGAAGGATTGAATATATTGCCGCTCTGATTGTTTCATTTCTTGTTATCGAAGTTGGTTTTACCTTTTTTAAAAGTTCTATCTCAAAGATAATGCATCCAGAGGAAATTACATTTGACCCTGTTCCATTTATTATTCTTATTTTATCGATTCTTGTAAAGTTATGGATGGCATTTTTTAATAATAAACTTGGAAAAAGAATTGATTCAAAAGTAATGCTTGCGACAGCCGCAGATTCTCTCGGTGATGTTATTACAACGAGTGCTACCGTTATTTCTATTGTTATCTGTCATTTTACTTCTATTAATGTCGATGCGATTGCCGGACTGATTGTTTCTGGAATTGTAATCTGGTCAGGTGTTTCCATTGCAAAAGATACGTTAGAGCCACTAATTGGCCAACGTGTTCCGTCAGAGCTTTATCAGAAAATAACGGATATGGTGGAATCATATGAAGGAATTGTCGGAGCGCATGATTTAATCGTTCACAACTATGGACCAAATCGCAGTATGGCAACAATTCACGCAGAGGTACCGAACGATGTCAGTATTGAGGCATCTCACGAAATCATCGACCGAATTGAGCGTGACGCGAAAAAGGAACTTAATATTCTTCTTGTGATTCACATGGACCCGGTAGAAATGCGTGATGAAGAAGTACTCGAACTTCGCGATAAAACGTCCCACATTGTTCATGCACTTGACCCAGAACTGCATTTTCATGATTTTCGTGTTTTAAAGGAAAATGAACAGAAAAATCTGATTTTTGACCTTGTTGTTCCAGATTCTTATACAGAAAAAGACGCAAACCGCGTTATGCACCAGCTTATAGCACTCCTTCACGAAATGGAAAAGAACGTGGATTGTATCATTACGCTGGACAGAAGTTTTGAAGCTCCGAAAAATAATATAACATAAGGCAAATGGCAGCCTGTTTCATTTATTTATGAAACAGCTATAATAAAATGATACAATAAAAAGATAAACTGACCAATCAGGAGGAATTATTTTGAAACTTTATGAATTTCCAAGTGGCGATACTGTGCATAAATATAAAAAATCTATCGTCATTTCTTTTAAAGGAAAAAGGAATGTCTTGAGTACCGGACCAAATAATGGTGGATTTACAACTGATTTAGCCGCTGTGTTTAATAATGATGCAAATCCCGGAGATGGCATGGAGGTTAAACTTCGGGCGGATACTTACCGGGAGCATATGGATATTTTAGCAAAGGAAGATTTGGGTCTTGACCCTTCTTCCTGCTCTGGACTTATGACCGTTGCCAGCATGGATAATTCCGCCATTTCCACGCTGGCCTATGATGATTTTTCTGTAACATCTATTACTACAGCAGGTGTCCGAAACAATGGCGGCCGCATCGGTGATCCTGCTTCATGGCACGAAAAGTCGGAAAATACTTTTGAAGATACCACATCTTCTGACACAAAAAAGAAAAATCCCATTCAAAATCTTACTAAGAATATTTTAGGTAAAAATATTTCAGGTAAAATTATTTCAGATAAAGATAAATTACCAGTCGGAACTATTAATATCCTTCTTTACATTGATGCAGACCTTTCCAAAGAAGCCCTGGCTTCTGCCCTTGTTTCCTGCACTGAAGCAAAGGTTGCTGCTATGCAGGAACTACTGATTGCCAGCCACTACTCCTGTGGGATTGCTACCGGAACAGGAACAGATGGTGCTATTATTATATCAAATGCAGAATCAAAGACCCACCTTACTAACGCCGGAAAGCACAGTAAGCTGGGTGAACTTATTGGGCGTACTGTCATCTCTTCTATCAAAGAAGCACTGAAACTGCAGCAGGGAATCACTCCACAGATACAACATGATATTATTCACCGAATGGATTGTTTTGGTGTAACGGAAGATGCCTTGTGGGACTGCTACAAAGAAACATACCGTAATCTGATCCGTGCAGAATTCACTGATATATTGGACCGCATCCGGACAGATAATACACTGGTAACCTACACTTCTCTGTATGCACATTTACTTGACCAGTTAAGCTGGGGACTTTTATCCTTTGCGGAATGTCGTATTGCTGCCAATGAATTATTAAAACTTGCCGTCTTACACCCGGATGCTGAATGCGGAACGGAAAATATTATACAGAATTACATACTGGCAATTGCTGATAGGATTCATCGGGAATCGTTGAAGAAAAAATAAAATCAGAAAGCCTATCTGGAAAGCCGTAGAATCGGCTGGATATTCCACCTTTAACAGGATTAGAGAATATATAGATAGAATGTAATTGTAAAATCCCCGGCAATTGACTTGTCGGGGATTCTCGCTTAATTCCCCAGAGCATATTTGAAAAATATTTTCTACAACTTCTCTTCCCACTCTTTTTCCTTAAATCCAACCAGTACAAAATCCTCCCCAACAACAATTGGACGCTTTACAAGCATGCCGTCTGTCGCAAGTAAAGCATACTGTTCCTTTTCACTCATTCCTGGTAGCTTATCCTTAATTCCATTATTGCGGTAAACCTGTCCACTGGTATTAAAGAAACGTTTTAATGGAAGTCCACTCTTCTCATGCCATTCCTTAAGTTCTTCTGCTGTCGGGTTCTGCTCTACGATATGTCTGTCATCGTACCCGACACCATGTTCCTGTAACCATTTTCCTGCTTTTTTACAGGTTGAACATTTTGGATACTCTACAAATAATACTTTCATTTTGTCTCCCTTCTAAATGCGAATTATTCCGGCTTAATGTGATTTATCTCGACTTATAAAAAAACCGAAGTTTTTTACTTTAAATATTATTTAAACATTCTCTACCTGTCATTTAAATATTCTCTATCTGCCAGTCAATCGGCTCTAACTCATGAAATCGAAGAAACTCATTCGCCTGACTAAAATGCCTGCATCCAAAAAATCCACGATAAGCAGATAATGGACTAGGATGTGGCGCTTCCAAAATCAAATGCTTCGGATTCGTGAGCATCGGCTTTTTATTCTGTGCAGGTCTTCCCCAAAGTAAAAATACAAGTGGTCTGTCCTGTGCATTTAACACACGAATCGCCGCGTCAGTAAACTCTTCCCAGCCGATTCCTCTATGAGAATTCGCCTGATGCGCCCGTACAGTAAGTACCGTATTCAGCAAAAGGACTCCCTGCTTCGCCCATTTTACAAGGTATCCATTATTTGGAATGTAACAGCCAAGGTCATCGTGCAGTTCCTTATAAATATTCACCAGTGACGGTGGAATATCCACTCCCGGTTTTACTGAAAAGCTAAGTCCATGCGCCTGTCCATTATTATGATATGGGTCCTGTCCCAAAATCACGACTTTAACATTCTTTAATGGTGTCAGATGAAATGCACTAAAAATCTCATCTGATGGAGGGAAAATCTCACGCGTTCTGTATTCTTCATTTATCTTTTTGTAAAGTTCTCTATAATAAGGTTTCCTATATTCTTCCTTCAGAGCTTCCGCCCAGTCATTATTAATTGCTGCCATTTCTTATCCTCAGTTTCTTTCTGCTATTTTTTATGGCTTTAATTATATCGCATAGATATGAACAATGCAATTCTGATTTGCCGCAGGCAAAGAGACGCCCCCGAAGAGAGTCTCTTTTGCTTGCGGCAAATTACTATTTATCATATTTTTTCTTTTTTTCTCATAGTTATAGAAAACCCACTATTCTAAAAAGGATGTGCTTTTTTGAACCACTATTTTAATCACCAGCAACGTATTTTCAAATATAAAACCTGCGCTTTTTCATTGTTGTTTATCCTCTCTGTTTTCTCTATTTTTACTATATTTTTTGCTGATTCCTGTTATCTGGATGTCTATGCATTTTCAAAAACAGAAACAATTAGAAATTTTACGGTGTCTGATAAATCAGCAAAAGATAATGCGTCCAAAAATTCTGCTCCTGCTGAGCTTTCTTCACTCCATGCGAAAGCAGCCATTCTTATGGATGGAGATAATCAAAGAGTTTTATTTGGCAAAGAGGAAGAAAAAGAACTCCCTATGGCAAGTACGACAAAAATCATGACCTGCCTGTACGCCATTGAACATGGAAATCTTTCAGATAAAGTTACTTTTTCGAGAAGGGCGGCTTCTGCTCCTAAAGTACGGCTTGGTGCCAGAAGCGGTTCACAATTTTTATTGTCCGATCTGCTCTATGCATTAATGCTTGAATCATACAACGATGTCGCTGTTGCGATTGCGGAACATATTGGAGGCTCCGTCGAACAATTTTGTGGGGATATGACACAGGAAGCCAGAGACTATGGCTGCTATCATACTTCTTTTGAAACACCTAACGGATTAGATAGTGCAAAACACTATACTACCTGCCATGATCTTGCTCTGTTAACCTGTCTTGCCCTAAAAAATGAAAACTTCTGTAAAATTATTAAAGAACAGTCTTTTTCCATTAAAGAGCTAAAAAATGGGCAGTCTTACTCTTTAAATAATAAAAATCTGTTTTTAACTTCCTATAATGGCGCAATCGGTGTAAAAACCGGCTACACCAACAATGCCGGTTACTGTTTTGTGGGCGCAGTTAAAAAAGACGGCCATTATTTAATCTCTGTCGTGCTGGGCAGTGGTTGGTATCCTAACCGCCGCTATAAATGGGAAGATACAAAAAGACTGATGGACTATGGAATAAAAAATTATAACAAAAAAGAAATCCCCTTAAACCAGGGAATTCCTTCTAAACTTCCAGTAAAAAACGGCCGCAAATCTACCTGCACGCTTTCCGCTCCCGCTTCCACCAGCTTGTACATTTCCCCTACGGAAAAAACTCGCTGTATTATCAGCCTGTCCCCTTCCTTAACTGCTCCTGTACAAAAAGGTACTGCCGTAGGTTCAGTCGTGCTCTACATTGATTCGAAACCTTATCGCAGCTATCCAATTTATGCCAGACAAAGCATCAAAAAACGAACATTTGCATGGTACTATAAAAGGATGTTTTACTATTTAATTCATTAGACAAACTACAGACGAAGCCAGTGAACTTCATAAGGCATATTTGTGCTTTTAGTCGCTGCGTATTGAATGTTCGCTCCACGCGCTCGCATCCAACACTTGCTCCGAGACCACAAATAT
>OLNZ01001867.1_pt1 | contig 13759 bp, 6 predicted proteins | sample 1672981 | NCBI WGS metagenome assembly OLNZ01 (sample SAMEA3136743, study PRJEB25190) | human gut metagenome | biome: human gut; feature: human-associated habitat; material: faeces | place: Austria | collected 2013
TAACTGTCGTCTTTGAAATATGGATGTCCCTCCATGATTTCATATATAATCAGGCCTGCTGCATAAAGATCCCATTGATGACTGAACTGACGTTTTGTATCTTTCGGAAGATTTTTAAGTCGATAAGCCTCCGGATGCACATAACCCGGCGTTCCGCCCAGGTACACATTATCTTCCCGGATATGCTTCTGCGCAACCAGCATATCAAAATCAATGATTTTCAACTGCTGGAAAGGCATACCGTTCTCCCATTCTATTTTCACCATCATATTGGACGGCTTGAGATCACGATGGACATAATACCTGTTGTTATAAGGTTTCGCATAGGCCCTGATGGCCAGAAGCAGCTGACGGATCAGGTCCAGGCAGCGCCAACTGGTATCACTTCTGTCGGACAGATTGTGGATGGCGGCTATATACTCGCCCAACTCCTGGCCTTCCACCAATTCCAGTACAACAAAAAACACAGGTACTTTGCCGCATATAGCCTCTCCGGAAGTAATGGTCTGCATCAAAAAAGGAGAAACAATATTGACTTCTGCCTGCTGCTGCAGCAATGTCTGCTCGCGCTGCAGATCCCTTTCTGCTTTCTTACTTTCTGTTGAGGATGTTTTCTTTTTCTCAGTGACCGTACTGCCATCATAAACCTGTTTTTTGGTTTTTCTCTGACTCATCAGCGTCTCAAGATCACCATTATGTGTTTCACCTTCTGCGCCGCTGTGTTTTGTGGTTTTTTCAACCATCTTTGCCGCTGTCTGCGGCTGCGCCTCCTGCGGTTCAAAGCGCCCCACATATTTCACCATGTATTCTCTCTGCGGACACTGATGTCTGCAGGAATGGCAAAACAGATTTCTGCCAAGCTCCGGCTCATCTTGATAAGCCTGACAAACCGGACGGGCTTTTCCCATATATTTCAGCGGATTGCCATGTACCGGCTTCGCATCTTCTGTAAACATCAGGCAGGACCATTCTCCATATTCCTTCGGCGGATTTACATTGATAACGTCTCCCTTTTTAAACATGCGCTGCTGCCTCCTCTTTTGCTGATGCATCACTCTCATCTGTCTCTGTTTCATCGGCATTGTCCGTCGGATTAAGATGATTGTTATTATAAATTCTATTGCAGACATCGATCAGATCCTCAAACATCGTCGCACCATAACTGGATGTGCCGCTGCCGTCCACCTTATATTTATTCAGAACAATAATATACTGCGGATCATCTGCCGGTACATAAGACGTCAGCCAGATATTGTTATAACCGCTGTAACCGCCGGCAGAACTGTCAATCTGGCCTGTACCGGTTTTGCACCCAATGCCGATACTTTGACCATTCACAACAAGATCCATCCCGGATTCCTGCTTCAGCGCCTCACCTTTGCCTTCCATGGCGTCTCGAATAACCTCGGATGTCTCCGGGCTCATAATATGCATATAACCGGTGTCTATTTTCTCGTCCTGAACAATTTCACCTTTGCTGTATGTGCTTCCCTCTGCAGTTTTTTTCTCCTTGGTTCTGTAAACCTGCTGAATCATATGTGGCTTTGCAATCTGTCCGTCACAGGCAGCTCCCATGGTCAACATCGCCACATGCATGGCACTCATCTGGACATTTTGCTGCCCGATGGCTGTCCTGGCCAGTTCTTCATCATTATTATTAAAGTCATATTTTGAAAGCATCATTCCAAAGTCAAAGTACTGCGGTGTGCCGATACTGCATCTTTCCGCCAGTTCATCCATCCTGTCTTTTCCGACATCTTCAATGGCTTTCTTCGCAAAATAAACATTGACAGAATCCATAAAGGCCTGTTTGAATCCAATCTCACCATAGACCTGTCCGCCTGCATTCGGAAGCACACTGTTCTCCAGCTGCAGATAACCTGTACCGTCATATACCGTCTCACTCAGACAGCTTTCGCCTTTCTCAATAATACCAATACTGGTCAGAATCTTAAATACACTGCCCGGCATACGCGGATGAAGCATCGGATAAGTCTCACTGTGAAGGGTATTCTCCACAATGTTTTCCCAGGTTGTTGTGTTATGATTTGCCGCCGCATAAGCTGTCAGAAGCTCCGTCACATCAAAGGACGGTGTATAGGCCCATGTCAGCACACGTCCTGTCTTTGCTTCCAGAACAACAATAGAGCCTTCATCCCCGGCGCCATTGCCCGTACACACATTTTTCAGCTTACTGTAACAATATTCCTGAAGATCCGAATCCAATGTTGTCTGAATCGTACATCCCTTATTTGTACCCGGAAGCGCATCATATAACCATGCCTTACTCGTTTTTCCCAGAAGATAGCTGGCATCTTTAGACGCAAAGCCGATGGCCTGGGTATAAGCTTCCGCATCTTTATAATGTGCATAACCATCTACAGAATCGGAAGTCATGATGACCGTATCGTTTCGATCCGTGATATCGCCCTGAATAATATTTTTTTCTCCATATGCTATTTTACCTTCTGCCACACTGCTGGCAACCGAAGCTTTTTCTTCTTCCGATTTAAAAATATTGCTTCCGGACGCAAAGTACAGCTTATAGGTCAGAATGCAGGCTGTCAGCATCAGGCCTGCATAAGCATAAGCTGCCTTCTTTCCCCAACATTTCTTTAGAAATTTTATCAGTTTCCTGATCATTGTACTCCTCCATTTTACGCCTCACCGGGATTCTCCACATCAAGAATAACCTGGAACTGATCTGCTTTTAATCGGACTTCTGACTGCAGCTTTACAGTGTGCATTGCTTTCCAGGTATTGCCGTTCTCAACCACCAGTTTTTTCTTCTCTGACTGTCTCTTTTTACCATCACCGGACAATTCTGCACTATACACCATGTAATTGCCCAGAGCATCTTTCTGAATATAAAACCATGCTCTGCTGACACTGGCCGCTTCATCAGCCGGTGTTCCCTCCGGAACAACCACAACATCATTGCCGCTGCCGGCATTTCTTCCAAATTGGAAAGGCAGTTGATCATCCGTAATCCACCCCTGTTGAATCCGTTTATTATTTTGATGTACTTCGTAAACAATCATCTTCTGCTTCTTATTAACAGTTGTCTTTTTCCCGCCCAACCGTATATAATCTTTCAAAAATATCAAGACAATCAGAATACATACAATCAGCAGAATCAACCCCATCAGATCTGTAAAAAAATCCATAGCATCCTCCCCTGTTCTCTATTTTTTTCATTTAAAATACACAATGCCTGCCGCCGCTGTCAACAGAATCACCAGAATAACCACAATCAGCGTCACGACACCATAACCGGCAAACCATACAAATACCAGTCCCGCCAGGAAACCTGTTCCCATTGCCAGACCCCACAATCCATAATCAGCCAGCGCATCCGGCACCCATTGATTCATCATCCCGGGAAGATTCTGCGTATCTATTTCAGATGGGCTGCTTTCTTTCTCCGATAACTTATCAGAAATATTTCCGGACTTCTCCGGCAGCGTCTGACTGTGTGTTTTGCCCGTTTTTTCTTCCTTGTGTCTGCGCCCAACATATCGACGATAATCATGATAGGCATCATATGGGCAATTGGCAAACAGCTTGGTAATGCCTTTCTTTTCATACAGTGTCTCAAAATCCTCTGTCCAGACTTCCCGCCAGAAATCCCTGCTGAAAACATCAAAAACCGAACCGCCATACGCCTTGGCTACACCACAGATTTCTACACGTTCTGTCACATCAAATATCGAACGATGTTTCCAGATAAATTGAAGCAACTGCTGCATCTGAATCGTTGTTTCCAGCATTTGACCGGCATCTCCACCGGCATCGGAATCCGGTACCATAAATTCCACCAGCCTGATCAGATAATTCCAAATTGCTTTCGCTGCTGCCGATGAATTTTGAAGATTGATATCTGTTTGAATGCATTGTGCCATGGCATTCACCCATTGATGGCCCCTCTGTGCATTCATTTGTCGAACATCTATCTTCAGTAATTCCTGACAGCCCGGCGGCGCTTCATCTGCAAACTGCATATCCATCAGCCAGTCCCGGCCCTCTTTTGAACCATATTCAACGAAATCCTGATAATACGGTATTGAAATGTCTTTCATCCACTTCAGATAAGAAGCCACAATTTTTGTCTTACCTGCACTGAGCTGATCCATCAACTGCCAATTTCTCTCCAGGCTCTGCTTATAACCGCTGCTGCCGCTTTGCGGCAAGCCGGCCGCTGCCGAAATATATTTTTCCATCAGTGTCTGGACAAAGGTTCTGGTTTTATCTTTTGTGTCAATCTGATGCATGCACTGACAGAGCAACTGCCGGCAGCCCTCATCCTGCTTCAGTCTTTCTTCCAGAAATGGCTGGATTCTCAACAATGTTTCCTGCGAGAACGGAAGCATCTCTCCTTCCCGGAGGCAGTATGTATAATAATTCCAAACAATCGCATCATAATCGTCTGTCTCCTGCCGACACAATTGTTCCATCATCTGTTCGTATTCTGCCGGATTCTGCCGGAATAATTCCGTCATCCGGTTCAGAAATACGGTTTCTTCTTCCGGCAGCTCCGACCTTATCCACGGATGTGCCGGATTCATATCAAATTGCCAGGATTGATGTGAGGAAGTTCGAAAATAGAAACGGACATTATCCATATCCTTTCCGGCTTTTGCAAGATAATCTGCCTTCTTTCTATAAGGCTTTGGCAAAAGATGATACACAACAGCCATGATTTCTCTGGCTGCTGCATTATAATCCTCCTCTTCTTCCCCCATAACAAAACATAGACACGAAGGCGCTGAACTATCACAGACATTCTGCAGTACCTGATATAAAAACTGTGTCAGGCGTTCACCCGTCAAATGGTATTTCCGGCAAATCGCAGACAGATCACAGGTCTCTGTTCTAACGGTCACCGGCAACAGATGCTGTGCCAAATGAACTTCTGTCACATAATCCTGCAACGGCCATGACAGGCAGTCCATAAATCCATCACTTTCTTTTTCATCAGGCATCACAGCATGTATCCAGTAACTTGTCCTGGCATCTCCTGTCTGTGTACACGGCACGGTCATTGCAGACACATAGCACCCCAGATGACTATTATATAATACCATTTCTACCGGCTCATTCAGTTCCTGCTTCATCCAGTTTGCAGCCAGTAGCTCCAGTGCGGATGCCGTCCGGGCTGTTTCTGTACTATTGCCTTCAAAACGCATTCCCTGGCCATAGTTCGTATAATAAAACTGCTCAAAATGTATTATTCGTTCCATCCATGTTCCTCCGCATATCTGAAGATCAGTTCCAGCAATGGCTCTTCCACACGTATCGGGTTGAAATCTCCGGTTAATCTGGATTCACGGCTTTCCTCCCAATCACCTTTTTTCTCACTGTCAGCAGGTACTTCCGCCGGACATCCAAGGGCTGCAATCATATGAAGAGAACAGGATTTAAAGACATTGTCAAAAATCTGCATATTAAATATCTTCTCTTCAAATAATTTACGAATGGCAAGGTTTCTCATATTCCGCAGATTATTGTCCACCTTTTCCTCATCCATAAAAAACAAATTGCCTTTGTTGTATTCTGCAATCTCACGGTTGCTGCGCAATTCATCGCATTTGGAAATTGCCAGCGCCACATGCATCTGCTGAAGTTTCATATCTTCCACATAAGAACGCAATGCTGTCAGCACTTCCATGGCCGAATTTTCACGGAATGTCTTCATATCCCCATCCCGGACATTCATAATCTGTGCCAGCGTTTCCTTTTTAAAGTTTCTGGCCTGCACGCTGCTCTGTTCCTCCACGGAAAGCATTCTTGCCCTTTCATAATAGGCATCAATATCCTCATTGCGTATGCACAAATACTGATTCGTGAGTCCTTTTTTCAACCCGGTTCTATCCGGTTCTATCATATAAATGACACCGTCCATATACTTCATGTAATAAACAAGCTCTGCATCCCGCTGAGACTCCGTGATGACTTCTCCTGCCGCATCATAAATACCAACCAGTGCCTGCCGCTCCTGTTTGCCGTGCCAGTTCATTTTCAGGAAAATCGGTGGAATAAACTGTTTATGCGTACCGCCCGGACAGATATTTTCCCGATTAAATTTCTGGAGCATTTTCCCGAAATCATCCTCCATGCCCAGATGATCCTGCAGCATGGAAATAAAATCCATCTGACTCACATGACTGTTCAAACCTTTGCCCCTGGCATCATTCAATGTTCTGAACCAGGATAAAGCCATACAGGTTTTTCCGCCGGACTTACTGGCTGCCAGTGCAATTTTAATCAACGGCAGTTCAAATATTTCTTCAGGAATACGGTTATAGCAGCTCGGGCACACCGGATAGGTAATGGCAATGCGTTGACCATCTTCCCTGATTGTAAACTGTGTCGGTTTGCGATTCTTCATTTCTTTGATAATCTCACATACAACAAAATGATCAGATGGCACATCACTCAGCGTATTATCAATGCCCTGGCCCGGACGAATTTCCTCATCATTCTCCCCGGAATGGTTCTTTGCAGCCATTCTCCGTTCATACTGCTCTGCATCCGCTGCCAGTCTGGCCCGCTCATTCTCCATTTCCTCCAGAGATTTCACAATTCGCTTCTCCAGTGTTTCCGGAGAAAGTTTCCTATTATACCGTGACCAGAAATTGTAAAAATGACGGTCTTCTCTATTCACTGCCAAAAATGCTTTCAGTTTCGGCTGACTGGGCTCATTTTCAACCTTTACATAATATTTTATTTTGTTTATATCCAGTTCACTCATACAATACGGGCAACAGCACGACATGTCCATCTCCTCCTCTGTCTCTATCTTTCAAAATGCAGTTTGATTTCTGCATAAGCATGATCCCGCAGTCTGAAAACCACGTCTTCATCATATGTAAATTCCAAAATGCGCTGATTTTTTCCCTGCCAGATTAATATCGGCTTTTCTGCGATTGCCCGCATCCGATTGTCATCAATAGCAAAAATACGAATATCCGTTTTCTGCCCGATAATTTCCGGCAGCGTCATCCAGACCTCATTTTTTGACAGGAATTTCAGCGTATCCAGTGAAAAAACACCGGAGGCCATTGCACCATAGGCTTCTTTACAGGCTCTTCGCGTCTCATATTCTCCATGTCCGTCTGTCACTGTGATACTGATATCTTTTTCAAAAGGCACTTCTTCCCGATAAGCAATTTCCTTCAATGTATTCAGAATTGTACTCATTTCAGCGCAAAGATTTTCAACACTGACGGCATCCACTTCAATTTTTGACAGGATATCCTGTCTTTTGGCAGGGTCCAGATAATTTTTTGGGTTCTCCATGTCACTGTGACTGCCGCTATCCACTTTAATACTGGCGTTTCCCTGCATTTTCAACAGATTCTGACTGACTGCACCCATGATCACCCGCATCGTATGAATATTTTCACAGCACGGCTCCTTAAACAGGTTCTCAGCTTCCTCTGTCATTGTCCGGATATCATCAACATCATAGGCACTGGCTTCTCCATCCTGGCGGATGCGTTCTTCTGCTGCCTGTGCGGCCATTCGTATCTCATGCATGGTATTCTCTGTTTTTCTTGTCAGAAGTTCCAGACGCTTGCAATATTTGTCCACTTCTTCACGCGCCGCCAAAATTTTTGTTGTTTTGGCTGTTGCTCCGACTGAACCTGTCTTCTTTTTAAGAAGCAGCACAGCAATCACCGCAACAACAATCACTGCCAATGCGACAATTCCGATGCCCAGTCCTTTCTCCGTTCCTGCTGCCGCTATGATACTCATTTCTGTAACCTCCTCATTTCCCGCCGGATCTACAATCGCAAGGGTAAATTCTCCCTTTGATTCAGCATTGTTTATGCTCACGCACTGTTTCTGTGTATCCAGAATAATCTCACATCCCGCTTGGTCTTCTACTTTATACTCAAACAGTGGACTGGTCATTTCCTCCTGAATCCACTGATTCAGCGAAATCTCTTTCTGCAGTTGCCCATCGCTGTCTTTTTCAAGTTTCACTGTTTTTTCTTTGAATGTCGGCCATGCAGCTGTTACTTCCTCACTTGACAGTTCTTCAGTTTCCGCTGTTCCATCTTTTTGAGTTATCTCCGCCTGAACTTTGTAGTCTTTCTTCCATGCTCTTGCTGCAATGTCATACGTCTCACTGGCATACCAGTTTTTCCGAGCTGTTTTTGTCAGCACGACATCATATACATGGTCCCCTTTCTCATCTCTGAAAGTTACTGTGAGCTGAATATCTGTGCCGTCGTCTACATGATAACCGGCAATGGAGGGGTTCGCAAAAAAAGTACATTCTGACTGATCGTCTGCCCCGGGGAGCACAAAAACCCACTGTTCCATCTTTTCCTCCTGTCATTATCCTGTCATATTCTTCAGCGTATCTTCAATACGCTGAATCTGCGTCTCGCTGTCCTCATACCAATCCAGCAGCCACAAATTCAGAATGTTCCATCCCATTCTCTGCAGAACATTCTTCTGCAGAAGATTTCTGTCCCGCACAGTATCCTGAAGTGCAGAGGCATCATCATCAAACATAATTCCCAGACAATATTCGTCTGTTTTCTCCGGATGATGCACCGCCACATCAATCCGGAATTTTCCTGTTCCAATATTTATATCTGCTTTCCAGCCTTTTTCCCTCAATTTTTCTGCAATTTGTCGATTAATTGTTTCTTTTTCCTTCGATGCCGAACCAGGTTGACAATCCAAAACTGCCGCCCCCTGCTTGGCATACTCAAGAAAAGCTTTCAAGTCTCTCAGCCCTCTGGCACTGTGCTCTGTTGTCCGCATGGCAGATGGTTCAAAGGATGTATAAACCAACAGTTCCTGTCTGGCTCTTGTCACTGCCACATTCAGACGTCTGTGTCCGCCTTCCTGATTCACCGGTCCGAAATTCATGCTCATATGCCCCTCTTCATCCGGTCCGTAACCAAGGGAAAAAATAATCACATCCCGCTCATCACCCTGAATATTTTCAAGATTTTTGATGAACAATGGCGGATTCATCCCGGAAACCGCTTCATGGAAGGCCGGATTCTGGTCCATTCTTTCCTGCAGCCGATCATTGATCAATCCTCTCTGCTGAATATTCAAGGTCATCACACCGATGGACTGAGCCTTTCCGGCCATGATACGCCGCTCAAGTTCATCCACAACAGCTTTTGCCTCTGCTTCATTGGTTCTTGTCCCGGCACGATCATAAATACCACCTACATTGATAAACTGAACAGCTGAAACAGATGCATCCACCGACGGAAATGTTCTGAGTTCACTGTCATAATAATGGGTATTGGAAAACGTGATCAGGCTCTCATGGGCTGAGCGGTAATGCCAGCTCAGATAACACTGCGGCATATTCAGCGCCAATGCATCGTCAAGAATGCTCTCCAGATCATCCATTTCAATATCCTCTCCGGCACTTTTCTTTTTGAAGAAATTGGTCGGCGGCATCTGCTGTTCATCCCCGGCAATAACCACACTTTTTCCTCTGGCAATGGCACCCACCGCTTCACAGGTCGGAAGCTGGGAAGCTTCATCCATGATCACCAGATCAAACTTCGGAAAATTCGGAGCAATAAACTGAGCCACAGAAGCCGGACTCATAAGCATACACGGTGCCAGCAGTTGTACAGCCTCAGGCATTTTGGAGAAAAGCTGTCGAATCGTCATTTTTGAACCGGCACCCATAATGGCTTTCTTAAGAATACTCAGGTCTTTGGAATCGCTGCCATCCATGCGGTCCGGCAGCCGCTCCAGTAATCTTGCACGGATTTCCTGACGGCTCATTTCCTCAAAATCCTCGCTGAGTTTACGGTACTTCTCGATGATCTGTTCATAAGCCAGACCGCTGAAATACTGAAGCTGCGGCTCTTTTTCAATCGTCCGTTTCACATAAGTGCCTGCCCACCCCTTATAAAAAGCAGGAATCATCTCTTCTGCCTGCAGCCCCTGTTCAATGGCTGCCACAACCGCAGACAGGCCCATGGCCTGCGCCTGCCGGCTTTCTTTTCGATAGCTGCACCATGCATCCAAATCCTGGTAATTGGCCTGCCAGTTTTTAAGCATTCCTTCCCATGCATCACTGAGCATAATTTCTGAAATATTGTCTTTCCGACCGTCATGATCATAATCTGCCATCTGCATGATATTTTCTGTACACTGTTTCAAACCCAGATACTGATTGGCAATTTCTTTATAAAACAAACGGTCTGAGCGAAATGTTTCATCCGGAGCCAGTGCTTCCTCTTCAATATAGGTCTGCAAAATACCGTAACTTTCTTCATCAATGGCCAGTGTATCCAACCGGTCCATCACCTGCTTCATTCTTCTGTCGGCTTTCTGCCACAATGTCCAGTCAATTTTACTTCCGTTTTTCAACACTTCCGTTTCAAGTGCAGATAATTTACCCACATCATGATACTGTTCCTGCAATGCCATAAGCTGTTCCAACTGTTCAGGCAAATTCTCCGCTGTAACCTGTTCCAGGTCTTTGGCATATTTCCTCAACATTCTCAAAACACCTGAGCGCTGCATACGCGCCAATCTGCCATCGCCATTTCCGGCTATCTGCAGTTTTTTCTTCTCATACGTCAAATCCTCAGAGAAAATTTCCCTGTCGTAAAGACTGTCAACGGTTCTCAAAACTTCCTGTATAGCCGCAGTCTTCTCATATGCCTGCTCAATATCTTCAAAAGAATGATCTTTATCCAGAAGTTCTGCCATATATTCCGGATAGATCACTGCATGCGACAAAATATCTGCCAGTGAAATATACACTTTGAAGTTCACGGTGTCACAGTCAGCAATCCCAACCTTCTGCTTCATGCCGGCCACATCTTCGCGAAGATGCGCCATACAACTGAACCACTGCTGCATTTCCTGACGCAGCTGCTGTTTCTCATGCCGTTTAAATTCTTTTGTACGAATCTGCTGCAGCGGATGCTGGGACGGAATTGTACCAAGAGAAGCCACGGTATGTTTCAGAATTTCCAATTGCCGTTCCCAGTCCGCCAGGTCTTCCTCCGATGCAAGCATTGCCGTCGGAATATCGAAATGAACGCTGTCCGGTGCATCCTGATATTTTTCAAGGATTCTCATTAACTCATACAGCGATTTGCCACACTTTGCAGGGATATGCAGTCTCTCAATCAATGTCCGGATCATTTTGCGTTTCTCCATCAACTGATCTGCAGTCCGTGCATACAACGGCACATTTTTCTCATCCGCCAGTTTCAGTGTCTTTGCGAACTGATTCAGCACATGCGATTTGCTGGCTTTTTTGGCATGCAGTTCCAGACAAAACGGTCCAAGTCCGATGTCCTGGAGCCGACTCTGAACAACTTCCAACGCCGGCATTTTCTTGGCAAGAAACAATACCGTTTTCCCCTGATAAAGGGCATTGGCAATCATATTTGTAATCGTCTGGGATTTGCCGGTTCCGGGCGGTCCATGCATCACAAAGCTTTCTCCCCGGGAGGCTGCTTCAATAGCAGTCAACTGAGAGCCATCTGCGCTGACCGGTGTCACCAGCTCGTCCGGTCGAATTTCCCTGTCAAGCTGTGCCCTGCTCATAAAAACATGCTCCGGTTTCCACAGCAGATGACCATTCACCAAACTGCCCACCAATGGCTGCGCTGCAAATTGATCACCATGGTCATGCAAATCCTTCCACAGCATATACTGTCCAAAGGAAAAGATGCCGATCATGGCTCTCTCTTCCACATCCCAGCCCTTTTTCAGTTTTATTGCTTCCCGTACTGTCTTAAACAGAGCCTTATACGCTGTTTTTCCTTCATCGTCCATCGGCACCGTATCCAGATGCGTCAAATCGATGCCATATTTCTGTTTGAGCATCTCAAACAGTGTAATATTCATCTGCCACTCATCATCCCGGATAGTCAATGTATAATCCGTATCCGCACGCCCACGCTCAAGGGACACCGGAATCAATACCAGTGGTGCATAACGGTCCGCCGTTTCATCTTTCTGACGCCATTTCAGAAAACCAACCGCCAGATACAGAACATTTGCGCCGCTTTCTTCCATAAAGGTATGGGCCTGACGATATAAATATTTCACATAGGAAGCATAGGTCTCCCGATTCAAAAATACACGAATACGACCGCTGTGCAGTTCACCTTCTGTCAGAGATTGAAACTGCTGACTCAACCGGTTCTGTTCATCCGGCTCTGTCACCTGTTTTCTTTTCAATGCCAGTTCATCCGGTGCTTCAAGGATTCGGAAGCATCTGCCCTCCTGAAGACCTGCTGTCAAAGCAGCCATCTGAGGCATCGTTCCCATCACCGGCAGCTGTTTACCTTTAAAGGAAGTACTCAGCAAAGTGTTTCGAAGTGTCATATCCAGAATCTTGCGTTCCCAATAATCCATCTTCGTCATTGTATGATCTTCTTCAGGAAGAATATCCAGATCATCCTCTTCATAAAAAGCATCACTATCCACCGCTTCTGTTCCCTGCCCCGGCAGTTTTCCACCATTTTCCTCAGACATATCATCATGAATTTCTTTCAGCGGCATCGGCCGGATACCGCCCTGTCGGGCCCGCTTAATATCCACCACATATTCAAATCTGGCAAAGTGTTTATCCGTACAATTCATCGCCGATGTAAAGGATGTATTGCCGGCATAGTTGTCCATCAGTGTACATTCCACCATGGCCAGTTCTCCCAGTTTATTGTAAGAACGGCTTTCTACACTGGCCCGGTCATCAATAACAGTCTTTTCAAAGGAAGCATCTTTCAGCCAGCATCCCGCAACTGCATGTCCATGCAGGATCATCACCAGGGGATTCAGACTGGCTGCTTCCAGACAGGACGCATACAAAACAGCCATATCAATGCAGCATCCCAGCTTATTCGCCAATGTAAATCCCGGCATACGTACACGCTGGCCACGATCCCAGTTAGCCGGCGGATAACAGTAACTGATCTGTTCTTCCTGAATGACTTCAAAAATGACCTGCATCTGGCGCAGCACTTCCTGTTTACTGCCATATCCGCTGAATGCAATCCCCTCCTGAACGCCCAGGCGCTTGCCTGCCTTTGCAAGAATTTCCAATACTCTTCGGTCATTTGGTGTCACAAAAGTTGCAAGCAGTTCCGGATGATCATTGGACAACCACTGGTCATAGGGCAGCACTGTTAATGGAAACGCCTCTTTGTAAACGGCCTCACTCTGACCATCCGCCGGCATCAGTTCCACAATAATATTGCCTTCCAGTTTCTCATTGTAGCTCAGCAGTTTTTCAGGATTAATTACCAGATTCGGTTCATTGATATCTGCACGTTCACCAGCCTTGATCTCATCGATATGACCGATCCATGATTCCGCAAAGTCCGGGACAAAAGACAGTTTAATCTGAAGCCCGCGTACCGTCTCTTCCCCGTCATTGAAAATTTTTATTTTCCATATCTTATCCAGATCATTCAAATGACGAATATAGTTTAATTTCTTATCATAGGTCATCTCCACTCTGAATTTATAAAACATCTTCATCCTCTCCTTCGTCATCCCAATCGTCAAAAATCGTATTTTTTCCGCTGTTTCTGCCACGACGCATCCGGGCTCTTTCATCTTTAGCCGTTTTTTTCATAATTGCTTCGCTCATGCTTGTATCTGCTGTCTCACTATTATCATCAACTTTCACGGTATCATCATCTTCTTCAATCTCATCGTCAGCTTCGATATCATCGTCAGCTTCGATATCATCGTCAGCTTCAATTTCATCATCAGCTTCCCATGTATCATCATC
>OLNZ01001869.1_pt1 | contig 13748 bp, 12 predicted proteins | sample 1672981 | NCBI WGS metagenome assembly OLNZ01 (sample SAMEA3136743, study PRJEB25190) | human gut metagenome | biome: human gut; feature: human-associated habitat; material: faeces | place: Austria | collected 2013
AGAGCTTCTGGACCGAGAGCCAGCTGGTGGACGGCAAGTGCCCCGACTGCGGCCGCGAGGTCATGGACGCCGAGGAGGAGGCCTATTTCTTCCGCCTGAGCAAGTACGCCGACCGGGTCCGGCACCTGCTGGAGGACACCGACTTCCTGCAGCCCCGCTCCCGGGTCAACGAGATGGTCAACAACTTCATCAAGCCCGGCCTGGAGGACCTGTGCGTCAGCCGCACCAGCTTCTCCTGGGGCATTCCCGTGGACTTTGACCCGGGCCATGTGGTATACGTCTGGGTGGACGCTCTGTTCAACTACACCACCGCCCTGGGCTTTATGAACGACCGGTATCACGACTACGACAAGTATTGGCCCGCCGACGTCCACTTTGTGGGCAAGGAGATCGTCCGGTTCCACTCCATTATCTGGCCCGCCATGCTCATGAGCATGGAAATGCCCCTGCCCAAGCACGTTTACGGCCACGGCTGGCTGGTGATGGACGGCGGCAAGATGTCCAAGTCCAAGGGCAACGTGGTGGACCCCTATGTCCTGGCGGAGAAGTTCGGCGTGGACGCTCTGCGCTTCTTCCTGCTGCGGACCTTCCCCTTTGGCTCCGACGGCAATTTCTCCAACGAGCTGCTGATCCAGACCATCAACATGGACCTGGCCAACGACCTGGGCAACCTGGTCAGCCGCACCACCGCCATGGTGGAGAAATACTTCGGCGGCACCCTGCCCACGGAGCGGGAAAACAGCGACGCCGACTGCGACCTGAAGACCATGGCCTCCACCCTGCGGGACCGCTATGAGACGGAGATGGAGCACTTCCAGTTCCAGAACGCCCTGGAGCAGGTGTTCAAGACCATCCAGCGGGCCAACAAGTATATCGACGAGAACGCCCCCTGGACCCTGGCCAAGGACCAGGGGAACCGTGCCCGCCTGGCCACGGTTATGTATAACCTGCTGGAAACCATCCGCATCTGCGCCGTGCTGCTGACTCCCTTCATTCCCGACAGCGCCGAAAAGATCTTTGACCAGATCGGAGCCTGCCCGTGCTGCCGCACCTGGGAAAAGGCCAACGTGTGGGGCAGCCTGCGCCCGGACGTTACCGTCCACAAGGGCGAGGCCCTGTTCCCCCGCATCGACGCCGAGAAGGCCCTGGCTGAGCTCAACGCCATCCAGGAGGCCCAGCGCAAGGCGGCCCTGCCCGCCCTGGAGCTGGAGCCCTATACCCAGGAGCAGGTGGACTTCGACACCTTCTGCAAGTCCGATTTCCGGGCCGTGAAGATCAAGGCCTGCGAGCCTGTGAAGAAGTCCGACAAGCTGCTGAAGTTCACCCTGGACGACGGCAGCGGCACGGACCGCACCATTCTCTCCGGCATCCATCACTATTATGAGCCGGAGCAGCTCATCGGCAAAACCGCCGTGGCCATTCTGAACCTGCCCCCCCGGAAGATGATGGGCATCCCCTCCTGCGGCATGCTGATTTCTGCCGTCCATAAGGAAAAGGGCGAGGAAAAGCTGCACCTGCTGCTGCTGGACGATGCCATTCCCGCCGGCGCAAAGCTCTGCTGACATTGCTCATAAAAAAATTCCCGGTGCACCGCACCGGGAATTTTTTTCAGTCTGTCAAAAAAGCCTCGCAGAGTTCGCGGCCCGCAGGCCGCGAATAAGGTTTGATCCATTTTTCGCGGCGGCGCCCCCCAAGGGGACTTCCGTTGGGCGTGTACGTCGCGAAAAATACTTTGCGCGGAGAGAGTGTGTTTTCGCGCATTTTATGCGTGAAAACGCGCGGGTCGGAGCGAAAACTCTTTTGTCAAAAAAGGGCAACGCCCTTTTTTGACAAACTCAAATTCCCGGTGCACCGCACCGGGAATTTTTTGCGCTTTCAAGGCGATCCGGGGACATCAATACACCCGGGCAGGCTCCTCGCCGTTAAGCACGCGCAGAGCGCCCTGGGCCAGAGCCAGCAGCTCGTCCTCGCCGGGATACACGGTGATGGGGGCGATCCAGCCCACCATATCGGTGATGGCGTCCACAGTCTCCTTGCCGTAGGCAATGCCGCCGGTGAGGATGATCTGATCCACCTGGCCCTTCATGACCACGGCCATGGCGCCGATCTCCTTGCTGATCTGATAGTGGAAGGCGTCCACAGCGCCGGCGATCTCCTTGTCGCCGTTGTGGGCGGCCTTCAGCAGGTCGCGCATATCGTTGGAGCCGGTATAGGCCACCAGGCCGCCGTGACCGGCCAGCATCTTGCGGACCTCACCGGCGGTGTACTTGCCGCTGAAGCACAGGCTCACCAGCTGACCGGTGGGCAGGCTGCCGGACCGCTCGGGGGAGAAGGGGCCGTCGCCGTCCAGGGCGTTCTGGGTATCCACCACGCTGCCGTGGACGTGGGCACCGATGGAGCAGCCGCCGCCCATGTGGCAGACGATAAGGTTCAGGTCCTCATACTTCCTGCCGTGCTCCTTGGCATAGCGCTTGGCAACGGCCTTCTGGTTCAGGGCGTGGAAGATGCTGGTGCGATGGAACAGAGGATGGCCGGCATAGCGGGCCACGTCGGACAGCTCGTCCACCACCACGGGGTCCACAATGTAGGACGGGATGCCCAGCTGGTCGCCGATCTCCCGGGCCAGCAGACCGCCCAGGTTGGAGGCATGCTGCCCCTGAACGCCCACGGTGCAGTCGCGGACCAGCCGGTCGCTGACGGCGTAGGTGCCGCCGCGGATGGGGGCCAGCAGACCGCCCCGGCCGGAAACGGCGGACAGGGTCGTAACGTCGAAGCCCTGGTCATCCAGGGCCTGCATCACCAGCTTGCGCCGCCAGTCCTTCTGGGCGGGGATGGAATCAAATTTGTCGATCTCCTCGGCGCTGTGGCGCAGCGTCTTGTCGAAAAGCAGGGTTTCGTCCTCATAGACGCCGATCTTGGTGGACGTGGAGCCCGGGTTGATGACCAAAATTCTGTAAGACATGGGAATCTCCTCCTGTTGCATTGAATTGTTCCGAAAAAACAGCCGGATAACGACTTTATTGTATTATACAACAGTCGGTCAACCCATGTAAACTGTTTTTTCTCTTAAAACGAAACTTTTCCGGGAAAATGTTCAATTTTTACCGGGCGTTATTCCGCCGCAGGCCCGGGGATATCCCCCACGCCGTCCAGCACCAGCCGGGGGCGGTAGGGGAATTTGGCAATGTCCTCCCGCCGGGTAACGCCGGAGAGCACCAGCACCGTGTCCAGGCCGGTCTCGATACCGGCCACCATATCCGTGTCCATCCGGTCGCCGATCATCACCGCGTCCTCGGAGTGGACCCCCAGAATGCGCAGCCCCGTGCGCATCATCAGGGGGTTGGGCTTGCCCACGAAGTAGGCGTTCTGGCCGGTGGCCATTTCGATGGGGGCGATCATGGCCCGGCAGGCGGGAATGATGCCGTCCTCCGAGGGGCCGGTCAGGTCACTGTTGGTGCCGATGAGCTTGGCACCCTTCAGCACCAGCCGCACCGCCCGCAGAATGTTTTCGTAGTTATAGCTGTTGCCCTCGCCGATGATGACGTAATCCGGGTCCACGTCGTTCATGGTGATGCCCTCGTCGTGGAGGGCCATGATCAGCCCCGCCCCGCCGATGACATAGGCGCTGCACCCGGGGGCCTGACTGCTGACGAACCGTGCCGTGGCCAGGGCGCTGGTATAGAAGCGGCTCTCGTCCACGTCCAGCCCCATGCGGCGCAGCTTCTGCTGCAGCTCCTTGGGGCTGCGCTCGGAGGAGTTGGTCAGAAACAGGAAGTTCTTCTCCTCCCGGTAAAGCCAGTCCACAAATTCCTTCACCCCCGGCAGCAGCCGGTTGCCGTGATAGATCACGCCGTCCATGTCGCAGATAAAGCCTTTTTTCTTTCGCAGCTGGTCCATAAGGTCCCTCCTATAGGATAAATTTACCGATTTCCGCAGTTTTTCCGCCAGATCAGCGCCAGCCCCCGCAGCAGCAGACTGTCGTCGTGCAGGATCCTCCGGCGGCAGTAGGGGGTAATGATCCCGGACAGGCCCCCGGTGGCCACGGCAGTACAGGGCTGCCCCAGCTCCTCCTCCATGCGCTCCAGCAGGCCGTCGGCCATGGCGGCGGCGCCGTAAATGGCCCCGGCCTGAAGGCTGTCCTCCGTAACGGAGCAGATGACCTTTCCCGGCGGCTCCAGGGCAATGTCCGGCAGCTGGGCCGTGCCGGAGAACAGGGCGTGCAGGCTCAGCTTCACCCCCGCCAGAATCACGCCGCCCCGATAGCGTCGCTGCCGGTCCACCACCGTCACGGTGGTGGCGGTGCCGAAGTCGAACACCACCACCGGCAGAGGATATTCCGCCGCTGCCACGGCGTCCGCCGCCAGCAGGTCCACCCCCAGGGTCTCCGGCTCCTCAATGGCGATCTCCAGCCCCGCCGGGGTAGTGGGACCCACCACCAGGGCCTCCAGCCCCGTAACGCTTCGGATGGCCCGGGCCGTTTCCTCCGTCAGCCGGGGCACCACCGAGCCGATGACGGCCCCCTCCGGGGCGTCATGGCCCGCCAGCACCTGCCTCACGGCGTCCTCGTAGGCCGCAAGGGGCAGTACCTCTCCCGAGGGGATGCGGCGCTGGGATACCACCCGATCCCCGTGGTCCAGCAGGGCAAGAACAATGTTGGTGTTTCCGATATCGGCGGTCAGCAGCATAAAATTTCCTCACTTATACAGCGTTTTTAGCTTGGCCGGAAAGTTTGCGCTTTCCGGCCAAGCTGTGGTTATTTCAGGGCTTTTTCTTGGGAATGGTAACGGTAATGGTGGTGCCCTTGCCGGGCTGGCTCTCCAGGTCCAGGGTGCCGTGGTGATAGGCCACGGCATGCTTCACGATAGACAGGCCCAGGCCTGTGCCGCCGGAGGCCTTGGAGTGGCTCTTATCCACCCGGTAAAACCGCTCAAACACCCGGCTCTGGTGCTCCGGCGCAATGCCGATGCCGGTATCCGCCACGGAAATGGCGGCGCTGTCTCCCCGGTCGGTGACGGTGACCCGGACGCTGCCGCCGGGGACGTTATACTGAATGGCATTGTCGCAGAGGTTATACACCGTCTCATACAGCAGACGGCGCACGCCCTCCACCGGGATCTCCGGGCCCTCCACGGTGATGGCCGTCCCGCTTTTTTCCGATTTGTCCCGCAGATCGGCGGCGATATCCCGGCACAGCGCCGAGACGTCCACACGCTCCCAGGGCAGGGGGTCTCCCTCATCCAGCTGGGACAGGCGGATGATGTCGCCGATCAGGGCCACCAGCCGCTGTGCCTCCCGGCGGATGTGTCCCACGAACCGGGGCAGGTCCTCCTGCTTGACCAGGCCGTTCTCAATGAGCTCTGCGCTGCCGATGATGCCCTGAAGGGGCGTTTTCAGCTCATGGGATACGTTGGCGGTAAACTCCCGGCGGCTCTGCTCCGCCGTCTCCTGCTGGGTGATGTCAAAGGCCAGCAGCACCGCCCCCAGAGTGTCGGGGCCGGACTGGATGCGGGAGATGTCAAACTGATAAATGCGGCCCAGCCGCTGGACACGGACCTCGCTGTGACCGGCGTCCATGGCGGACGCCAGCGCGTCGCTGACGTCGCGGCCGCGGTCCACCGTCAGGAAATCCTGGCCCAGGCAGCTCTCGCCGGTGCCGAACACCCGGCAGGCGGCGGCGTTGATGCTGAGCACCGCGCCGCTTTCGTTCAGCAGCACCAGCCCCTCCTGCATGTGGGAGGTGATCTGGCGGAACTCGTCGGACCGGCGGCGCAGGTCCGTCAGCTGCCGGTCGATCTGCTGGCGCTGCACATTGATGCGGCACAGCAAAGGCGACAGCTCCTCGTAGGTGTCGTTTTCCAGAGGGTGCTCCAGATCCAGGGCATTCAGAGGGGCGGTGATCCGGCGGGACAGACGGCCCGCCAGAAGGCCCGACAGCACCAGGGCTGCGGCGGCGGCCAGCAGAATGGCCGGCAGCATTCCCAGCACCAGCATGCCCACGGTAGCCCGGCTGACGGAAATGCGCAGCACCGAGCCGTCCGGCATACGCTGGGCATAGTAGCTGGTCTTTTCCAGCAGGGTGCTGGAATAGCGGGTGGAGCTGCCGGAGCCGGTGCGCAGGGCCTCCCGGACCTCCAGGCGGTCGCCGTGGTTTTCCAGGCTTTCGGCGTCGCGCTTGGTGTCGCACAGCACCGAGCCGTCGGCGGCGATCCAGGTCAGGCGGTAGCGATCCGCCTTCAGCTTATTCAGGTAATCCGTGCCCTCCGTCTCCACGGCGGCGGCTGCCAATTGCAGCTGATCCTGGAGCTGGGACTCCTGCACGGAGGCAAAATAGCTGTACAGGCAGGTCATGACGATGACCACCCCCGCCAGCAGCACGGCCACGGCGGACAGCATAAACGAACGGAAAATTTTCTTGGTCATCCTTGTTCCTCCAGCCGGTAGCCCACATTGCGGACGGTCTGGATCAGACTGCCGTAGGGGCCCAGCTTCTGGCGCAGCGTGCGGATGTGCATATCCACGGTGCGGGTCTCGCCGTAATAGTCGGTGCCCCACACCTGGGCCATCAGCTGGTCCCGGGTGAAGGCCATGCCGGGATGGGACAAAAACAGCCGCAGCAGCTCGTATTCCTTATAGGTCAGGGGCACCCGCTGTCCGTCGCAGGAGACGGTGTGGGCGTCCTGGTCCAGGGTCAGGCCGGACAGGTGCAGCACGTGGCTGGGCCGGGCGCACCGGCGCAGCACGGCCTTGACGCAGGACACCAGCTCCATGACCCCGAAGGGCTTGGTAAGATAGTAGTCCGCGCCCAGGTCCAGGGCCTGGATCTTGTCATATTCCGCCCCCCGGGCCGTGGCCATGACCACGGGGATGGAGCGGGTAGCCGGGGCGGCCCGCAGGCGGCGCAGCAGCTCCACCCCGTCCACGCCCGGAAGCATTACGTCCAGCACCACCAGCTCCGGCAGCTCCTGGGCTGTCTCGATGGCGGACCAAAAGGCGCTGCCATCGGCAAAGCCCCGGGCCTCGAAGCCGGTGGAACGCAGTGTATATACCTCAACATCGCGGATGCTGGAGTCATCCTCCACGCACCAGATCATGGTCTATCCCTCCTTATGCCGGCCGGTGATGGAAAAGATCACCCACTCGGCAATGTTGGTGGCGTGGTCGCCGATGCGCTCGAAATACTTGGCGATCATCAGCAGGTCCAGGGCATACTCCCCGTCTGCGGGGTCGGCGGCGATGCGGCCGATGAGGGCGTGCTTTACCTGCTCGAAATAGGCGTCCACGGTGTCGTCGGCGGCAAGCACCGCCTCTGCTTTTATTGTATCATGTTTTACGTATGCGTCAACACTTTCTGTCACCATAGAGATGGTTGCCCGGGCCATCTGGCACAGGATATCGTCGTGCTCGGCGGTGCGGCCCCGGAGGAAGGTGACGATCTCGGCGATGTCCTGGGCCTGGTCGCCGATGCGCTCCATATCCGTGATCATCTTCAGGGCGGCGGAGATCTGGCGCAGATCCCGGGCCACCGGCTGCTGCTGCAAAAGCAGCTTTAGGCACAGCGACTCGATGGTGCGCTCCTTCTGGTCGATCTCCGTGTCCAGGGGGCCCACCTGGGCGGCCAGGGCGGGGTCTCCCTCCGTCAGGGCCTTGGCGGCCAGGGCGATGACCTCCTCGCACAGGGCGCCCATCTCGATGAGCTCCCGGTTCAGCAGCGCCAGCTGCTGGTCAAACTGTCTTCTCATTATCCGAACCTCCCGGTGATGTAGTCCTCGGTGCGCTTGTCGGTGGGGTCGGAGAACAGCTGCTCCGTTTTGCCGAATTCCACCAGCTCACCCAGCAGGAAAAAGGCCGTATTGTCGGAAATGCGGGCCGCCTGCTGCATGTTGTGGGTGACCATGACCACGGTGTAATGCTCCTTCAGCTCCAGGGCCAGGTCCTCGATCTTGGAGGTGGAGATGGGGTCCAGGGCGCTGGTGGCCTCGTCCATCAGCAGCACCTCCGGCTCCACGGCCAGGGCCCGGGCGATGCACAGGCGCTGCTACTGGCCGCCGGACAGGCCCATGGCGCTTTTCTTCAGCCGGTCCTTCACCTCGTCCCAGATGGCGGCGGAGCGCAGGGAGCGCTCCACAATGTCGTCCAGCTTGGCGTGGCTGCGGACGCCGTGGGTCCGGGGCCCATAGGCCACGTTGTCATAAATGCTCATGGGGAAGGGGTTGGCCTTCTGAAACACCATGCCGATGCGCTTGCGCAGCAGGGTGGGGTCCACCCCGGCGTCATAGATGTTCTTTCCGTGGAAGTCCACCTGTCCCTGGATCTTCACGGAGGGGATCAGGTCGTTCATGCGGTTCAGAGTCCGCAGGAACGTGGATTTGCCGCAGCCGGAGGGACCGATAAAGGCGGTGATCTGCCGCTCCGGGATGGCGATGGATACGTCGTGGAGGGCGTGGTTCTGCCCGTACCACAGATGCAGGCTCTTGGCCTCAAAAATGGGTTCCATAGCAATGCCTCATTTCTTTCGCAGCTTCCGCCCCACCAGGGAGGCGGACAGGTTGATCAGCAGGGTCAGCACCATCAGAATGGCGGCGATGGAGAAGGCCAGGGCCGTCTCGCCGCCCTCGGTGGCATAAACGTACAGAGCCACGGTCAGGGTGGCGGAGGAGGTGTGCAGAGCCTTGACAAAGCCCACCAGCTCCAGGCCGAAGCCCGCCGTATACAGCAGGGCGGCGCTTTCGCCCACAATGCGGCCCACAGCCAGGATGCAGCCGGTGACGATGCCGTCCACGGCTCCGGGCAGCACCACCGTGCGGATCATGTGCCATTTCCCGGCTCCCAGGCCCAGGGCCCCCTCCCGATAGGACTGGGGCACGGTTTTCAGGCTCTCCTGGGTGGTGCGGACGATGGTGGGCAGGATCATCACCACCAGGGTCAGGCCGCCGGCCAGGATGCCTGCCTGAAGGTTCATCCGCTGGACGAACAGCAGCATGCCCACCAGGCCGAAGATGATGGAGGGGATGCCCGTCAGGGTCTCGGTGGCGAACTCGATAACGGACACCAGGCGGCGGTTGGACGCGTATTCCGTCAGGTAAATGGCGGCCCCCACTCCCAGGGGCAGAACGATGACCATGGCCACCGCGATGATATACAGGGTATCCAGAATGTTGGGCAGGATGCCCACGGTGTTCTTGATATAGCTGGTCTGGCTGGTCAGCAGGGACCAGGTGATGCCCGGCACTCCGCGATAGAAGATATAGCCGATGAGAAACAGCAGCAGGGCGCAGGTCAGCCCCGCGCACAGCCATACCAGGCCCCGCAGCCCTCTGTCATACAGACGGCGGCGGGGCGACAGCTTTTCCTCCATGGGTCAGTCCTCCTTCCTTTTTTTGATGAACACGTTGAGAAATACGTTGATGAGCATAATGAACAGAAACAGCACCAGGCCGATGGAGAACAGGGCCTGCTGATACAGGCTGCCCACCGGGGCATAGGACATGCCGGAGATGATGCCGGTGGTGAGGAACCGGACGGACCGGAACAGCCCCGGCATATTGGCCACATTGCCTGCCACCATGATGATGGCCATGGCCTCGCCGATGGCCCGGCCCACGCCCAGCACCACGGCGGTGGCCACGCCGCTGCGGGCGGCGTGAAGGCTGACGCGGAAATACGTTTCGGCGGCGGTGGCTCCCAGGGCCAGGCTGGCCTCCTCATACTCCCGAGGCACCGCCCGCAGGGCCGTCTCCGACACGTTGATGATGGAGGGCAGCACCATAATGGACAGCACCAGGATGGCCGCCAGCAGACAGGCGCCGGACCCCAGGGAGAAGGTGGTGCGGATCAGCGGCACCAGCACGATCATGCCCACCAGGCCGTATACCACCGACGGGATACCCGCCAGCAGCTGCACGGCGGTGCGGATCACGGCGGCCACCGGGGCCGGGGCCAGCTTGGAGAGGAAGATGGCCGTCATCAGGCCGATGGGCACGCCGATGACCATGGCCCCGGCGGTGCCGTAAACAGAGGTGAGGATAAAGGGCAGAATGCCGTATTCCGCGCCGGTGGTGGTGTTGGTGGGGTCCCAGACCTGGCCGAACAGAAACCTGAACAGGCCGATCTGGCGGATGGCGGGCAGGCCCGAGAGGATCAGGTACACGCTGATGACCAGCACAAAGCCCACGCCCACGATGCCGCACAGCAGGAACACCAGGTGGATCACATTTTCCAGGGCCTTACGGGCCCCTGTATTCTTTGAACGCATAGTCGGTTCCTTTCTTGTCCGGAACGGGAAATGCCCCTGGCCCGGGATTCGGGTCAGGGGAGGCTTCCCGGGGTGGTTACTTGGCCACGGGCACCGCACCGGCGTTCTTGATGAGGTCGGAAGCGGCGGCAGAGGTGGCGAAGTCAAAGAAAGCCTGGGCAGCGGCGGAGAGAGTAACGCCTTCCTTGGTCACCAGCACGAAGGGACGCTGGATCTGGTAGCTGCCATCCAGGACGGTGGCTTCGGTGCAGGCCACACCGTTCACGGTCAGAGCCTTGACGGCGGCCTTGCCTTCCACGGCGGACAGGGAGGCATAGCCAATGGCGTTGGGGTTGCCGGCAACAGCCTCAATGACGCCGCCGGTGGAGGTCAGCTCCTGGTCCAGCTTGCAGGAGTCCTTGGTGTCGGTGATGGACTCAAAGCCGTCCCGGGTGCCGCTGCCGGACTCACGGCCGATGCAGGAGATGGCGCCGGGGTCGCCGCCCACTTCGCTCCAGTCGGTGATCTTGCCGGTGAAGATGTCGGCGATCTGCTGAGCGGTCAGGTCCGCGACCTTGCTGTCGGCGTTGACGATGATGGCGATGCCGTCCAGGGCCACGGTGGTCTCCTTCAGGCCGGCGGACTTCTCCTGGTCCTTCAGGGCCCGGGAGGCCAGGCCGATGTCGGTGGAGCCGTTCTTCACGGCCTCGATGCCTGCGCCGGAGCCGGTGGGGTCATAGGTGACGGTGACGCCGGGATTGTCGGCGGTGAACTGCTCCTTCAGCGCGCCGATGACCTTGTCCATAGAGGTGGAACCGTTGGTGGACACGGTGCCGGAGAGAGCGGTGTTGTTGTTCTCAGGGGTGTCATTGCCCTTCCGGCCGCAGCCGGCCAGGATGCCCAGCACCATAACGGCGCACAGGGCCATGGAAAGAAACTTTTTCATTTTTTCAGAATCTCCTTTCGATTCGCGTTTTGGGATTTCCTTGGTACAGCTCATAGCATACGGAGCGGATGTAAAGGGGAAAAGACGCGTTTTGTAAAGTCTGCGTAAAATGCGGCGGATCGGTGCCGGAGAGGACGGCATAGCGGTGATTTTTTCTTCTCGTGAAAATACTTTCCCTGCGAACCAATTCGGACCGGAAAGCTGCTGGTCATTTTATATAAACGCCTTGCCGCGCCGTATGAATGTCCATAGGTCCGACGGAATGCGGCTTTCTTTTGTGACATAATTCACAAAAAGCCGCATAAAATGGGACTGTAAAATTGCCTGCTGCGAAACAGAACGACCCGGAGAGGAGGGGGGAGGCGTAAGAAATCGATTAAAGAAAGCGTGATGCGTGACAATACGGCGTTAAGGAGAGACTGTATCGCTTTACAGGGGAAAACACACATGGTAAAGTGACCATAGTCCCCTTTACCGGACATAAGGGGGACATCCATATGAGTAAGGAGAGAAAACAATGGAAGAAAGAAAAGGCTTTGGATCCAATTTCGGATTCCTCATGGCTGCCATCGGCTCAGCCGTCGGCCTGGGCAACATCTGGGGCTTTCCCAACAAGATGGGCGCCAACGGCGGCTTCACGTTCCTGATCATCTATCTGATCCTGGCTGCCTGCTGCGGCTTCATCGTCATGATGGGCGAGCTGGCCCTGGGCCGCAAGACCGGCCGGGGCGCCATCGGCGCATACAAAATTCTGTCCAAGAAGTTCAAGTGGCTGGGCTGGCTGGGCGTGCTGTCTGCCTTCCTGATTCTGGGCTTCTACTGCGCCCTGGGCGGCTACTGTCTGAAGTATGTGACCCTGAACGTGGGCAATCTGTTCCATGCCGGCTTCGGCACCGGCACCCTGGACGGCGCAGGCGTGTTTGACGCGCTGATGGCCAACCAGGGCGAGTGCGTGATCTACGGTCTGATCTTCGTGGCCATCACCATGGTCATCGTGATGGGCGGCGTCGGCGGCGGCATTGAAAAGGTCTGCTCCGTGGGCATGCCTGCCCTGTTCGTAATGCTGGTGATCTGCATCATCCGTTCCTGCACCCTGGAGGGCGCGTCAGAGGGCCTGAAGTATATGTTTGTCCCCGGCTGGGCTCTGGCCAACGGCGTCATCAAGGAAGCGCCTAACTTCTTCTCTGTAGTATCCACAGCAGGCGGCCAGATGTTCTTCTCCCTGTCCCTGGGCATGGCGGCCATGATCACCTACGGCTCCTATCTGGATAAGAAGGAGAACCTGCAGAAAAACGCCATCATCATCGTGGTGATGGATACCCTGGTGGCCCTGATGGCCGGTCTGTGCGTGATCCCCGGCCGTTTCGCCCTGGACCCCACCGGCACGCTGGGCGGCCCCTCCCTGCTGTTCGTCACCATGCAGAACGTGTTCGACCGCATGGGCGGCGCGGGTCCCGTTTTCGGCATTCTGTTTTATCTGCTGGTGGTATTTGCCGCCGTCTCCTCCTCCATTTCCCTGCTGGAGGCCGTGGTGGCCCACTATGTGGACCGGGCCCGGGACCGGGGCAAGGGCGACAAGCGCAAGCTCTATTCCCTCATCGGCGCCATCGGCGCCGGTATCCTGTGCGTCATCGTGTGCCTGGACTCCCTGGGCAACGCCGGCATCTCTCCCGCTGATATCCTGGGCATGCGCGGCACCATGGAAAAGCTCCCCACCTGGAGTGCCGACTGGCTGGACTTCTTCGACTGCATCGCCGAGGGCATCCTGATGCCTCTGGGCGCGCTGCTGATGAGCATCATGTACGGCTGGGAGATCGGCCCGGAGGTGGTCCACGCCGAGGCCACCCGGGAGGGGCAGTCCTTCGGGGCCTACGGCTGGTTCAAAATCTGTATCAAATACATCACGCCTCTTTGCATGCTGCTGGTGCTGTACGGCCAGATCAAGGAGTTCTTCTTCGTATAAACGGTACTTGTTCCTGATATAAACGGTATATCCCGAGCCGGGGCAGACGCTCCGGCCCGGGATTTTTTTTGCTCCTCAAGGACTTCCGGCAAATTACGCCAAATCTTTGTGAAAAAGGTAAAAAGACGAGTTCACAATTTGTTAAAATAATGGAAAGTATCGCTAAGAACTTGACAAAATGCGCTATTGGCGAGTAATATAAGAGAACCAAAACTTGAGGAGGTAAATCACTCTAATGGAAAAGAAAGGTACCAAGATAGCGTATTTCATTGCGCTGGCGATCGTTGTAATCGCACTGGTCATCGCGAAGGTCACCAATGACGGCAGCGGCTTCGTCGCTACCGGTTGGGCCCTGTTCCCCCCGGTTGTGGCCATTGCCCTGGCCCTGATCAGCAAGGAAGTGTATTCTTCCCTGTTCCTGGGCTGCCTGGCCGGCGCTCTGCTGCTGGCTAATTTCCAGCCCTGGCAGATGGTGGTGAATTTTGTCGGCGCCGGCGAGGGCGTGGGCATGATCAACGCCATCGACATCTCCATCCTGATCTTCCTGGTGATGCTGGGCATCATGGTGGACCTGATGAACAAGGCCGGCGGCTCCGCCGCCTTCGGCC
>OLNZ01001870.1_pt1 | contig 13740 bp, 7 predicted proteins | sample 1672981 | NCBI WGS metagenome assembly OLNZ01 (sample SAMEA3136743, study PRJEB25190) | human gut metagenome | biome: human gut; feature: human-associated habitat; material: faeces | place: Austria | collected 2013
ACGGCTTCCCTGGAGATGACACCCCGATCATCCGTGGTTCCGCTCTGAACGCTCTGGTTTCCGAGTCCACCGATCCCAACGCTCCCGAGTATGCCTGCATCAAGGAGCTGATGGAAGCCGTTGATACCTGGATCCCCACCCCCGACCGCAAGGAGGATATGCCCTTCCTGATGCCCGTCGAGGACGTGTTCACCATCTCCGGCCGTGGTACCGTTGCTACCGGCCGTGTGGAGCGTGGTCAGCTGAAGCTCAACGAGAAGGTTGAGATCGTTGGTCTGTCCGACGAGAAGCGCGAGACCGTCGTCACCGGTATCGAGATGTTCCACAAGCTGCTGGACTACGCTGAGGCTGGCGATAACATCGGCGCCCTGCTGCGCGGTGTTGCCAAGACCGAGATCGAGCGCGGCCAGGTTCTGTCCAAGCCCGGTTCCATTCACCCCCACACCAAGTTCGTTGGCCAGGTGTACGTTCTGACCAAGGACGAGGGCGGCCGTCACACCCCCTTCTTCAACAACTATCGTCCCCAGTTCTACTTCCGTACCACCGACGTGACCGGCGTCATCACCCTGCCCGAGGGCACCGAGATGTGCATGCCCGGCGATAACGTCGACATGAAGGTCGAGCTGATCACCCCCATCGCTATCGAGAACGGTCTGCGTTTCGCTATCCGTGAGGGTGGCCGTACCGTGGGCTCCGGCGTCGTCATCGCCATCAACAACGACTGATTGACGTTCCCCCCACCGGCGTATAGCTGAATAAAAAGGCCCGGCAGAGTGTGCTCTGCCGGGCCTTTTTGAGACAAATGGTGGAAGATGTTTAATACTTTTTTAATATTTATACATGAACTTTTGTAACATCCCTTGGGTATCCTATACTTGCAAGAGACAAAAAACTTTTTTCATCAATCTTCCTGCCATTCAGGCGGAGAACCGGCTTTCGGTTCTCCGCCTTATGGTTTCTGCGCATAAAAACGGCCCCGCAGGCAATGCGGGGCCGTCTGACGACCTTCTCGTCAGAATAACGGCCATTTGGGCCAGGTTTTCCGGATGTACGCCGGGACCTCTTCCCGGGGCAGGCCCAGCACCGCGCCCAGCTCCCCATACAGGGCGTCCTCCGCCCGCTTCAGATAACGCTCGTCCATCTGGCTTATCTTCCGCCCGTGATGAACGGCCCAGCTGCGCCGCCGGCACACGCCCTTGATGAGGCCCGCCAGCCGCCGGCAGTCGTAGGAGGTCAGCACCTGGTGATACAGGTCCTTGATGGCCCGCATGCTGTGGCTCTCGGCCTGCTCCTCCGGCAGCTGGTCCAGCTCCGCAATGAGCTGCGCCGTCTCCTCCGCCGTCAGCAGCGGCCGCATGAGCACCTGAGTGTCCACCGGGGTCATCACCTGGCCGGACCGGTACAGGGGCGACAGCGTGTAGTACAGTCGGGTCTTGTCCATACCCGGCAGGGACGGCGCGCCCACGCCCTCCACCCGGCAGACGCCCTCGCCGCCATATACCACCAATTCGCCCGCTGCATACATGACCCTCATCCTCTCTTTTCTTCTTTACCATATTATACCACTTTTCCCCAAAAAGGGTAAGTCTTTTTTTTGCCGGTTTGACAAATTCCGCCGCCCTGGGGTATAATGGGGGGCACGAAACGCGCAAGGAGGTGCGGACTGTGGAAAGCGCACTGGATCAAAAGCTGGACCTGTCGGCCCTGCATCTGGGGACCATCTCCCTGGGGAAGCTGCTGGGAGCGCTGCTGACGCTGGTGATCTGTCTGATCGCCGTGCGCCTGGTGACGGCGGTGCTGCGCCGGGTCCTGGATAAAACCCATATCGACGCCCGGGTGCGGAAATACCTGGTGCAGTCCGTGCGCCTGGTGCTGTGGGTGGTGACGGTGCTCATCACCGCCGATCAGCTGGGCATTCCCGTCACGTCCCTGGTGGCGCTTTTGTCGGTGCTGTCCCTGGCCGTATCCCTGGCGGTGCAGAATGTCCTGGCCAATGTGGCCGGGGGACTGGTGCTGCTGGTGACCAAGCCCTTCGCCGTGGGCGACTATGTGGATACCCCCTGCGGCGCGGGCACGGTAAAGGATCTGACCTTGACCTATACCTATCTGGATACGCCGGACGGCCTGCGCATTGCCGCCCCCAACAGCAGCATCTCCGCCGGGAAGATCACCAACTATACGGCTCTGGGCACCCGGCGCATTGAGCACGCCGTCAGCGCGTCCTATGACGCGCCGGTGCAGACGGTGCGCCAAGCGCTGCTGGATGCCGTGGCCCGGACTCCGGGCCTGCTGGACAAGCCGGCGCCGGAGGTCTATGTCAATGCCTACGGCGAAAGCGGCATCGAATATATTGTCCGGGCCTGGGCCAGAACTGCCGACTATTGGCCGGCGTATTACGCCCTGCTGGAGGGGATCAAGACGGCCTTTGACCAGCGGTCCGTGGAGATGCCGTATAACCACCTGAATGTTCATATTGTGGACCCCGTGCGGGTAGAAAGAGAGACAAAAGCATGATCTGTTCCCTGATTTTAGGCGCCCTCATCGGCTGGATCGCCGGCAAGCTCATGGGCAGCCGCGGCGGCCTGATCCGTAACCTGATCCTGGGCGTGGTGGGCTCCGCCGTGGGCAATTGGCTGGCGGGCACCACCGGCATTGCCGCCACCGGCTCCGTGGGGGCCATTCTCATCGGCGTAGGCGGGGCCTGCGTGGTGATCCTCATCGCCCGCTGGCTGTTTCATTAAGGAGGAAATGTCATGAAGCCTGTGATCCACGAATCCGCCTTTGTGGCGGAGAATGCCACCGTCCGCGGCAGCGTCACCATCGGCCCGGAGGCCGGCATCTATTTCGGCGCAGTGCTCCGGGCGGAGACGGCCCCCATCACCGTGGGGGAGGGCGCCAATATCCAGGACAACTGCGTCGTCCATGCCGACCCCGGCTTCCCCGCCGTCATCGGCCGGGACTGCACCGTGGGCCACGCCGCCATTCTTCACGGCTGCACCATCGGGGACAACACGCTGGTGGGCATGGGAGCCATCGTTCTCAACGGAGCCGTGGTGGGCCGGAACTGCATCATTGCCGCCGGAGCCCTGGTGACCCAGGGGGCCGTGATTCCCGACGGATCCATGGTCATGGGTGCGCCCGCCAGGGTCCGCCGCCCCCTGACGCCGGAGGAGATCGCCCAGAACGCCGCCTCCGCCGCCGGATACCGCCGGGAGTCCCAGCTGTATAAGGCCGGGGAGCTGTAACGCACGCAATAGCTTATCATAAAAAGTGGGAGGGGCTCAGCCCCTCCCATTCAGCTTGTCAAAAAAGTAGGATTGCCTCCGCCTTCGGAAAGGAAGATAGTTACGAAAGAAACCCATCAGGGGTGTCTTTTGTTTTCAATCACCGCATTTTCAGAACTTTTATAAAAGTTTTGAAAATGCTTGTCAGCTTGTCAAAAAAGGGCGCCGCCCTTTTTTGACAAGCTGAATGCCCCCGGCGCATCTGCGCCGGGGGCATTGCTGCATCAGTCCATCGAACCGGTCATATCGCTGTCGGAAAGGCCCAGGTCCCGCAGGGCCTGCATCAGCTCCGTGCAGCTGGTGCGGGGCGAGGAGATGCTATAGGCATCCCGGTCACCCTGGAAGCTGATCTCCAGCATGGTCCAGTTGACATCCAGCCCCTTCGCCAGCAGTACGTTGCCTGCATGGATGTCCCGCCAGGCGGCGTCATACAGGGTCTGGGCCTCCTCCGCCGTCAGCTCCCGCTCCTCCCCAAGGGCGTTTACCCACAGGGTGCCGCCGCGGGGCTTCCAGCTCTCCGGCACATTCCGTTTGTTGAACAGAACATTGGATTGCACCTCCTCCAGACCTACCACCCGGGACAGCGCCGCCTGGACCTCGCCGCTGATGTTCACCACGAAGCGGCGGGCCATAGAGGAGCCGTTTTTCAGGGTGTACGTCACCCGAATCGTCTGGTCGCCCATGTCGATCTTCCGACCGACAATAACGTTCCTGGCCAGGGTGGTCTGGGCGTCCACCATGGTCTGGATGGACTCCGGCTCCGTCAGGGTAAAGGTGGAGTCCAGATAGGTCACCTGAACGGAGGATACCTTCTCCGCTTGGGGCACCCGGGTGCGGTAGCCGAACACGTCCGCCCGCAGCACCACGCACAGCAGCACCAGTACCAGGGCTGTCACCGCTGCGCCGGTGAGCCTCTTGGGCAGCACCCGCAGGGTCTTGCCCACCAGCATGGACGCCCCCAGATAGCACAGGGCTCCCATCAGGGCCATGCACACGCACAGCCGGGGCACGCTGAACGAAAGCCCGGCCAGCACCAGCCCATACAGCGCCAGGCCCAGGGCCAGTCCGCCGATCAGGCCCACACCCAGCCGGAACACCGGCCGCACCCACGAAAAGGCCGCCGGGTCGCCGGACAGCTCACTTTTCCGCCGGGCATACAGCAGCCGGGACAGAGCCAGCAGCACCAGAGCCACAGCAGTGTACAGCAGCACCGCCCGCCAGCCGTTGGGGGCCAGACCGCTGGGATAGTCCGCATTGGCCTGAGAGGATATGTTGTAAAACTTCTCCCGGATCTGGCCCAGCTCCTGGCTCAGCCGGTATACCGGCGTCAGCCATACGGTCAGGCGAGGCGTGGTATCCGGGGGGGCATAGCCCCGCAGCAGACCATCCGCCAGCTGCTGGCCCAGCCAGGTAACGATCAGGGCCAGGGTGTTGGCCACGCCGTACAGCACCGGCACCGCCAGAAGCCATCCGGTGATCATGGCGCAGAAGGTGCCCAGCGCCATAAAGAACAGGTCCAGCAGGGTGACCACGACCAGCCACGTCAAAAGCGCCGCCGTCAGCTTTACGCCGGTCAGCAGGGCGATTCCCGCCGTCAGCAGGGCCACCAGCAGGTTTCCTGCCGCCAGCATGCCCCAGCCGGTGAGAAAGTGGGTCCAGAACAGGGTCCCCCGCCGCTGGGGCAGGGCGTGCATGGCCCCCACGGACCGGGGGTTCATCAGATAGGAAAACGAGGCCATGGCCATCATGCCGCCGAAGATCAGCGCCATGATAACGGCAGCTATGTACCGGTCAGAGCATATCTGGCCCAGGTCAGGGGCGGGGACATAGCCTTGGTGGGCCATAAGCCACAGCTGCACCGGCAGGAAAATGATCCACAGCCCCGTATACAGGAACAGCACCGGCCAGTAGCGCCGCAGGTCGCTGCGGGCGATGGCCCCGTTAAAGAATGATTTCGCGGACCGCATAGTCAGCACCTCCCAGCTCATAGATGAAAATCTCCTCCAGGGTCAGGGGAATGGCCTCCAGCAGCAGGGGAGACAGGGCCTGCATCCGGTGCAGGACATCCTCCCGGCTGCCCCGGACAATGTAGGTGATGACCCGGCCCACGGCGGACCGGTGCAGCACCCGGATGCCCTCCGGCAGCGGCGGCTCCTCCGCTGCGGCATAGGCCACCTGGAGCTTCACCGTGTTGTCCTGCAGCTCCGACAGGCTCCGCTCCAGCAGCACCCGCCCCTTGTTCATAATGCCCACATGGTCGCACACGTCCTCCAGCTCCCGGAGGTTGTGGCTGGACACCAGCACCGTGGTGCCCCGGTCGGCCACGTCTCCCAGCAGCAGGGACCATACCTGCCGCCGCATTACCGGGTCCAGACCGTCCACCGGCTCGTCCAGCACCAGCACCTCCGGCATGCAGCTCATGACCAGCCAAAAGGCCGCCTGCTTCTGCATGCCCTTGCTCATCCGGCGCAGCAGCTGCTTTTCCGGCAGGGGAAAGGCCTCCCGCAGCTTGTGATACCGGTCCCAGCTGAAAAAGGGGTGGGTCCCGGCATACAGCCGGGCCATGTCCCGGATGCTGGCCTGTGGGAAATAGTACCAGTCGTCAGGGATCACCGCCATGCGGCTTTTGGCGGCGGGATTTTCATATACCGGCTGGCCGTCCAGGGTCACCTGGCCGCTGTCGGGCCGGTACACGCCGGTGAAGTGGCGGATGATGGTGGATTTGCCCGCCCCGTTGGGGCCCACCAGGCCGTATACCGCCCCCCGGGGCACCGTCATGTTGGCCCCGTCCAGGGCCCGGAAGCCGTCAAAGGTTTTTACCACGTTATTCGCTTCAAGCATCGCGATCCCCTCCCTTCCAAAGGTCCGTCCATTCCTCCCGGGTCATGCCCAGGTCCCGCAGCTCCGCCATCAGCGGCAGCACCCGGGCCGTCACCTCTCTGCGCCGCTGGCGGTTTTGCTCCTGGCCCTCGGAGACGAAGGTGCCCCGGCCCGACACGGTGTAAACATATCCCTCCGCCTCCAGCTGGGTATAGGCCCGCTGGATGGTGTTGGGATTGATGGCCAGCTCCGTGGCCAGGCTCCGCACAGAGGGCAGCTTGTCTCCCGCCGCCAGCACGCCCGTCACCATCATGCTCCGCAGGCCGTCTCGCACCTGCTCATAGATGGGCCGCGCATCCCGGTAATCCAAGCGTATCACGCATGTGACCTCCTTTCTGTGTGTATTATCTGTATTGATACACTCATTATATTCTATCCCGGGACCGGTTGTCAAGAGAAAAAACGGGAAAGTCCCGCCGGATTGCCGTGAATACCGGCTGAATATTTTCAATTTGCGAAAGGAAGAGCACCTGACCGCGGTTGGCGGCAGGGAATGACTGCTTCCGGATTTTTCACGGAACCCACAAATTTTCGGCGGGATATTTGCACACATCGCATTATTGCGCTGAACTGCGAAAGATGGTACAATACAAAGAGCGCGCCATACTTTTATGCATGGCGTCCGACTTACACTTATAGGAGGAACGAGATGACAGCTATCAAACGGTGCTGCGCACTGGCCCTGGCGGTTCTGATGATCCTGACCGCCCTGCCGGTGACAGCCTTCGCCGAGACGGCTGCGCACGAGACCAACGCCTCTCTCCATGAGACGACGTTGGATGGTATCGCCAACGATATCACCCGCCAGGTCCTGCGCAGCAGCCAGAAGGACGGCGAAAGAATCCAGATGGAAAACACCGCCAAGCTCGACGACAGCGATGAAGTCGAGATCATCGTGGTGGTAAACGACTCCGTGGCCGACCCCGATTCCCGGGCCCAGGTCAACGCCCTGCTGCGCACGCAGAAGAGCGCCCTGGCCCAGATCGAACGCGCCCTTGACACCAAGGTGGAGCCCCAGCGGCAGTATACCACCCTGCTCAACGGCTTCTCCGCCACGGTGACCTATGGCCAGTACAAGGCCATCCGCCGGCTGGACTGCGTCCAGTCCGCCTTCATTTCCCCCACGTTTGAGCTGCTGCCTGACACCGCCAACAGCAACAAGATGATCGGCGGCGGCAGCTATAACACCACCGGCTTTACCGGCGAGGGAATGCTGGTGGCCATTCTGGATACCGGCGTGGACATGGGCCACGAGGTGTTCAAGGCTGCGCCCAAGAGCCCCTCCCTGACCCAGGAAAAGCTCCGGACCCTGCTGGAGACCTATGATTTCCAGGTGGAGAGCATCATCAAGGGCATCAGCGTGTCCAACCTGTACTACAGCGCCAAGATCCCCTTCCAGTTCGACTACGGCGACAAGGATAAGGACGGCAATCCCGGCGAAAAGGGCAGCCACGGCACCCATGTGGCCTCCACCGCCGCCGGTAATGTGGGCGTCAACGATGCCGTCATGGGCGTGGCGCCCCAGGCCCAGATCATCAACATGAACGTGTTCAAGAGCAGCGGCGGCGCGTCCTATTCCGATATTCTGGCCGCCCTGGAGGACTGCATTCTGCTGGGCGTGGACGTGGCCAACCTGAGCCTGGGCTCCGACTGCGGCTACATCGACTATGACAGCGAGGATGCCTTCACCAAGAGCCTGCTGGACGTGTTCGAGCGCACCGGCGAGAGCGGCGTGTCCCTGGCTGTGGCCGCCGGCAACGCCTATAACGCCGCCTATGGCGACGCCTTCGGCGGCAAGGCCCTGGCCTCCAACCCCGATTACGGCCTGGTCAGCGAGCCCTCTACCTATGGCGAGTCCCTGTCCGTGGCCGCCGTGTCCAACGGCGTGGTCAACAGCCCCTATGTCACCGTGGGCGGCAAGAACCTGGCCTATCAGGACAGCGCCACCATCAGCGACGACGAGAACGCCAAGCCCTTCCGCAGCCTGTCCTCCCGGGGCTCCCTGGAGTATGTGGTGGTGCCCAACTACGGCGCCGAGGCCGACTATGCGGGCCTGGACCTGACCGGCAAGATCGCCCTGGTGCAGCGGGGCGGCGGCATGTACTACGAGCAGAAGGAGCGCGCCGCCGCCAACGCCGGCGCCATCGGTATGCTGGTGTACAACAACGTCCCCGGCATGCTGTACATGTCCATCACCGACTGGAAGATCCCCTGCGCGTTTGTCTCCCAGGCTGCCGGCGAATACATGAAGCAGCAGCAGACCAAGACCCTGTCCGTGGCTGCGGCCGACGCCCTGGTGGAGTCTCCCACCTACGGCATGGCCGATTTCTCCAGCTGGGGCGCCACCACCGAGCTGACCCTGAAGCCGGAGCTCACCGCCCCCGGCGCGGGCATCTATGCCGCCGTGCCCGGCGGCTATGAGAGCATGGACGGCACCTCCATGGCTTCCCCCCATGTGGCGGGCGGCATGGCTATCGTCCAGCAGGCCCTGAAGGCCCGCGATGCCTCTATGTCCGGCGCGGACCGCAAGCACATGACCGATACCCTGCTCATGAGCACCGCCCATGTGATCTATGACAACGACGGCGTGCCCTATTCTCCCCGCAAGCAGGGCGCCGGTCTGATGAGCATCAACGACGCCGTGAATACCCGGGGTTATCTGTCCGTGGCGGGCATGGAGCGTCCCAAGCTGGAGCTGAAGGACGATCCCGCTATGAAGGGCGTGTATACCATGACCTTCACCGTTCACAACACCGGCAGTGACACCCTGTATTACGACGTGACCCCCATCGTCCTGACGGACACCACCGAGAGCTACGTCAACGGCAATCAGCAGGAGTTCTCCACCATCAGCGGAAGCTCCCGGCTGCTGCCCCACACCTTCACCACCAACTGCGAGAATAACCGCGTGTCCGTGGCTCCCGGCAAGACCGCCGATGTCACCGTCACCGTCACCGTCACCGACGAGGGCCGGACGATGCTGGCCCAGTTCCCCAACGGCGGCTATGTGGAGGGCTTCGTGACCCTGACCCAGGTGGCCGCAGACGGCAGCAGCCTCACGGATCCCATTGATCTGGGCGTGCCCTTCCTGGCCTTCTACGGCGACTGGACCAAGGCCCCCATCATGGACTCCACCGATTACTGGGAGACTCTGGACGGCTCCGCCAGCCAGGCCCAGGCCTATATGAACACCGCCTTCTCCTCCTCCAGCGAGAACACGGTGGACACCTACCTGGGTGACAACAACTACACCAGCGTGCCGTATCTGGCGGACCGCAACGCCATCTCTCCCAACAACGATGACTTTATGGACAGCCTCACCGGCATCTACACCGGTCTGCTGCGCAATACCAAGAGCCTGAAATACACCATCACCGGCGCCAACGGCCAGGTGTACTACAGCAAGGACTGCGAGTATGTGGGCAAGTCCATCTACAGCTATGACTATTACCGCATCGTGCCCGCCGGCGTAGACGCCGATTACACCGGTATCGAGCCCTGGTACGGCACCGACGCCCACAACGCCAAGCTGCCCAACAACACCAAGGCTACCGTGACCATCGAGGCTACCCTGCCCTATGGCGACGGCGTGGGGACCAACCAGAAGAGTTCCTGGTCCTTCCCCATCACCATCGACACCGAGGAGCCCCACGCCGACAATCTGAAGGTCACCGAGTCCGAGGGCCGGTACTATCTGAGCCTGGACGTGTCCGATAACCAGTATGTGGCGGCCGTGGTGTTCTACAACGTGGCCAATACCCAGATGCTGTACGGCATGCAGGGCTTCGGCGAGCTGCAGCCTGGCGTCACCAGCCATGTCAGCGAGTATGACATCACCGGCTTCGGCGAGACCTTCGGCATGATCGTCCATGACTACGCCGGCAACTCCAAGGTGTATACCGTCCGCGCTCCCGGCAACCCCGACGATCACGGCACCATCACCCCCACCAACATCCTCTGGACCGAGAACTTCAACGAGAAGTGGCTCCCCGACGACTGGAGCGTCCAGAGCAAGGGCGGCTCTCTGAACACCTGGTACCGCGACGAGGACTACATGGCCGCCGTGGATCATGACGACGACAACCAGCAGGACGAGTGGCTCATCTCCCGCACCACCGATATCAGCGGCGTGGATACCGATGTCCACATGGTGTTTGACTTCTACACCACCTATTGGTACACCGTGGAGTATAAGCACTGCAACCTCCAGGTCATGGCCTCCGGCGACGGCGGCGCCACCTGGCAGGAGATCTGGAACCTGCAGCGGGATTCCGGCCTGTTCACCGCCTGGACCAAGACCCAGGCCAAGGTCAACATTCCCGAGAGCCTGCAAAACAGCAAGGACCTGCGCTTCGCCTTTGTCTACACCGGCAAGGGCGGCTCCGACCTGTCGCTGGACAACGTTCAGCTGTACGCCGAGGAGCGGGACAACTATGTGGCCGTCACCGCCTCCGCCGGTGAGGGCGGCGCCATTGACCCCGCCGGTCAGACCCTGGTGAAGAAGGGCACCAGCAAAACCTTCACCGTTACCCCCGCCCAGGGCTATGAGATTGCCAACGTCACCGTGGACGGCACGGATCTGGGCCCCATCAGCTACTATACCTTCCAGCGGGTGGGCGTGGACCACACCATCTCCGCCACCTTCCAGAAGGCCCAGCAGTCCGGCGACGTGGTGCTGTTCGACAACGACTTTGAATCTGTGACCGGTGAGAGCTTCCCCTTCCACGGCTGGAGCCTGAAGGGTGTCAACACCAACGGCTACACCTGGAAGCAGCAGACCTACTGGAACTGGAAGGATGTCAACGACACCAAGCACGCCTATATCTCCGATGACTGGAACGGCGGCGCGCAGGACGAGTATCTGATCTCCCCGGCGGTGAATCTGACCGGCAAGGAAGCAACCCTGTCCTTCGACTATGGCTACGGCTACTACGGAGCACAGAACAAGACCTACACAGCCACCGTGGAGGTATCCACTGACGGCGGCCAGACCTGGACCGCTCTGTGGAACTTCTTCGACAGCTACAATGGCGAGAAGTCCGGCGTTGTTTCCGGACGCAAGGAGCTGGCTATCCCGGCCCAGTATGCAGTGGACGGCGTTCAGTTCGCCTTCCATTATGTGAATCCCACTCACGAAACCGGTCCTCTGGCCGTGGACAACGTCAAGCTCACCGTCCCCGGCGGCACTGCCGGCGACACCGTGACCCTGACCACCACCGCCTCCGACGGAGGTACCGTGGCCCCCGCCGGTCAGACCACCTATGTCTCCGGCCAGGCCGTGGACGTTACCTTCACCCCGGACCAGGGCTATCAGCTGGCCTCCGTGAAGGTCAACGGCCGCACCGCCTCCGTTACCGGCAATGTCCTGACCCTGACCATGGACCAGAGCTACGCCGTTTCCGCCGTATTTGAGAAGATCCCCGATGTCCCCACCGTGATGTTCGAGAACGACTTCGAGTCCGTCACCGGCGACAGCTTCCCCTTCCACGGCTGGACCCTCAAGGGCGTCAACCCCAACGGCTACACCTGGAAGCAGTATACCTATTACAACTGGAAGAGCCTGGGCAACGACACCAAGCACGCCTACATTTCCGACGACTGGAACGGCGGCCCGCAGGACGAGTGGCTGATCTCCCCGTCCGTGAACCTGTCCGGCACCCGGGATGGCGTTCTGTATTTCGACTATGCCTACGGCATTTACGGCATCAAGAACAAGACCTTCACCGCTACCGTGGAGGCCTCCACCGACGGCGGCCAGACCTGGACCCCCATCTGGAACTTCCAGGACAGCTACACCGGCCAGGAAACCAGCGGCTATGCCCTGGCGGGCAGCGCTGAGGTCAAGGTTCCCGCCCAGTATGCGGTGGACGGCGTCCAGTTCGCCTTCCGCTATGTGAACACCACCCACGACACCGCCCCCCTGGCGGTGGATAACGTGAAGCTGATGGCGGTGGAGGACGGCCCCGTGGCCCAGAAGTACACCATCACCGCCACCGCCGGTGAGGGCGGCTCCATCACCCCCGCCGGTGAGGTGTCCGTGAAGGAGGGCGCGTCCCAGACCTTCACCATCACCGCCTCCGAGGGCTATGCCATTGCCGACGTGCTGGTGGACGGCCAGAGCGTGGGCGCGGTGGACAGCTACACCTTTGAGAATGTCACCGCCAACCACACCATCGCCGCCCTGTTCACCAAGACGGCCTCCGACGTGCAGTTCGACAACGACTTCGAGTCCGAGACCTTCCCCGGCCACGGCTGGACCGTGAAGGGCGCCCGTACCGACAGCCCCTATACCTGGTACAAGGGCACCAATACCAAGCTCAATTCCACCAAGCAGGCCCGCATCGACATGGATTACTATGAAGATACCTGGGGCGGCTGGAGCGTGGGCGGCATCCGCAAGCCTCTGCTGCCTATGGCAGGCGGCAGCGATAAGCTGCAGGATGAGTATCTCATCTCCCCCGTGGTGGACCTGACCGGCAAGACCCCCACCCTGACCTTTGATTACCTGCTGTTCAAGTCTGTCATCGGCAACTACTACTCCGTGACCGTGGAGGCCAGCACCGACGGCGGCCAGACCTGGACCACCATCTGGACCGCAGCCGATCTGGAGCCGGTAAGCGGTTATTGGTTCATGGGCACGGCCAACGTTGCCGTTCCCGCCGCCTTCTGCACGGACAATGCCCAGTTCGCCTTCCACTTCTATAAGAAGGCCAACCAGGGCTATGACGATACCGACGCCATGTTCGCCATCGACAACGTGACCATGACCTACGGCCAGACCGACCCCTGCGCCGACGGCCATACTCTCACCGCGGTACCTGAGGTGCCCGCCACCTGCGAAACCGCCGGTACCAAGGCGTATTGGGAGTGCTCCGTCTGCGGCAAGCTGTTCAGCGACGCCGATGGCAAGAACGAGACCACCCTGGAGGCTCTGACCATCCCTGCCACCGGCCACGCCTGGGGTCAGCCTGCCTGGACCTGGACCGGAACGGAGTCCGCCTCCGCCGTGTTCACCTGCGGCAATGATGCGTCCCATACCCAGACGCTGACCGCTGCGGTGACCAGCCAGGTGACCACCGAGCCCGGCTGCGAGAGCACCGGCGTCCGGACGTACACCGCCACGGTGACCTTCGAGGGCCAGACCTACACGGATACCAAGACTGAGACGCTGCCCGCCGCTGGCCACGCCTGGGGTCAGCCCGTGTGGCAGTGGACCGGCTTCGCTGCCCAGGCTGTCTTTGCCTGCGCCCGTGACGCTGGCCATACCCAGACGCTGACCGCTGCGGTGACCAGCCAGGTGACCACCGAGCCCGGCTGCGAGAGCACCGGTGTCCGGACGTACACCGCCACGGTGACGCTGGAGGGCCGGACCTACACGGATACCAAGACCGAGACCCTGCCCTCCCTGGGCCACAAGACCCAGCTGGTGGGCGCTAAGGCCGCCACCTGCACGGAAGACGGCTACACCGGCGACGAGGTCTGCACCGTGTGCCAGGAGATCGTGAAGAAGGGCGAGGTCATCCCCGCCACCGGCCACGATACCCAGCTGGTGGGTGCCAAGCCCGCCACCTGCACC
>OLNZ01001874.1_pt1 | contig 13729 bp, 14 predicted proteins | sample 1672981 | NCBI WGS metagenome assembly OLNZ01 (sample SAMEA3136743, study PRJEB25190) | human gut metagenome | biome: human gut; feature: human-associated habitat; material: faeces | place: Austria | collected 2013
AGAGTGGATCATTTTGCGTCAAAGGCATCCAACAGTCCTTTTAAAGGATGGGAGCTGCCGGGTAAGATTCATTACACTATCTGCGCCGGCAAAATTGTCTACCAGGGATAAACATAGATGTTTATTGCAGCTAATAGATGGGCTGAATATTAAGCAGGTTGCTTTGAATGAAATAGATAAAGGTTATTATGAAACATAGAATCCGTATGTTAATGCACCATCCTGTCATGTTAATTTATTGGAACTTTCAAGATATGCAAGAAAAAAGGAAAGAAACTGGCAGATTTATCTCAAGATGAGGTTAATCAGTTTTTGATTTGAGGTGAAAGAATAAGTAGGAAATAATAAAGTACGGTTAGAATAACATCTTATAAGAGTTTCGGAAAGAGCTTATTCATTATAGGTGCTTCAACGCCGGTTGGTACTTAGGCAGTGTTTTGTACTGCCTTATGTACCGCTACCCAGCGTTGGCAGCGGGAGCGGCCTGTAATGAATAAGCTCTTTTTGAAACTCTTTGATATATTTGGAAACCGCACTTTTCTTTTTTATCAAAAAACTACTTGCCAACTTCTGTTAATTATGTTATAGTATCAAAAGATTTGAAACTCAAAATATTTTAAATCAAAAAGATTTTATATTAAAACTAAAATCAAAACAGTTATTTGACAGATGGAGATGAACTATGAGAGGCAGGATATGCGGCACGGGTTCTTATTTGCCGGAGAAATATTACGATAATAATGATATTGCGAAGATTGTTGAGACCAGTGATGCATGGATTCGCGAACGGACCGGGATTGTCCGAAGACACATTGCATCCGGATACGAGACCACGGTGAGTATGGCGGTGGAGGCCGGGAGACGGGCCCTTGAGAATGGCCATGTGCTGCCGGAGGAAATCGATATGATTCTGGTATCCACCATTACGCCGAATGCTGTGATTCCCGGTGTGGCTTTTCAGGTTCAGGCGGCTCTGGGGGCAGACCGGGCAGTCTGTTTTGATCTCAGTGCAGCCTGCAGCGGATTTGTCTTTGCTTATCAGACGGCTCAGGCGTATATTGCGGCGGGGCTGTATCAGACAATTCTGCTCATCGGCAGCGAGACGCTGTCAGCCATCAATAACTGGGAGGACCGAAGCAGCTGTATCCTGTTTGGTGACGGCGCCGGTGCAGCCGTTGTTCAGGCTGAAGAAGGAGAGCTTTATCCTTCGGTTGCAGGCTCTGATGGCACCATGGGTCATGTATTGGCTTGTGAGAGCCGCGTGCAGAATGACTGGCAGCAGAAGGAAGCAGACCGTAAGACCTACATTGATATGGATGGCACGGCAGTTTTTAAGTTTGCGGTGAGAAAGATGCCGGAGATGGCAAAGTCTTTGATGACACAGATGCATTGCACAGAGGCAGACATTGACTGGTTTATCACCCATCAGGCCAATGAGCGGATCATTGAAGCCATAGCAAAGCGGTTAAAATCGGATATCGCGAAGTTCCCGATGAATATCGCGGAATGTGGCAATACTTCATCCGCCAGCATACCGATTCTTTTGGATGAGATGAACAGAAGTGGTCAGCTTAAAGATGGACAGAAAATCATTATGGCCGGTTTTGGCGCTGGTCTGTCATGGGGCGCTGTCTATATGGAGTGGCATGCATAATTCGAATCTGAAGCGGTGAGGCATAATTCGTCTCAGGGTGGCAGGCATCATCAGATGCGGGATGCATTTCATCTTCGGATGGGGTACAGACAGAAGTTATGCATTGAAATGGTTAATAATAAAGTAACTGTTCAGAGCCAAGCAAAATTTCAAAAAACAGGTATAAAATGCTTGCATTTTTAAGACTGTTTTTGAAATTTTATTTGGCGGATACGCCACACCGACGAAATGCGTAGCATTTTGGAGGTTAGCTCTGAACAGTTACATAATAAAAAATAAAAATATATATCAACGAAAAGGAGAACAAAATTATGTTAGAGAAAGTAATCGCAATTGTAGCAGAAGGACTTGGAGTAGAAGCTGGTAATCTGAATGCAGAGACAACATTTGAATCCCTTGGTGCAGATTCCCTTGACCTGATGGATATGGTCATGAATTTTGAGGATGAATTCGGTATTGAAATTGATGCAGATTCCATGGGCACCTTAAAGACCATCGGTGATGTGGTGGATTATCTGACAGCTCATCAGAACTAAGAAAGACAGGGTAACAGCTGAATAGAAGAATAACAGCAGGAAAACAGAATGCTGTATTGACGGAAAAGACAGACATCAAAAACAGACAGAAAGAGGTTGTAATATGAAGACGGAAGTAACCGAATTGCTTGGAATAGAATATCCGATTATCCAGGGCGGCATGGCCTGGGTTGCTGAGTATCATCTTGCAGCCGGCGTATCAAATGCCGGTGGACTTGGACTGATAGGCGCAGCCAGTGCACCGGCAGAATGGGTGCGTGAACAGATCCGGTCAGCGAGAAAGCTGACAGACAGACCTTTCGGGGTCAATATTATGCTGATGAGTCCCTATGCGGATGAAGTAGCTAAGGTCATTGTGGAAGAAGGCGTGAAGGTTGTAACAACCGGTGCCGGAAGTCCTGAAAAATATATGCAGATGTGGAAAGAGACCGGTGTGAAAGTCATCCCGGTGGTAGCCTCCACAGCACTTGCAAGAAGAATGGAACGCTGCGGTGCAGACGCAGTGGTGGCTGAAGGCTGTGAAGCCGGCGGCCATATTGGAGAGAATACAACAATGGTTCTTGTGCCTCAGATTGTTGACGCAGTGAAGATTCCGGTAATCGCAGCCGGCGGTATCGCAGATGGCCGCGGTATGGCCGCAGCCTTTATGCTGGGGGCTAAAGCGGTTCAGCTGGGAACAGTATTTGTTACAACAGAGGAATCACAGGTCCATGAGAATTATAAAAAAGCCATTATTAAGGCAAAAGATATCGATTCCCGTGTAACAGGAAGAACAACGGGACATCCTGTCAGAGCATTGAGAAATCAGATGACGAAGAAGTATCTGGAACTGGAAAAATCCGGAGCAGGATTTGAAGAACTGGAGCTTTTGACCCTCGGCGGTTTAAGAAAAGCTGTCGTGGACGGAGATGTGGTGAATGGCAGTGTCATGGCTGGTCAGAGTGCCGCCATGGTCAAAGAAGTGATGAACTGTCATGATCTGATCCGGAAACTGGCGAGAGAGACAGAAGAATGTTTTGGGAGAAAATATTATGAATAAAATAGCGTTTATTTACCCGGGACAGGGTGCCCAGAAAGCGGGAATGGGCAAAGATTTTTATGCATACAGCCCTCTGGCGGCGGAGATTTATGATAAAGCCTCAGAGATTTTAAATATAGATATGAAAGCACTGTGCTTTGAAGAGAATGATTTATTAGATCAGACGGAATATACACAGGCGGCCATGGTGACAACCTGTCTGGCCATGACGGCCGTTCTGGAAGAAGCAGGACTTAATCCGGATGTTACAGCCGGATTAAGCCTCGGCGAATATTGTGCCATTGCGTCGGCTGGCGGTATGACAACGGAAGATGCCATTCGTCTTGTACGCAAAAGGGGAATTCTCATGCAGAATACCGTACCAAAAGGTAAGGGAGCCATGGCGGCTGTCATTGGTGCAGAAACAGAGCTGATTGAAAAATGTCTGGCACCGATTGAGGATGTGAGCATTGCCAATTACAACTGCCCGGGACAGATTGTTATTACCGGTAAAAAATCGGCGGTGGAGCAGGCGGTGGAAGCATTAAAAGCAGCCGGTGTCAGAAGATGCGTCATGCTGAATGTCAGCGGACCGTTCCATTCACCGATGATGATTCCGGCCGGCGAAGCGCTGGATCAGGAGATGGCAGATATGCAGTGGTCAGAACTGAAAATCCCTTATGTGACCAATGTCACAGCGGAATATGTCACCGATATTCATGAAACAAGAGCTCTTCTGGCAAAACAGGTAGCTTCCTCTGTCAGATGGCAGGCCTCTATGGAGCGAATGATCGCCGATGGCGTGGATACATTTGTTGAAATCGGACCGGGAAAGACACTGGCAGGTTTTATGCGGAAAATTAACCGTAATGCAAAAGTTTACACAGTGAATACGGTGGAGGACGCACAGAAAGTTATTGAAGAACTTAGGCAATTAATCATTTGATGTGGGATAGAAACAGGAGAACGAAATGGGAAAATTTGATGGGAAGACAGCAGTTGTGACCGGTGCTTCCAGAGGTATCGGACGGGCCATTGCCAAAAAACTGGCAGCTTGCGGTGCGACAGTGATTATTAATTACAATGGTTCAGAAAGCAAGGCTGCGGCTGTACAGCAGGAGATCATAGATGAAGGCGGCAGGGCGGATATTTTTCAGTGCAATGTCAGTGATTTTGCAGCCTGTGAAGCTTTTTTCAAGGCTGTGACAGAAAAATACGGCCGGATTGATTTTCTGATCAATAATGCAGGCATCACGAAGGACGGACTGTTGATGGCCATGAAGGAAGAAGATTTTGACAGTGTCATCGATGTGAATCTGAAAGGCACTTTTCACTGTATCCGGTTTGCAGCCAGACAGATGATGCGTCAGCGCTATGGACGGATTGTCAATATGGCTTCTGTCGTGGGTGTGGCCGGCAATGCAGGACAGGCCAATTATTCAGCTTCCAAGGCAGGTATCATTGGCCTGACAAAATCCGCAGCCAAAGAACTGGCTTCCAGAGGCATTACGGTGAATGCTATTGCTCCGGGAATGATTGAAACGGATATGACGGCAGATCTGGCAGATAAAGTGAAGGATGAGATGATGAAGCAGATTCCGCTGAAGCGCTTCGGACAGGCAGAGGATGTGGCCAATGCGGCAGCCTTTCTGGTGTCGGATGAAGCGGCTTACATAACGGGACAGGTGCTGCACGTGGACGGCGGCATGGTCATGTAGGCGGATTGTTTATATAGGTGATATGGATAGATTTCAGAATGGAGAAAATGATGGAAAAGCGCAGAGTAGTGATTACAGGTATGGGTGCAGTGACACCTATCGGCAATAACGTAGAGACTTTCTGGAAGAATGTCAAGGAAGGCAAAAACGGTATCGGATCAATTACCAAATTCGATACCACAGATTATAAAGTAAAAATTGCAGCAGAGGTCAAGGATTTTTCAGCGAAGGAGCTGATGGATTTCAAGGCAGCGAAGCGTATGGAGACTTTTTCACAGTATGCGGTGGCAGCAGCAAAGGAAGCCTGCGCGGATGCCGGCTTTAATATTGAGGAAGAAGATCCTTATCGCTGCGGCGTGATCATCGGTTCCGGTGTGGGCAGCCTGCAGCAGGTTGAAAAAGCCTGCCAGACCATTGAGACAAAGGGACCGGGCAGAGTGAATCTGCTGCTTGTACCGATGATGATCTCCAATATGGCGGCAGGCAATGTGTCAATCCAGCTTGGTTTAAAAGGCAAGTGTACTAATGTGGTGACAGCCTGTGCCACAGGAACAAACTGTATCGGTGATGCTCTTCGCGCTATCCAGTATGGGGATGCGGAGGTAATGTTTGCCGGCGGTACAGAGAGCTGCATCTGCCCGACAGCGGTTGCAGGTTTTACAGCACTGACAGCTTTAACCACAGTCCAGGATCCGGATCGCGCATCTATTCCTTTTGACAAGGAAAGGGGCGGTTTTGTTCTTGGTGAAGGTGCCGGTGTAGTGGTACTGGAAGAGTTAGAGCATGCCAAAGCAAGAGGTGCACATATTTATGCAGAGCTGGTGGGCTATGGTGCTACAGGCGATGCTTATCATATCACATCCCCTGCAGAGGACGGCAGCGGTGCCGCAAAAGCTATGGAACTGGCCATGGAAGAGGCAGGCATTGCTCCATCTGAAGTACAGTATATCAATGCCCATGGTACAGGTACCCATCACAATGACCTTTTTGAGACAAAGGCAATTAAGAAAGCTTTTGGCGAGGATGCCAAAAATCTTGTCATCAATTCGACGAAATCCATGATCGGTCATCTTTTGGGTGCTGCCGGTGCGGTGGAAAGTATTGTTTCAGTGAAGGCTATTGAAGAGGGATTTATCCACCAGACTATCGGAACGAAAGAACTTGGCGAGGGCTGTGACTTAAACTATGCTATTGACGGACCTGTAGAGAAAGATATTCAGTATGCCATCAGCAATTCCCTCGGGTTTGGCGGACATAATGCGTCCCTTCTTTTCAAGAAGTATGAAGGCCAGGTGTAAAAATGGAATTAGATGAACTTTTAAAATTGATACGGGCCGTGTCAGATTCAGAACTGACGGGTTTTAAATATGAAGCAGAGGGTGTGTGTCTGAACCTGAAGAAGGAAAAAGAAGTAGTGACAGCGGTACAGACATTGCCGGCGGCCGGTGTCAGCCAGTCAGTGATGCCGATGCAGGCAGTTGCAGCATCAGCAATGTCAGAAGCTTCAGCAGATTCAGAGGAGAAGGCAGCCGGAACAAAAGAGGCAGAGCAGAAAGGTTTTCTTGTGAAATCACCGTTGGTGGGCACATTTTATGCCGCACCTGCTGAGGATGCAGCCCCTTATGTAGCTGTGGGTGATACGGTGAAAAAAGGTCAGACAGTGGCTATTGTGGAAGCCATGAAGCTGATGAATGATATTGAGAGTGATTTTGACGGCACAGTGGCTGAAATTCTTGTGGAAAACGGCGAGATGGTAGAATATGGCCAGCCGCTGTTCAGAATTGCCTAGGTTGTATAGAATTGCCTGGGCTGTGCAGATAAGTGCTGAACTGATTTTGTAATATATAAGAAAGAAGTTAGATCAATGAAACATCTTGGAATTAATGAGATTAAAGAGATTCTTCCGCACAGACATCGTTTTTTGCTGGTGGATTATATCGAAGATTATGAACCCGGCGAATATGCTGTGGGCTATAAATGCGTGACATACAGAGAAGACTTTTTTGCAGGGCATTTTCCACAGGAACCGGTGATGCCCGGGGTATTGATCATCGAAGCCCTGGCTCAGGTGGGTGCAGTGGCTGTGCTGATGCAGGAAGAGAATAAAGGCAAGCTTGGCTATTTCGGCGGTATCAAAAACTGCCGTTTCAGAAGAAAAGTTGTGCCGGGAGATAAATTGAAACTGGAAGCAAGAATTATTCGTCAGAAAGGACCTGTTGTTGTGGGCGAGGCCATTGCCTCCGTGGATGGAGAAGTGGCTGTCAAAGCCGAACTGACACTGGCTATCGGGGAATAAAGATGATCAGAAAAGTTTTAATTGCCAATCGCGGAGAAATTGCGGTGCGTATCATTCGGGCCTGTAGGGAAATGGGCATAGAAACGGTGGCTGTTTATTCAGAAGCAGACAGGGAAGCCCTTCATACACAGCTGGCGGATGAAGCCATCTGTATCGGGCCGGCGCCTTCTTCTGAAAGTTATCTGAATATGGAGCAGATCATCAGTGCCACCATTGTATCCGGTGCAGATGCCATTCATCCGGGATTCGGATTTTTGTCGGAAAATGATCGATTTGCAGCTTTATGTGAGCAGTGTCATATTATTTTCATCGGACCAACCGCAGATGTCATCCGCAAACTCGGCAATAAATCAAATGCCAGAAATACGATGATCGCGGCAGGGGTACCGGTGATCCCGGGAAGCAAGGAACCCTTGTATCATGCAGAAGAAGCATTGGCCATTGCAGAAGAAGTGGGGTATCCGGTCATTGTCAAGGCGGCCCTTGGCGGCGGCGGCAAAGGCATGCGTGTGGCTTATCATCAGGATGAACTGGAAAATGCTTTTATGACAGCCCAGAAGGAGTCTATGGCAGCTTTTGGCGATAATACTATGTATCTGGAGCACTTTGTGGAGCATCCGAAACATATCGAGTTCCAGATTCTGGCGGATAGTTATGGTCATGTGATCCATCTGGGCGAGCGTGACTGCTCCATTCAGAGAAATCACCAGAAGTTGATTGAAGAATCGCCTTGTGCCATTATGAGTGATGCACTGCGTCAGAAAATGGGGGAAGCGGCGGTAAATGCGGCAAAGGCTGCAGGGTATGTCAATGCGGGAACCATTGAGTTTTTGCTTGAAAAAACCGGCCGTTTTTATTTTATGGAAATGAATACCCGTATTCAGGTGGAGCATCCGGTAACAGAGTGGGTAACAGGGATTGACCTCATCAAAGAGCAGATCCGTATTGCCGACGGGCGAGAACTGTCCTATACTCAGGATGATGTGAAGCTGACGGGACATGCCATTGAATGCCGTATTAATGCGGAAAATCCTTATAAAGGTTTTCGGCCGTGTCCGGGAAAAATCACAGATATGTATCTCCCCGGCGGCAAAGGCATACGTATTGATTCAGCCATTTACAGCGGTTATGAAGTACCGCCGTACTATGACAATATGCTGGCGAAATTGATCGTATTTGCGAAAAACAGAAATGAAGCCATCACAAAGATGCGCAGCGCTCTGGGAGAAGTGATTATTGAGGGCATTGATACCAATGTGGATTATCAATATGAGATTTTAAATGATCCGGATTATCAGAACGGTGATTTTGATATTGAATTTATTGCAGATAAAGAGGAACAATTACTGAACCATCGTTATGCAGCTGAAGTGTAAAATGTTTTGCAACGTGGCAGGAAATATTGATAATGCCAGGTAGCGAAAAAACGATTGCTGATGACGGCAGGAAAAAGCTGCCGGAGAATGTCGATGGTTGGAAAAAGCTGATTGCTGATGACGGGCAATGAAAAAAGCCGGTGAAGTGACAGGATGACAGAATGACAGGAGGGATGAACAATGAAGCTTGGAAATATGTTTAAAAAGACCAATCAGAAAAATTACATTACATTGACAAACAGGAAGGCCAATGTTCAAAACTCCGGGGAGTCATCACCGGAGGTGCCTGAAGGGCTGATGCGCAAATGCAATGCCTGCAGAGCGGTGGTATTGGCAGAAAGTATTATTGGCAATCAGTATATTTGCCCGAAATGCGGCAACTATTTTAGTGTACCGGCAAGACGCCGCATCGAGATGCTGGCAGACGAGGAAAGTTTCAAGGAATGGGATACAGGCCTTACATCCGGAAATCCGCTGCATTACAAAGGCTATGAAGATAAAGTTGAAGCTCTTCGTGAGAAGACAGGCCTTGATGAAGCGGTGACTACAGGCCTTGCAAGGATTGGCGGTCATGAAGTGGTACTGGCCGTGTGTGACAGCCATTTTATGATGGCCAGCATGGGCAAAGTTGTTGGTGAAAAGCTTACACGAGCTATTGAGAAAGCCACAGAGCGAAAGGTGCCGGTGATCATTGTTGCCTGCTCCGGCGGGGCCAGAATGCAGGAAGGTATCCATTCTCTGATGCAGATGGCGAAAACATCTGCCGCCTTAAAAAGACATCATGATGCGGGACAGCTCTATATCTCGGTTCTTACGAATCCCACAACCGGCGGTGTTACAGCCAGTTTTGCCATGCTGGGGGATATTATTCTGGCAGAACCGAATGCACTCATCGGTTTTGCGGGACCAAGAGTCATTGAGCAGACCATCGGACAAAAGCTGCCGAAGGGTTTTCAGCGTTCGGAATTCCTCTTAGAACATGGTTTTATTGATCAGATTGTAGAAAGAGAACACCTGAAGAATCGTCTGGAGCATCTTCTGTCACTGCATGAGAAAAATCCTGAGGCGGAGCAAAGACTCAGAAACTATAAGGAAGTGTCAGAGTCATCTGAGAATCCGGATCTGAATATGAGTGAAGAATTATCCATTGCAAAAAAAGATGAAAAGAAATCTGCCTGGGACAGGGTTCTGGCTTCCAGAAAGAAGGAAAGACCGGTCGGCACAGAATATATAGAAGATTTATTTTCGGACTTTACAGAACTGCATGGTGACAGGTATTTTGGAGATGATCCGGCCATTGTAGGCGGTATCGCCAGATTCCACGGGATGCCTGTGACGGTGATCGCCCAGGAAAAGGGACGTAATACAAGGGAGAATGTTCTGCGCAATTTTGCTATGCCGTCACCAGAGGGCTACAGAAAGGCCCTGCGTTTAATGAAACAGGCAGAAAAATTTCATCGACCGGTCATCTGTTTTGTCGATACACCGGGTGCTTTCTGCGGTATGGAAGCAGAGGAGCGTGGGCAGGGAGAAGCCATTGCACGCAATCTGTTTGAAATGTCCGGTCTTAAGACACCGGTTCTGTCAATCGTGATCGGTGAAGGCGGTAGCGGCGGTGCGCTTGCGATGGCAGTGGCCGATGAAGTGTGGATGCTTGAAAATTCTATTTACTCCATTCTCTCACCGGAAGGCTTTGCAAGTATCCTCTGGAAGGATAGCCATAAAGCGAAGGAGGCGGCAGCTGTGATGCGGCTGACGGCGGCAGATCTTCAAAAACATGGCATGGTGGAGCGTGTTTTTGAAGAACCGGAAGATCTCACCATAGAGACACTGCCGGAACTGACACTGAAAATGGACAGATGTATGAAAATATTTTTCAGAAAACAGCTGGCAATGACAGGGGATGAGATTGCAGAGATGAGATATCGGAGGTTCAGGGCATTATGATGACATATCCAGAATTAAAAATTGGTGATCTGACAGTCAAAAAGCCGATCATTCAGGGCGGCATGGGCATCGGCATCAGTCTGTCAGGGCTGGCGGGTGCAGTGGCAAAAGCCGGAGGCGTCGGTGTGATCTCGACGGCCCAGATTGGTTTTCGGGAGCCGGATTTTGAAGAACATCCGGCGGAAGCCTGCCGAAGGGCCATTGGCAAAGAACTGGCTAAAGCAAGGAAAATTGCACCGACGGGGATCATCGGTTTTAATATCATGACTGCATTGAGAGATTATGAGGGACATGTCCGGGCGGCAGTGGAAGCCGGTGCGGATCTGATCATATCAGGTGCGGGACTGCCCCTTGATCTGCCGGGACTGGCAGCAGAAAGTCAGACAAAGATTGCACCGATTGTATCAACGGAACGTTCGGCGGCGGTTATCCTGAAATACTGGGATAGAAAATACCATCGTACAGCGGATCTTGTGGTGATCGAGGGACCGAAAGCCGGTGGGCATCTTGGTTTTAGTCGTGAACAGTTGGAAGAATATGCTGAATATGATGATAAAGAATATGCCGAAAAAAGTTATGATGATGAAGTGAAAAAGATCATGGCTGTTGTCAGAAAATATGGTGAAAAATACGGTTGTTCAATTCCGGTCGTACTGGCCGGCGGCATTTATGACAGAGCAGCGGCAAAGCATGCTTTTAGCCTTGGAGTGGATGGCATTCAGGTTGCGACGCGTTTTGTAACGACAGAAGAATGTGATGCAGATATCCGTTACAAAGAAGCTTATATCCGGGCAAATAAAGAAGATATTCAGATTGTGAAAAGTCCTGTGGGGATGCCGGGCAGGGCCATTATGAATTCTTTTATGGAGCGGGTGATGGCCGGTGAAAGGATATCACCGAAGAAGTGCCTGCTCTGCATGAAGGGCTGCAAGCCTTCGGAAATTCCTTATTGCATTACGGAGTCTCTGCTCCATGCGGCAAAGGGTGAAGTCGATGAAGCACTATTATTCTGCGGCGCTGAAGCCTGGCGGGCTGAGAAGATAGAGACAGTGGAAGAAGTGATGGACGACTTACTGCAGGCATAAAGATGAATCCTGATGAAAAGTTGAAGAACTATATCAATTTTTCATCAGGATTTTTGTATTAAATGAAGAAATGGGATAGCATTTTAGAGATGACAGGTGTATAACTGATGAAAGATGCGGTGTGAAGCCGCAGTGATTGAATGAAAATGAAAGGAAGAAAGGTTATGGCAGTCAGTTTAATTTTAACAGAGCAGATTATCAAATTATTCATTATTCTGCTGCTTGGTTTTCTGCTTGTAAAATTTGGATTATTGAAGGCATCGGATAGTAAAAGTGTTTCGGTAATTCTTGTCTATCTGATACTTCCCTGTATGATCATTAATGCATTTCAGATTGATTATACCCCTCAGGTGCGTACAGGTCTGATATTCACCATTGCAGCATCTGTTATTGTCCATTTGATTTTTATTGCAGTGACAGCTCTGCTTAAGCGGTTGCTGGGACTGGATACCATTGAACAGATGACAGTCATTTATACAAACGGGGGTATTCTGGTCATCCCTTTGGTCCAGGCTATGTTGGGGGATGACTATGTGATCTATTCCTGCAGTTTCATTGTGGTTCAGATCATCCTTTTGTGGACGCACTGCAAACAAAAATTATGCAGCGGCCAGAAACTGGAGCTGAAGAGTATTTTTTTGAATGCGAACATGGTAGCTATCTATGTGGGGATTATTTTATTTTTCACCCAGATCCATTTGCCGGATGTTATCGGCGGAACCATTGATATGCTGGCAAACATGGTAGGCCCTATGGGCATGCTGCTGGCTGGTATGGCGATTTCAGAAGTCCCTTTAAAGCATATCTTTATGACAGGACGTAATTATCTGGTTGTCCTGCTGCGGCTGTTCGTGTATCCGGTGATCATACTGGCAGTATTTAAGCTGTCCGGCGCGGCGGGTATGATCCCTGACGGTAAAAATATTTTGATGATCGTGTATCTGGCCTGTATCACACCGGCCTGCGCAACCGTCACATCTATGGCGCAGCTCTATGACAGCAATGCGGCTGAGTCCAGCATGTTTTATGTGCTGACAACGATTTGTTCCATCATCAGCATGCCGGTGATGATTTTCGTTTATACAATGGTCATTTAGCCCAGAGCCACGTCCAGTATCATCATCAGACTGAATCCGACAGCAAAACACAGGGTGCCCACATCAGAGTGACGTCCCTGGGACATTTCGGGGATCAGCTCTTCCACGACAACATAGAGCATAGCGCCGGCGGCGAAACTCAGCAGATAAGGCAGGGCCGGAATAATATAATGGGCAGCCAGAATTGTCAAAATGCCGCCGACAGGTTCCACGATACCGGAGAGGACACCGCCCACAAAGGCTTTGCTTTTCTTCATACCTTCGGCGCGAAGGGGCATGGATATGATGGCGCCTTCCGGAAAATTCTGGATAGCGATGCCAAGGGATAATGCCAGTGCACCGGCGGCGGTGATGGTTGTGCTGTCTGAGAGATAACCGGCATAGACTACGCCCACTGCCATACCCTCCGGGATATTGTGCAGCGTCACAGCCAGTACCATCATGGTTGTGCGCTGAAGTTTGCTTTTCGGTCCCTCAGCCTGATCGCTGTTCTGATGCAGGTGGGGAATGATGTGATCTAAGAGAAGCAGAAACAGGATGCCGATCCAGAAACCGATGGCCGCGGGAAGAAAAGACAGCTTTCCCATGGATGCGGATTGTTCAATGGCAGGAATGATCAGGCTCCATACGGATGCAGCCACCATAACACCAGCGGCAAAACCGGTTAATGCCCGTTGAATTTTGTCACTTAACGTATTCTTCATGAAGAATACGCAGGCGGCACCGATGGATGTGCCGAGAAAAGGAATTAAAATACCATAAAATATATTCAGATTCATATATCAGACCTCCAATCCCTGAGTATAAAATATATAGATAGTTGTATGTGTAATTGCTCAAAGCAATTCTAATTAGTTAAAACTAACCATAAAATTACTATAGCACGACTTTAACGAATTGACAAGCAGTATCGATTTTCTCCTTGACAGAGATACCGATTCTGTTATATTATTAAATCTGATAAAGGAGAGTAACCTACGTTTGGGAATCTGCGTTTGCAGT
>OLNZ01001891.1_pt1 | contig 13598 bp, 9 predicted proteins | sample 1672981 | NCBI WGS metagenome assembly OLNZ01 (sample SAMEA3136743, study PRJEB25190) | human gut metagenome | biome: human gut; feature: human-associated habitat; material: faeces | place: Austria | collected 2013
GCGCGCCACCTGCTTCTCCGCCTGGCGGCGCAGGCGCGCCTCGAGCTGCTGCTCATGGCGCAGCTGCTGCTCGGTGGCGTGCTGCTCGTGCCGCTCCTGATACGCGGCCATGTGCTCGGCGTGCCGCTCGGACAGCTCCGCCTGATGCTGGGCGCGGCGAGCGCTGCGTTCGGCGCGCTCGTGCTCGATGCGCGCGTGCAGCTGCGTCCGGCGGGCCTCGATGCGCGCCGCGCTCGTGGGATGATTTGCGCGGAAATCGTGGTCGAAGTGGTCGCGCCGCTCGCGCACGTGCTCGACGAACTCGGGGTGCTCCTGCTCGACGCGGTCGATGAGGCTGTCGCGCTCGGCCTCGAGGTCGGTAAACACATCGTCCTCGGAGTTGCCGAGCAGCGCGGCCAGCTCGTCCGTGTGGCCCTCGAGGTGCAGCAGCACCTCGTCGGTGTCGATGCTGCCGAAGTGAAAGTCCTCGTTGAGGAAATGCTCGAGCATCGTGCGGCGCGCGTCCTTGTCCTCTGTTGTGCGCATGCGCGCGAGCAGGAGCTGCACGTTGCGCTCGATCTGCACCTCGGCGTCCGCGCCGTAGAGCCACTCGAGCTCCTGCAGCTGGCGGATATCGTCCATGTTGTCGGGGATGCGCTGCTGCGCCCCGCCGATATCGACGGCCGCGTCGGCATCGCGCAGCGCGCCCTGGATCGTGCGGCGCACCACGCCGGATTCGATCAGCTCCCCGGCCTCGAAGTGCCGCAGCTGGTCGTTGACCTCGCCGATGTGCTCGGTCAGGTAAAAGCGCACGCCCTGCGCGCGCAGCTTGCGGTTGAGCACGACGAGCCGGTCGCACGCCGTGATGTCCACGCTCACGATGGCGCTGCCGTCGACGATAACGGCCTGCGTATCAGGCTGCACCGCGCCCTCGATGTCCTCCTGAAAGCGGCGGATGTTGGCGAAAAACAGGCTGCCGCTGAAGCGGTAGAGCACGATGTGCGGCAGCGCCTGCACGCCGCTGACGCGGTCGATCGGGAAAAACCCGGCCTTGCCCGGCAGCGTGCCGAGGAAGGTGCGCTGGGGCGCTGCCGCGCGCATGAGCACGTCGATGAACGACAGCACCATGCCCACGAGCACGCCCTTGATCGCGCCGAGCAGCAGCACGCCGAAAAACGCCCCGGTGAAGATGCCGAGCTCCACGCGGTTGACGCGCCAGAGCCGCCGCGCGATGCCGAACTCCGTCGCCCCGATGAGCGCGTTGACGACGATGGCCGTCAGCACCGGCACGGGCAGAAAGCGGATGAGCGGCGTGGCAACGAGCAGCACGACGAGCATGGTCACGCTCGCCATGACGGACACGAGCTGCGTTCTGCCGCCGTTGCGCTCGTTGACGGCCGTGCGTGACACGCTGCCCGACACGACGCAGCAGCCGACGAGCCCGGCGGCGACGTTGCCCACGGCATACGTCACGATCTCGCGGCGGCCGTTGAGGCGGTAGCCGTTTTTCTGCGCCGTGCCGGACGAGGCCAGCAGCGTCTCGGCCAGAATGACGGCCGCGACCGGCAGCGTCGCCACGAGCGCCTTGGTAAACGGCAGCGCGGTGAGGTCCGGCAGCACGACCTTCGGCAGGCCGCGCGGCACGGCGGCCAGCAGCGCCACGCCCCAGTCATCCAGCGGCGCGAACGCGCCGAGCAGCCCGCCGGCCACCATCATCACGAGCACCCACGGCACCTTCGGCCACTTGCGCGGCGCGATGAGCAGGATCGCCAGCGTCCCGAAGCCGAGCGCGGCGGTGGGCCAGTTGATGACTTTCGCTGCGTCAAAAACGTGCCCCAGCAGCTCGAACAGCTCGCCCGTGCCGGTCGCGGAGCCGAGCAATTTTGGCACCTGCATGAGGATGATCTCGCAGCAGACGCCGCTGATGAACCCGCCCATGACGGGCTCGGAGATGTAATCGACGGCCTTGTCCGCGTGCACGAGTGCGAACACGGCCAGCCACAGCGCGACGTACAGCGTCAGCACCGGCACGATGCGCATGGCCTCCGCGCCGCCGGGCGTGACGCCGAGCGACGCGAGCACCGCGCCGATCATGGCGGCCGGCGCGGCGTCGACGCCGAAGATGAACTCCCGCGTCGTGCTGAGCATCGCAAACAGCAGAATCGGCACCAGCGACCCGTACAGCCCGTAGACCGGCGGCAGGCCGGCCAGCTGAGCATAGCCCATCGAGATCGGGATGGACAGCAGCGCAATGAGCACGCCGGAGAACAGATCCGGCCCGAGCTGCGCCCGGTCGTACCCACGCAGGGAGGCGAACAGCGGCTGGGAAAGCGCTTTCATAGTATCACCTGGTTTTAATATATAGAGTGTCCCGCTCAGGCGAGCAGGGGGTCAAGCCCGGCGTCGAGCCGGGCGTTGCGTTTCGCCTTCGGCCGGTCGATGACCCGGCCGCGCGCGACGACCATGTCGAGCGTGCGCAGCACGCGCAGATCGTCGAGCGGGTTTTCGGCCGCGACGATCATGTCCGCGCTCATGCCGGGAGCGAGCGTGCCGGTCACATCGCCGAGCCCCGCCAGCCGCGCACTCTGCCCGGTGGCGCAGTAGAGCGCGCAGGCGTTGGACGCGCCGGCATATTTGTGGAAATAGCACAGCTCGCGCCAGAAGTCGTACTGTGCGACCCACTGGCAGCCGACGTCGTTGCCGAGCGCGATGGGGATATCGTGCGCGAGCGCGGCCTTCGCGCACGCGATCATGCCCTCCATGACCACGTTGCCGTTGAACTGCTCGACCTCGGTCAGGTGCGTGACCGAGCGGTCAAAGAGCGCGTACGGCAGCGCGGGCGAGAGCGTCACGCACAAAAACGCCCCCCGCTCGTGAAACAGGCGCAGGATCTCGTCGTCCGGCTTTGCGCCGTGCTCGATGGAGTCCACGCCGTTTTCCAGCGCCACGCGCACGCCCTCGGGCGACTCGGTATGCGCCGCCACGGTGTAGCCGAGCGCATGCGCCCGCTCGCACACGGCGCGCACCATCTCGGGCGGCATCTTCAGCTCGCCGGGCACGCCGCGCTCCTTGGCGTCCATGACGCCGCCGGTGATCATCAGCTTCACGAGGTCGGCGCCCTGCGCGTGCACGGCGTCCACCTGCGCCAGCGCCTGGTCGATCGTCTCGGCCGCGATGGCGACCGACCCCGCCATGTGCCCGCCGGGCACGGAGATGCCCTCGTTGGCGGCGAGGATGCGCGGGCCGACGCGGCGGCCGGCTGCAATTTCGTCGCGCAGGCGCGTGTCAAACGTGCTCAGCCCGCCGACGGTGCGGATCGTCGTCACGCCGCCGAGCAGCTCGTCGCGCGCAAATGCGCACACCATGCGGTAGGCCACGGCGCGCGCGACGGGGTTTCCGAGGATGCGGCGCACGAGCTTTTCGTTGTCGCGCTGCTTTTTCTGGATCTTGCCGCTGCCGGCCAGATGCACGTGCATGTTGATGAGTCCGGGCAGCAGATAGCGCCCGCGCAGGTCGGTGCGTGTGTACCCCGCCGGGGCAGTGCCGGCCGGCACGATGTCCGTGATCGTCTCGCCGTCCGTGAGCACGCACAGTCCGGGCTGTACGCACATATCCTTCGTGCCGTCGAGAAGGTTTGCGTTGTCAAATGCGTATTTCATGCTGCGCCTCTCTTTCCGCGGCCCGGCCGCACCGGGCAAAATGAATAAAAACAGAATATCACATTTGGCAAATATGTCAAGCCGTGCGGCACGTCCGACGCGCACCCCTTGGCTCCCTTGTGTAAAGGGCGCTGGCAGCCGTCAGGCTGACTGAGGGATTGACACGTTGATTCCTGCGCTGGCTTCGTATCTGCACCCCCTCCGTCGCGGCACAAAGCGCCGCGCCGCCGGTCACGCCCCGCGCAGCAAAGCGCGCCGGGCACTGCCCGGCGCGCCCGCACGCATCCAGAATGTGTTGTCTTACGCTGCCTTGTCCTGCGCCGCCGACGCCGCGAGCATGTCGTCGATGCTCACGCCGTAGCCCTTGGCGGGGTCTGCGAGCAGCACGTGCGTCACCGCGCCGATGAGCCTGCCGTCCTGCAAAATGGGGCTGCCGCTCATGCCCTGCACGATGCCGCCGGTCGCGGCCAGCAGGTCCGGGTCGGTGACGGTGATGAGAAAGCGCGTGCACCCGCCGTCATGATACACCCGGCTGATGTCCACCGTGTACGCCCGCACGTCCTCGCCCGCAACCGTGGACAGGATGGTCGCGCCGCCGGTTTTCACCGTGTCGGCGGATGCCGTCTCGACCGCGTCCCCGGCCGGCGGCGCGTCCAGCGTGCCGAAAATGCCAAACAGGCAGTTGCGCTCGATGCCGCCGATGCGGTCGCCGGGGTCGAAGCTGCCGACGAGCTCCCCGGCCGTGCCGTGGCCGCCGGGGCGCGCGTCCGCGATGACGGCCGAGAGCACGCTGCCGTCGCGCAGCGGCATGAGCACGCCGCTCGTCTCGTCCGAGATGCCGTGGCCGAGCGCGCCGTAGCGCCCCGTGGCCGGGTCATAGTACGTGAGCGTGCCGACGCCCGTCACCCCGTCGCGCAGCCAGAGCCCGAGCTGCCGCGTGCCGTCGGCCGTGACGGCGGGGGGGGCCGGCAAGGTCGAGGTTTCGCCGTTCATCAGCGTTTCCGGCAATTCCGTGACGGCGGGCGTGACCGTCGCCGTGACCTCCGCGCCCCCGCGCAGCACGGTCACGGACATGGTGTCCCCCGCCGCGTCCACGGCGGCAAGAAAGTCCGCCGAGGACGCGATGTCCCGGCCGTCGATGCGGCAGATCACGTCACCGGGCAGCAGCCCCGCGTCCTTGGCAGGCGTGGCCTTGCCGCCGGGCGTGTCCACCTCGGCGAGATCCGCCACGAGCATGCCCGCCGTCGTCATCTGAATGCCGACGGCCCGGCCGAGCGGCACGAGCGACGCCGCCTGCGCCGACACGCCCGCGCACAGCGCGAGCGCGACCGCCGCCGTGACGGCAAATCGGCGCAAAAAATGTGGTTGTTTCCGCAAAAAATCCCCCCTTTGCGCGTGCAGTATCAGTATGCCGGGTTTCGGACAAAATAGCGGCGGAACATTCTTGCTTGATTGCCTGCCGGGGCGCAAATGCCTGCGGCGGCGTGCATACGATGTACGGAGCCAGTTTTGGTAATTCGATGCATCGGAGGCATTTTCATGACGCAAACCTTAAAACAGGGCGACCGCGGCGCGCTCGTGTCGCTGCTGCAGCTGGGCCTGCAACGCGCGGGACAGACGCCGGGCGCGCTCGACGGCATCTTCGGCGCACAGACGGCAGCGGCCGTGCGCGCGTTTCAGGCGGCGAACGCCCTCACGCCGGACGGCATCGCGGGCGCGCGGACGCACCGCGCACTGCTGCCGTACTACACCGGCTTCGTCACGCGCACCATCCGCGCGGGCGACACGTTTTCCGCCCTCGCGCGGCAGTACGGCACGAGCGTGGACGCCATCGCGCTCGCCAATCCCTACCTCGACCCCGAGCGCCTGCCGCTCGGCCGGGCGCTGACGATCCCGCTGCCGTTTTCCGTCACGCCGGCGGACATTCCCTATTCCTCGGCGCTCATCGGGTACGTCGTGCGCGGGCTGGCCGCGCGCTATCCCATGCTCGCGGTCGGGGAGTTCGGCCGCAGCGTGCTCGGCCGCCCGCTGTGGTATCTGACGCTCGGCAGCGGGCCGAAGCTCGTGTTTTACAACGCCGCGCACCACGCCAACGAGTGGATCACGACGCCGCTGCTGCTCACGTTCTGCGAGCAGCTATGCGCCCGCCTCGGCGACGGCGGCGACATGGAGGGGCAGAACATCCGCGACCTGCTGTCCAGGGTCACGCTCGTGCTCGCCCCGGCCGTCGACCCGGACGGCATCGACCTCGTGACCGGCGCGCTCGATGCCGAGACCACCGCCGCGGCAAAGGCGCTCGCTGAAAACTACCCCGACATTCCCTTCCCATCCGGCTGGAAGGCGAACATCCGCGGCATCGACCTCAACCTACAGTACCCCGCCGGGTGGAGCACCGCGCGCGAGATCAAATTCGCCGCGGGCTACACGCGCCCCGGCCCGCGCGACTATGTTGGCCCGGCGCCGCTCGTCGCGCCCGAGAGCCTGGCGATGTACGGCTTCACCCGCGCGCTCGACCCGCTGCTCACCCTGTCGTACCACACGCAGGGCCGCGTCATCTACTGGCAGTATGACGGCTACGACGTACCGGGCAGCGAAGCGATCGCCCGGCAGTTTGCCGCCGTGAGCGGCTACGACGTCGCGGCCACGCCATACGCCGCCGGCCACGCGGGATATAAGGACTGGTTCATTCAGGACTACCGCCGCCCCGGCTTCACGATCGAGGCGGGCAGCGGGGAAAATCCCCTGCCGCTCAGTCAGTTTCCCGATATCTGGTCGGATAATCTCGGCATCCTGCTCGTCGGCATGACCGCCGTTTTGTGACATTTGTCACGGCCTGCATCCAAACCGCCCACATGGCACATTTTGACCGTTTTTCGGCAAAAAATGCATGCTAAGATATAGACAAAGCAAGGCAAATGGTGTGTTTTTCCGTGTCACAAAGGAGGAAATTTTCATGCAGCTGTCAGACAAGATCAAAAAATTCAGCGTCGAGCAGGCCATTGACTACCTCAACCGTAACCCGGTCAAGAACCTGCCGAAGCTCCTCGATTGAGCGGACACGTTCTGCGCCGGAAAGTTTGAGGGCCAGCGCCGCGCCATCTCGCTCGAGGGCGACGAGACGACGACGGACAGCCGCCGCGGCGAAAAAGAAGTAAAACGCGCGCAAAGAACGCAAAAGCACCGTCTCCCAGTCGGGAGACGGTGCTTTTTCCAGCCTTCCCCTCGAGGGGACGGCCAGGGCACACAGTCCCGCACAGGGAAAAGCGTCATCAGCGCTGCCGGTGCTGCGCCGCGTGACAGCAAAACGAAAAAACGTGCATGGAAGGGTCCTTCCATGCACGTTTCGGGTCAGATAGGGTTTCCCCGGCTTGGCCTTGCGGCGGGTCAGCTGTGCTGGCCGTGGGCCGGGTAGTGGATGTGCAGCAGCTCGTGGGCGCGGCCCTGGAGCAGGGTGTCGTAGACATAGCCCAGGTCGGGGTTCTGCTGCGGGATGCGCAGGGCGCAGGCTTCGTCTGCCTTGAAGATGGCCTCGGCGCGCTCGGCCTTGCGCTTGTTGCAGGCGGGGGGCTGGCCGCCGCCGCCGATGCAGCCGTTCGGGCAGGCCATGACCTCGATGAAGTCGAACTGCTCCTCGCCGGACTCGACCTTGGCGATGAGCTTGTCGGCATTCGCCAGACCGTTGGCCACCGCGATGCGGATGGTCAGGTCGCCGGCCGTGACGGTGAAGGCCTTGATGCCCTCGAGCCCGCGCACGCCGCACTCGGCGATGGTCTGCAGGGTGTTGGGGCTGGCATCGTCGAGCACGCGGCGGATGACGGCCTCGGTCACGCCGCCGGTCACGCCGAAGATGACGCCGGCGCCGGTGTAGTCGCCGAGCGGGGCGTCGGGCTCCTCGTCCGGGAGGTGGGCAAAGTCGATGCCGGCCTCCTCGATCATGTCGCACAGCTCGCTCGTCGTGATGACGAGGTCGATGAGCCGCTCGCCGTCCTTTTCCAGCTCGGGGCGCGCGGCCTCGAACTTCTTGCCGGTGCAGGGCATGATGGCCACGGAGTAGACGTTCTCGCCCGCAAACTGCTTGCGGATGAGCGAGCCGAACATCGCCATCGGGCTGCCGCAGGTGCTCACCTGGGGCATGAGGTGCGGGTGGCGGTGCTCCACGTGCTGGATCCAGCCGGGGCAGCAGGAGGTAAACATCGGCAGCTTCGCGCCGGTCTTGACCTTCTCGAGGAATTCAGCCGACTCCTCCATGATCGTCAGGTCGGCCGTGAGGTTGGTGTCATACACCACGTCCGCACCGAGGCGGCGCAGCGCGGCGACGAGCTTGCCGGTGCAGGGCTCATTGGCGGGCAGGCCGAAGCGCTCGGCCATGCCGACGCGCACGCTCGGCGCGTACTGCACGACGACCTTGCGGGTCTGATCCTGCAGCATCGACCAGAACTTTTCGGTCTCGTTGCGGATCGTGATCGCGCCGGTCGGGCACACGGACGCGCACTGGCCGCAGCCGACGCAGTCGGTGTCCTTGAGGGTCTTGCCGAAGTCGGCGGAGATGTGCGCCTTCTTGCCGCGGCCGCTGAAATCGACCGCGCCGATGTTTTGAATTTCAGCGCAGGTGCGCACGCACAGTCCGCACAGGATGCACTTGCTCGGGTCGCGCACGATGCTCGGCGAGGAGAGATCCATCGGCTCGGTGCAGTAGGTGTTGGGCTCGAAGCGGTGCGCGTCCACGTGGTAGCGGCGGGCGTACTCCTGCAGCTTGCAGCGGCCGCTCTGGTCGCAGGTCAGGCAGTCGGCCCGGTGGCTGCTCATCAGCAGCTGCAGCGTGGTGCGGCGGCTGTCGAGCACCTGCTTTGTATGGGTGCTCACGACCATGCCGTCGCGCGGCTGCATGGAGCAGGCAGCGTCCATCTTGCCGCGGTCGTTCTCGACGAGGCACAGGCGGCAGCCGCCGTAGATGGACAGGTTTTCACAGTAGCAAAGCGAGGGGATGTCGATGCCGTTGTTGCGGGCGACCTCCAGCACATTGCGCTCGGTCGTGAACGGGCAGGACACGCCGTCGATGATCATTTTCTTTTCTTCAGCCATGGTTCACGCCTCCTTGATCGCACCGAACGGGCAGCCAGTCTTGCAGGTGCCGCACTTGATGCATTTGTCTGTGTCGATGTGGTGCGGCTTTTTCAGCTCGCCGGTGATCGCGCCGGCCGGGCAGTTGCGCGCGCACTTCGTGCAGCCCTTGCACACTGCCGGGTCGATGACATACGTCGTCAGGCTGCGGCAGCTGCCGGTGCGGCACTTCTTGTCGAAGATATGCTCGCGGTATTCGTCCTCGAAGTTGGCGAGCGTGGACAGCACGGGGTTCGGCGCCGTTTTGCCGAGACCGCACAGGGAGGAGTTCTGGATCATCTTGGCGAGGGAGCGCAGCTCCTCAATGTCGCCGGGGCGGCCGTTGCCCTTCGTGATCCGGGTGAGAATGTCGAGCATACGGGTCGTGCCCTCGCGGCACGGGGTGCACTTGCCGCACGACTCGTTGCAGATGAAGTTCATGAAAAACTGCGCGATGGACACCATGCACGTGTCCTCGTCCATGACGACGAGGCCGCCGGAGCCGATGATCGCGCCGGCCTTTTTCAGCGAGTCAAAGTCCATGGGCAGATCCATATGCGCCTCGGTCAGGCAGCCGCCGGACGGGCCGCCGATCTGCACGGCCTTGAACGCTTTGCCGTTTTTGATGCCGCCGCCGATGTCGTACACGACCTCGCGCATCGTCGTGCCCATGGGCACTTCGATCAGGCCGGTGTTGACGACGTTGCCCGTGAGGGCGAAGGCCTTCGTGCCGGAGCTGCCCTCCGTGCCGACGGACTTGAACCAGTCCGCGCCCTTTTTGATGATGTCGGGGACGTTGGCAAACGTCTCGACGTTGTTCAGGCAGGTGGGCTTGCCGTACAGGCCCTTGTCGACGGAGCGCGGGGGCTTCGTGCGCGGCATGCCGCGGTTGCCCTCGATGGACGCGGTCATGGCCGAGCCCTCGCCGCAGACGAACGCGCCTGCGCCGCAGTTGATGTGCATGTGGAAGCTGAAGCCGCTGCCGAGGATGTTGTCGCCCAGCAGGCCGAGCTCCTTGGCCTGCTCGATGGCGACGGTGAGCCGGTGCACGGCCATGGGGTACTCGGCGCGGACATAGATGTAGCCCTCGGTGGAGCCGGTGGCCACGCCCGCGACGATCATGCCCTCAATGACCTTGTGCGGATCGCCCTCCATGCAGGAGCGGTCCATGAAAGCGCCGGGGTCGCCCTCGTCGCCGTTGCAGACGATGTACTTGACGGGCTCTTCCGTATGTGCCGCGACCTGCGCCCACTTGCGCCCGGTCGGGAAGCCCGCGCCGCCGCGGCCGCGCAGGCCGGAATCGCTCACGGCCTGGACGATCTCGTCCGGCTGCATCTCGAACAGGGCCTTGGCCAGCGCGCCGTAGCCGCCGATGGACAGGTACTCCTCGATGGATTCCGCGTCGATATGGCCGCAGTGCTCGAGCACGCGGCGGGTCTGCTTTTTGTAAAACGGGATGTCTTCCTGGCGCTCATAGAGCTCGCCGCCCTTGTTGTAGCCCAGGCGCTCGATGAATTCGCCGCCGAGGATGGTCTTCTGGATGATCTCCTCCACGTCGCTGACCTGGCACTTCGTGTACAGCCAGCCCTCCGGCTCGATGCGCACCAGCGGGCCCATCTCGCAAAAGCCGTGGCAGCCGGACTTTTTCAGGCCGATGGTGTCGGCGTGGTGCTCGGTCAGGGACACCTCGCACGGGATGCCGAGCTCGTCCATGCGCTTTTTGAGCTCGTGGTAGACGTTCAGGTTGCCGCCGGCGACACAGCCCGTGCCGCAGCAGACGAGGATCTTACGTTTTTCCGCGTCGCGCGCGGCCATGTAGTCGGCCTGCAGGGCGCGGAACTGCTCCAAGGATTCGATTCTCTGACGCATTACGCACCCTCCTTTGCACGCAGCTCCTCGATGAGATCCACGGCCTTGTCGGGGGTCATGGCCGGGTGCACCGTGTCGTTGACCATGACGACCGGGCTCAGGCCGCACGCGCCGAGGCACGACACGATCTCGATGGTGAACAGGCCGTCGTCCGTGGTCGGCTTGCTCTCGCTCAGGCCGGTCGCGTCGTAGAGCGCCTGCAGGACGTTGCCGGACTTGCGCACGTGGCACGCCGTGCCGCGGCAGACCTTGAGCACGTACTTGCCCTTCACGTCGAGCGAGAAGTTCTCATAAAACGTTGCCACGCCGTAGATCTTCGACTCGCTGATGCCCACCTTGTTGGCAATGTAACGCAGCGCGTCTTTCGGCAGATAACGGTATTTTCCCTGCACGTCCTGCATGATCGCAATGATCTGCGAGGCGTCACAGGCGTGATCTGCGAGGACCTGGTCAATGAATTTGTAATCGATCTGTTCCATTTTTTCAGTTCCCTTTCCAACAAATTTGCACCGGCCGGCTCCTATTCCGGCCGGACGCAGGATTCCCTGCTTCCCATCATACAATATCTATGAAAAATTTTCAATGCCCAGTCCCGTCGTTTTGATAACGACAAACTGCGAGAATTTTTCACAAATCCGCACACTTTTCCGCCCGTGTGCAGCTTTTGGAAATTCCGGTGCAAATGCTTGACACGCCTGCCTTTCCGTGGCATAATTACAGCAAACTATGCGCCCGCGCCGCAAGCTGTGCTTCCGGCCCGGCCGCCGCCGATCCCGCACCGAATCTGACACCGAATCGCCCATGAGGTGGAAGGCTGCGTGCGTGCACTGCTGCACCGCCATGCCTTCCGGGCATGGCATTTTTTGTCTCTTCCGGCGGGCGGCAACACGAAAAGGAGAGATCTGCAATGACCCATCTGCGCAAACTCACGGCGGTGCTGCTTGCCGTCATCATGGTGTTCGCCCTCGCCGCCTGCGGCCAGAAGGACGCGGACACCGCCATCGACAAGGACCTGACCGTCAACGTCGTCGCGCTCAACGGCACGACCGGCTTCGGCATGGCCAAGCTCATGTCCGACAGCAAGGCCGGCACGACCGCGCTGAGCTACAACTTCACCGTCGAGACCGACCCGAGCAACGCCACCGCCGCGCTCGTCAACGGCACGGCCGACATCGCCGCCCTGCCGACGAACGCCGCCGCCGCGCTCTACAACAAGACCGACGGCGCCGTGCAGGTGCTCGCGCTCAACACGCGCGGCGTGCTGTACGTCGTGACCGACGGCACGGAGAACATCACGTCCTTTGCCGACCTGCGCGGCAAGAACGTCTGCGTCCCCGTGCAGAACCCGACGTTCATCTTCCAGTACCTGTGCGAGAAAAATGGTCTGACCGTCGGCACGGACATCACCATCGACAACACCTATGCCCAGCCGGCGGAGCTCAACACGGCGCTCGCCTCCGGCGAGGTGCACATCGCCGTGCTGCCGGAGCCGATGGTCACGATCGCCCGCGCGGCCAACCCCGACCTCACCGTCGCGCTCGACCTGACCGCCGAGTGGGACAAGGTCGCCCCGGCCGGCAGCCTCGTGCAGGGCTGCGTCGTCGTGCGCAAGGCGTTTGCCGATGAGCACCCGAACGAGGTCAAGGCGTTCCTGACCGAGTATCAGGCGTCCATCGAGTACCTGACGGCCGAGCCCGACCAGGCCGGCCAGATGATCGAGGATGCCGGCATCTTCGCCAAGGCCGCCGTGGCCGCCAAGGCCATCCCGAACTGCAACGTCTGCTTCGTGTCCGGCGCGGACATGCAGGCCGCGCTGACGGAGTTTCTCACGGCGCTGAGCACCGTCGCCCCGCAGAGCATCGGCGGCGAGGTGCCGGCGGAGAGCTTTTACTGCATCCTGAAATGAAGCGCTTTGCCCGCGGCGCGCTGACGCTCGCATTCTGGCTTGCCGTGTGGGCGGCGCTGGCGCTGCTCGTGCACCGGGATCTGCTGCTGCCCGCGCCGTGGACGGTCGTGCGCAGGCTGTGTGAGCTTGCCGCGACCGGGGCGTTCTGGCGCATCACGGCCGTGTCCATCGGCCGTGTGCTGCTCGGCGTGGCGGGGGCGGTCGTGCTCGGCGTGGCGCTGGCCGCCGCGTGCACGATATCAAAAACCGCCGACGCGCTGCTGCGCCCGCTCATGACGGTCGTCAAGTCCACGCCGGTGGCATCGTTCGTCGTGCTCGCGCTCATCTGGATCGCGCGCGACTGGCTGCCGGTGTTCATCGCGCTGCTCATGGTGCTGCCCGTCGTGTGGAGCAACGTCTGCACCGGCATCCACAGCGCCGACCCCGCGCTGCTCGAGCTTGCGCGGGTGTACGGTTGGCCGCGCGGGCGCGTACTGCGGCGGATCTATGTGCCGAGCGTGCGGCCGCACTTTCTGGCCGCGCTGCGCTCGGGCCTCGGCTTCGGCTGGAAGGCCGGCATCGCCGCCGAGGTGCTCACCGTACCGCACAGCGCCATCGGCCGCATGATCTATGAATCGAAGCTGTACCTACAGACCACCGACCTCTTCGCCTGGACGCTCGCGGTCATCCTGCTCAGCGTCGGGCTCGAGCGACTGGTGCTGCGCGCACTCACTCCGCGCGGGAAAGGAGGCGGCAGCGCATGATCGAAACACGTGACCTCACCGTGACGTATGACGGCCGCGCCGTCCTGCGCGCCGTCGATCTCACCGTGCCCGACGGCGGGCACGTCGCGCTCATGGGCCCGTCCGGCTGCGGCAAGACGACGCTGCTGCGCGTGCTCGCCGGGCTGCGCGTGCCGGACGGCGGCACGGTGCGCGTGTCGCCGGGGCGCATGGCCTGCGTCTTTCAGGAGCCGCGGCTGCTGCCTTGGCTCACCGCTGCGGAAAATGTCAGGCTCGTTCTGCCCGATGCGCATCACGGCGAGGACTCTGCCGTCTGGCTCTCGCGCTTCGGCCTGAGTGACGCGGCGGATAAACTGCCCGCGG
>OLNZ01001896.1_pt1 | contig 13546 bp, 17 predicted proteins | sample 1672981 | NCBI WGS metagenome assembly OLNZ01 (sample SAMEA3136743, study PRJEB25190) | human gut metagenome | biome: human gut; feature: human-associated habitat; material: faeces | place: Austria | collected 2013
TGTTTTCTATCATTTTATTGCTGATATTGACTATATCCTCAACAAGATCCTGTGTACTTATAGCCGCATTATTAACTCCAGCAGCACCATCATCAACTACTGTTGTTATCGTATTGATGGAATGAGCTATTTCATCCATATTTTTCTTCAGGACATCTGTTTTCTCAACGAATTCATCCATTGCATTCTCTATATATGAAGCATTTTCTTTATATTTCACGCCGCCATCAACAAATGTCTGAAATTCAGGAAGAATAGTCTGCTGAAGATACGAAACCAGATTATTAGCATTATCTGATAGATTATTAACAGCAGCAACAACAACCGAGTTAATACTTTGTATCTTGTTGGCAGTTTCACGGCTTGAATCTGCTAACTGACGAATCTCATCTGCCACTACTGCAAAGCCCTTACCCGCTTCACCTGCTCTGGCAGCTTCTATTGAAGCATTGAGTGCTAACAGATTCGTCTGGCTTGATATATTAAGAATATCATTCGTAAGGTTATTTACCTGGTCAACGCTCTTACTATCTTCTATTGCCTTATTAAGAACATCTAATATATTCCCAACCTTTTCACCTGTCTGAACCATATTATATCTGGCATCACTCTCTATTTTTTCTGCATTTGCCTTCATTTCCTTTGAGAACTGATTAATATTATCTGACTTAGTTGCTATAATCTCAACATCTTTTAGTATATCATCAGCATTGTCATTAATAGTATTAACAGAAAGTCCTACATCCTGCATAGTTGCAGATAATTCCTCTGTCATGGCAGATAAATCTGAAGCACTGTCATTGGATTTGACAACACTTCCATCAACCTCAGCAACAACATTTTCCATATAGTTAGTATTCTCTATAATCAGCTTAAGTATTTCCTGCAGCTTATCCATAAAAAGATTGATACCGTTACCAAGGTCTGCTATCTCGTCATTAGATATGACTCTTACACGCTTTGTCAGATCTCCTTCTCCATTATCGATTCCATCAATAATATCCCTGATATCTTTATTGGTTGCGATAATTGGTTTGATAACATACTTCATAACACAGTATATTGCTACAATAATTAATATAACGCTTATAATAATAACTATACCATTACTGACAAGTGAGCTTATATACACACTTGCAAGCCTTTCCCTTGCCTCAGAAGCTGTATCATTGGCATGTGTGCTTAGCACCTCAATATCCTTCTGGATTGCTGTGCTGCTATCACTTACGACTCCGTTAGCAATAGCATATGCTTCCTCATTCTTGCCTAAAGCACTGTATGCCATAATGTTTCCAAGTTCATATTTCATAGTATTATAATTACTTACTAATGAATTATATGTATCCATATCATCATTCTGGACATATTTCTTATATTCGTCCAGCTTTTTCTCTAATTCTTCCTGATTATCATTAATCTCACCTACCACTGATATCATAGTATTAAGATCTGTTGCAATAATATGTGATAATCCAAGTGTATGAATAACCTGTATATCATTCTTTATTTCACCAAGATCTGAAACACTCATCATACAATTATCTGTTATATCAGCGGCATTAGAGTTAACAGTTCTTATATTGTTTATAGCCATAACATTACATATTATTGTTAAAGCACCTAGTATAAATACCGGCAATAATATCAGTGTCTTCAGGCTCGTCCTTTTTTTATTATTCATGCTTGTTCTCCAATCTTTTTCACATACAGTAAATCAACTTTGATCATCTTACTGCTACTTAACAGCAGAAGCTGTAATTTCATTAACTAATGTATCCATAACTTCCTGATCTGATAAACCACCGTTATTACCACTAAGTACGGTATTAGCAAACTTCTTACAGGCATCCCAGTAGCTGTTTCCTACTCTTTGCAATGTTCCATACTGGGACTGTGCAATGATTGCCTGTATTGCAGCCACTTTTTTGATTTCTTCTGATTCTGCTGCCTTACTGTTAGATGGTCCCTGATTTTTCTCTTTAAACCTAAGTTCCTGATTCTGCTGATTAGTCAGCCAGTCAGCAAGCCTGCATGCCCATTCTTTATTCTTTGAATAAGAATTCACTCCCATCATCTTATAGCCTGTAAATGAAGACATCTGAACTTCCTTTCCCGCAACTGTATATGTTGGCAGCTTACAGGCACCATAATTCTCTCCCCAGGCTTCCTTTACATTCATAACATCCCATACACCACTTATTCCTGCTATAACATCACCACTTTTAATGTGTTCAGCTATATCTCCGTTAGGCATACTTACAAACCCTGGATTAGCTGCTATACTATTGAGAGCCTGTTTTATAGCTGCTCCAGTTATATCACCTGTCTGCGAATTCCAGTTACATTCATTAGTTATACCATCTGGTTTAATAGAAAGACTAAGTCCTGTATTACCGAAAAATGTATAAAGATACCATCCTGAATCAAACTCCATAGCTACTTTTTTATTGTTAGCTGCTGCAATTGACAACATTTTATCTAATGACTTAACATCATCTTCTGAAAAATATTCTTTATTATAATACATAAAATATCCATTATCTGCTGTCATAGGATAGCCGTATAATGTATCATTCAGAGTCGCTGCTTCGACTGACTCCTTTACATTAGCTGCTGCTATTTCATCTGCATTGGGTACCTCTGTCAGAACTCCGCCAGCCGTTAATGATATAATCTGATCATCTGGAAATGAAAACACATCTGCACCATTGTGTACATCTGTAAGCATAACATCACGAACCTGTGAATCTGCCTGGATTTCAACTGTTATATCAAACTCTGCTTCATCTTTATATTGTTCCTTAAAGCTGTCTAGCATTTTGTTCATGACATCCAGACCATCCTTTTCTGTCCACACCTTTAAAGAGACAACTTTATCTGTACCACCTGATAACTCCTCTCTGTTGCCACCTGTTATACCTGCATTACCACATCCAGATAAGACAATAGAAGATATCAAGCCAACAATGCACAATTTCCTTGTTATTCTTTTGTTCATATTAATATACCCCTTTTGTATAAATTTACGTTCTTAATATACCGATTAGAATCTAATAATAAATGTAAAATCGAAATCACAATCCAATTTCCTTTAGATTACTTCACACGAATTTGACAAATCATAATAGAAATTTAATTAACGTACTAATATATTATATATGTTTTAGTATTTATAACAGTATTTGTCAATCATTTTACCTGTTGACAAGCTTATCCTGTACTGTCTTTTCAGTACTTTTGAAAATAGCAGGAATTGAAATAATTATAAACTATTTATAAATTATTAGCACTCGCCTATTGACAGTGCTAATAATTAGGTATATAACATAACCAGAACAAAGGAAAGGGAGTTAAGAAATAGTAATTAAGATAACACCATTCCAGATGTTCCAAAGAAACAAGGTAATAGTTCAGATGAATATGTAATCCTGGGGATTGGTTATTTATATATCCGATCCGAATGAACGAAAGGTTCAGCCGAACAAATAGTTTATTAAAAAAGGAGCGATGACTTATGTTAATGCCTAGTATTTTTGGAGAGAATTTATTTAATGATGATTGGATGAACTTCGGATTTCCTGAAGTTGAAAAAGCTTTGTATGGTAAACACGCCAGCCACGAAATGAAGACTGATGTCAGAGAAACCGATTCCGGCTATGAAGTTGATATTGATTTACCTGGCTTTAAGAAAGACGAAATCAATATACAGCTTGATAATGGATACCTTTCAATCAGTGCCGCTAAGGGTCTTGATAAGGACGAGCAGGACAAGGAAGGCAAGTATATCAGAAAGGAACGTTATGCCGGCTCTATGAGCAGAAGCTTCTACGTTGGTAATGCAATTACTCAGGACGACATAAAGGCTAAATATGAAAGTGGTATTTTAAGACTTTCTGTACCAAAGAAAGCTGCTGAGGAAATTGAAAGTGCTAAGAGGATTGCTATTGAGGGATAATCCGTACAGAAATGTGTGAATTGGACTAATTGATAGTGCACTTAGCATCTGTGACTGCTGTTGCTAATGTAGTCCTTAGCCAAGATATGAGTTGTAATTGAATAATTAAGAAATGCCAGTAACTAAGGTTGAACTTAGAGACTGGCATTTTTTATATTTTGCCATAACAAGATATCCATTATCCCACTCAACTACTTTCGTATATCTCTCCAATTTATCAGAAATGATAAAACGAACTCTTTGATTATTAAATTCAAAAATTGTACACACAGAACACCTAAAACGGAATATAATGGTGTGAACACGCTATTTTATAGGAGTTTGAGATGTTCGAGGATTGCGGGAATTGCATAGCAATGAAGCAATCCGGTTACATCAGCGAGTAGCAAAATTTACTTTTGACACTCTCATCATTTATATTGTATCATTAGATTTAATGATGCCGGTGTCAAAAATCCACGGCTTTAACGCCTACGGATTGTTCCGTGCTACGCACTATTATATTTAATTTTAGCAGAATCAGTATTGTGAAAATGGAGGGCAGTATGGCTATTGTTGTTGCTGAAAAAATAATTGAAATGGTTTTTATAATGCTTTGCGGAATAGTTCTATATAAAACTGGTCTGATTGATTATAAGACTGTTCCAAGGCTGTCAAACATTCTTCTTATGCTGGTTTCACCTCTTATGATATTCCAATCTTACCAGATGGACTTTGATGGACATCTTATGTGGGGGCTTGGTCTTACACTCATTGCAGCTTTAACAACATTTACAGTTATTATAATATTAACAAATATACTAATCAGAAATACTGAATATAGCAAAAACGGTATAAGTATAAGTTCTGATTATAACCTGCAAAAAAACAGAATTCCAGTTGAGAAAATTGCCCTTATATATTCAAATAGTGGTTTTATAGGACTACCTCTTATCAATGGCGTCATTGGCCAGGAAGGGGTTTTCTATATGACAGCTTACCTTACTGTATTCAATCTGTTATTATGGACACACGGCGTTATAGTCATGGGTGGAGCAGGTGACTTAAAAACTATATGCAGGAATCTTTGCACACCAACCATTATAGCCATATTCGCTGGTGTTATATGCTTCGTTACTGGCATAAAAATACCTGCTGTTATAGATAATCCTATTCAATACATAGCCAATATGAATACGCCACTTGCTATGCTTATAGCTGGTTCTAATCTTGCACAGAGCAATATTGTAAGCAGCCTCAAGAGCCTGCGTATGTACTATCTTTGTGCTCTTAAGCTCATCATATTTCCTGTAATCGGTATGATTATTCTTTATATTTTCAACTTCCAGAGCTTTGATTTTAATGTACCGTTTACCGTATTCATAGGAATGGCCTGCCCTGCCGGAGCATCTGCTATTATGTTTGCAGAAAGATATAACAAGGATTCACTTTACGCGACAGAAATATTCGTGCTTACAACTATATTGTCACTCATTACAATACCTTTGTTGTCAATATTTGCGATAAAGCTGTTTGGTCTGTAAGTGAATTATGAAGCCTGTCTGTAAAGTCTATCTATGAAGCACGTCTGTAAAGCCTGTCTATAAGGTATGTCTGTGAAGTCTTTTTATGAAGTCTTAGAACTACTTACTGGAATAATGATTTTGGCAAATACTTATGTATGCAGCACTTGCTCTTGACTGTCTCCTTGCAGTATCAGACTTTGACTTAACCTGTTTTAAACTTGGATATACACCCTTTTCCACTCTCTCAGATTTAACACCTATTTTCTTATAAATACATGCTCTAATAGTTTCTTGTGGATTATCAGGATGATATTAATGCAGATATTATCTGTAAAAAATTTGGCTTTTCCCAGTCTCACTTTTCAAGATTGTTCAAGCAGAATACAGGGGAATTATCTCTTTGAGAACTAGAATTATCGTTTTGATATCCTAAAAAGCCCATAAATAGGGGATTTATATCTGGTAGTGTTACATATCTGTTGTATGCGTAGCACTACCCACAGATTTCCAGAACTGCTCATTACTTTATTGAAGAAAGAATATTATTCCATCTCAATGCCAATGTTATTAAATGTGTCGACTTCTAAATCCGCAAGTATCATATTAACTCTAATATATCAACCATCCGCAACAAATGCTTACACCGCCGTAATACTAGCATTTTTAATTTTAGTCTCTGATAGGTTTTCATTCCACCTGACTGTACATTCTGTTTCATAATGATATTTTATAAAATCAATTTGAGCTTTGACCCGCACTTTTGCCCCTTCCTTATTAAGGCTTAGAAGCTCAGATGATATCCATTTAAACTTTGCCTCTTCATCAGATGGCCACTCATAGCCAGCGATAAAATCACAGCTATATAAGCACTTATCCTCGTGCTCAGCTTATATTTTTTCATCTGTTAAATCTCCCTTTATATTTCTACACTGTAAACGATATCCATGAATCCTGACAATACTTACTATAAGCAGTGCCAATACTACAATATAAATAATCAGGCTCATCATTACCGTGTCAGGAACTTTAAAATTAACAAATGCTATAATCAAGGCAAACACAATGTCGGCAGCAGCTATAAAATACCATTTATGTATATTCCGTTTATAATCTTTAATAAGTTCATTACTATTCATTCCCTTATCATTATAACCAGCATCAAGTTTATAAATGTTAATTGGCATTCTCTCATCATTCATTACTAATCCCTCCGCAAAAAACAACTGCTTAGTTACATATGTATTATACATTATTAATTTGTCGCTTTCTTTATAAAAAATATCACTTTACAATTAGAATTTAAGATATTATGCTATTTTATATTTAATATCATTAGATGGAAGTAAAATGTATGCCAAGACCTATAAAAGATTGTAATAATTTTGAAATAAACAGAAGTATCGTTTATAACGGAAAAGATATTAATTTTCATATGCCATCAATGAGTGCATGTATAAAACATTATGAGATTGGTTTTCAGATATCTGGCAGTCATCATGTATACTCAACTGATGGAGAGTGGGATATTCTCAGAGGATATGTTGGAACAATGCCTCTTGGATTACATCACCAGACCTTTTATACCAGCAATGAAACGCATAACAGCATACTTATTAAATATTCATTTGATATAGCTGATTATATAAAGTCAGAAATATCTGCTGTTTCATTTAACAGATTCTACGCTGAAAAATACCACATTCTGAATCAGGAAGACCAGCAAGTTGTCCGGAATATTTTTGAAAAGATGCTGACTGAGTATAATATTAATTCACCATACTCAGATTCTAAATTAAAGGCATTGCTTACATACTTAATTATATTTATTATTGAGCATGAGTTATCTCATGATATAAACGGCAGCCAGGGCAAGAAAATAAACAAAAATATCAATGATGTTATGAGATATATAGACTCTAATTATATGACTGATATAAATGTGGATAATATTTGTAAATTATTTAGCTTTTCCAGTTCTCATTTTTCAAGGCTATTCAAACAAAATACAGGAGAAGCTTTTTCAAGATATTTATCTAAGGTAAGATTAGAACATGCTATAGTTTTACTGTCAAATACTGACAAACCAATAGATCAAATTGCATATGAATGCGGATTTAAAAGTACCAGCTACTTTAGTTATTCATTTAAAAAAGAATTCCTTGTTTCACCGCTTAAGTATAGGATGCAGATGAAGGGTTAATGTAATTAATGTCAAAAAACACACCAGAACCGAAATTCTGGTGTGTAATAAATTGTATTGGTATTCCAAGATAAGATAACAACAACATTATTCCATCAATCCTAATATATCCTGTTCACTCCAATATTCATTTGGATATATTGATAGTTCTTCTTTATGCTTACGAATAATTCTTTCTGGTGATTTGGTATTATCATAAACATGCATAATATCGCATATATCAAGTAACTCTTTTATGTTATTAATTGATTTATAATATCTTTCAATAACTTTACTGCTATCAACATTATGTCCACCTGCTGCCACACGAGATTCTATTCTGGCAATATTAATTTGTGGGTCAACTGTCAACACAAATACACATTTTATAAAATATCCCTCTTCTTTTGCTTTTCTTAAAATGTTTAACTTATATTCAGATGACAAGACTGTTTCAAATGTAAAATCTTCTTTCTTGGCAATTGATTCATATCTCATCCTGTCAACCAAAACAGCAGCTTCCATATTATTCATTCCTGTAGTCGCAACAACATCATCAGCATTAGTATACTTACCAACTTTATCAAAAAAAGTGGTTATTGTACTTTTCCCCGAGCCATTTGGTCCTGCTAATACAAGAATCATCGGTTTTCTATTCTGCATACTTTCTTTCCCCATTCGCATACTCTACATAAGCCCGCTTTTTTTCTTTATCATAACCTGCTATAGGTTTTTTACAAATCTTAGCTTTATTTATCGCTGCCTTAACAGCTTCAACCGCTCTTTCGTCCATTTCACTGTCTGATTCAGTCAATGTACTCTTCTCTTCTTCTCTGGATACAACTTTTATAATTCTACCACTCTTTGTGCTTACAGTTGTCATATAAATATCTCTCCATTCTAATTAATACGAAAATAGCTTTTTAATTACACTTAATACTTAACTATTATAATATATTCTATCACATTTTATATAAAAAAACACCCCAGAACCGAAATTCTGAGGTGTAACATACTTTTCTGAAGCGCCATAAAAACGCTTTGAATTGTAAATATTATCTCTTTGAGTACTAATTACATCATTTTTTATCATTTTCTATCGTCCTCTAAAGTCTTATATATCAAGGCTTTCAGCCATTTTAAAGTAACATATCTTTTTGTAATTTTCAACATTAATAAACATCATTAAACATCAAACAAACATCATTTTAAATTCAATGCTACTAAATCTGCCATTTTCTTCTTGCTACTCTCTAATACTTCTGAATATATATTAGCTGTCACTGAAACATCACTGTGTCCCAAATTTTCTGATACAAGTTTTAAATCTACTCCTGCATTTATTAATAGTGTTGCATTTGCATGGCGAAGTTTATGAAGAGATATATTACAAAAATCTGTATCCTTTATAAATCTTTTAAATTGCAAATTTAACCTACTTCTATCCTTATAATCTCCAGTTGTTGAAGTAAAAACCATATTAGGATATTTATATGTTTTCCCAACATTCTTGATTTTTTCTTTCTGTTCTTCTCTGTGATTTTGCAATATTGCTTTTAATGTATCACTCATTCCTATTGTTCTAATAGAATTTTTTGTCTTTGGAGTATCAAGCCAATGTTTGCCTCCTACATCAGCAAGATTATGTCTTATATGTATAAGCCCATTGTCAAAATCCAAATCATTCCATTGCAATGCAAGACACTCTCCTGCTCTCATTCCTGTATATAGTAATGTTTTAATAATAACTGCAAACTCTGAATACCCTGCTTCATCCAACATATTTAATAGTTCTTTAGCTTGACTATCAGAAAGAAATGGTTTTCTCTGTTCCGCATTATATTTTTGTTTTGGGAGAATCACTCCTGCACAACATGGGCTTTCTTTAATCAATCTGCTTTCTAGTGCATAACTAAAGACACTTTGAAGAATAGTATATATCTTTTTGCATGTTGATGGTTGTACTTCCATTTTTGCAAACATATTTGTTATTGTAGTAGGAGTTATAGCTTTAAGTTTCATACTTCCCAAATATGGCAATATGTGAAGTTCTGATTGCTTTTTATAATTATATGCTGTAACCTCTTTTAATTTGTTCGGGGCATAGTTTTTAAAATATAACTCTGACAATTCAGAATATTTCATATTTTCGTCTAAATCTATCATTCCCTTACATTTCTTCTCAAACTCCATAGCATATTCTTTGACAAGTTTTTCTGCTTTCTTTGGAGTTGTTCCCTCTGGGATTCGATAAGTTGTAGTCTTTCTTATCTGTTTTCCTGCTTCATCATATCCAAGAGATACAATAATTTGATATGCACCCTTTCTTTTGCTTATCGTAGCCATTTAATATCTTCCTTTCCATTTTTCTAAAGCAATCTTTTATGTGTGTCTCTTTCTTTATTTTGTATACAACATTTTAAACTTGTAAATTTCTCTTGAATCTCCAACATATCCATTGCAGATTCCCTACTATTAATATTATTAGAGCTTACATATTTTTCTATACTGCTAAATAGATTCTCCATTTGTATCTCACTTAAATATGGTAACCATCCTTTTGTAATATAATTAACTATATGAGCAAAACTAGGTAGCTTTTCCAACTTATCAACAGTATCTTCAGTTAACTTTGTAACTGAACAAATATATTTCATATCGTGACTTGTTTCATTCTCTACACCAAGCAAATAATCTAATGACACATTATAAAAATTTGCTAACATTATAAAATTTTCTATTTTCATTCCTTTCTGATTTCCAAATTTACTATGATTGTTATCAGATACTTCATACGCTTTTAAACTATCAATAGATATTGGTTTTTTAGTTTGACCATTTCCATATTTAGCCATTAATTCATCTGCTAATTTTTCATGTGATAACCCTCTTTTCTCTCTTAATTCCTTTAATCTTACTCCTATAACATCTGGTTTTAATTCAATCATTGTTCAATCTCCTTTTGTTGAAAATAATAATTTTTTTGAGACACATATGATTTATTTATTATTTTAATCAACTTGTATCTTTTAGTAGATTATATTACACTATATTATACAAATCAAGATTATTTTCAACCTTTTTGAAAATAACAGAAAGGAGCTACACATTATGAACGAAAAAATATTTATGACAATTCGAGAAGTTGCTAAAACTGGCATTCTTCCTGAACACACAATCAGAGTAATGGTTAAAGCTGGAGAAGTTCCGCACATTATGGCAGGAAACAGAGTTTTAATAAACTATCCCAAGTTCATCGAACAGTTGCAAATTACAGCTTAGAAAGGACATAGAAAATGAAAAAAGTTTATATTGCAGGTGTTGATTGTTCCATTAGTGATGCTATTAAGTATGCAATAGAAGGCAATGGAATTATTGTTCCAGAGGAGAAAAACGGAAATCCTTCACTTGAGCTAATCAATTTTACCAAGAAAGAAGCAAAAGAAATTTATAAGGAAATATTTAATGGTACAAATACAAAAGCCAGACTTGTATTTAACCGATAACGGAGGTTAGATATGCAAGATATATCAAAAACCGTACCAAGTTATAGCATTGAATTTGAAAGAAAAACTGACTATGACGAATTACTATTGCAGTTCAATCGTATAAGAAGAACTGCATATTATCAACACAATAAGCATTATAACGAAACTGCTATTGTAATGTGCCTTAGTCACAATAAAGGTGATATGTGTAAGAAAATCACTGTAAAAACAGAAAAGGGGGGATATAAAAAGGTTTTTGTTCGTGATGAGGATAACTTGCTTTATAAGTTTGCAATACCTCATGAAGTGGATTGGCATATTCATTTTTTATCTGTCGGGAAAGGTTCAAGGTCATTGTGTGAAAAGATAACACACAACGAGAACAGACGAGCCAAAAAATGTGTAGCCAAGTTATATAGCAATAAAGGATTTATCCCTTATAACTACATCAAAGAACAGGCGAGCGTTATTCGAGAAATAGGTAATATGAGCAAATATCTTTAGAATTTGTCACAAAATTTTAGTGCTAAACAGTTTGCACCCCTTGTATTTAATAGGGTTTGCAAGGATTTACAAAGTGTAATGTAATAATAATTATATTATATATAACTATTATCTTATGGTTATATAGCAGATAGGAGTTGATATAGTGAAAAATTATGAAAGCAAATTACGAGCAATCGAAAAGATTGCAGATTCAAAAACCGCAAAAGTTGTTATTGTCGATTATAAGGACGGGAAGTATTTCTTAGACGGGAAACCAGTTGATATTGATAGTATTAAGGCGGATGCCGTTATCATTGATAATATTCCCGACACCCCGCCAGAATCGTTGAAAGGAAGTGATATAGATTGGCAGGAAAAAGAGTAGCAGACGAACAAATGATACTTGCACTCATTACTTGCAAGGATATAGCAACCGCAAGTAATGAGTTAGGGGTTACAAGGCAAGCAATTTATAATCGCCTGCAACAACCAGCGTTTAGACAAAGATTACAGAACGAACGACAAGGCAAGTTTCAAATTGCAAATAGCAAGTTGACGGATAAAATGAGTGAAGCAATAGAAACTTTGTCGTCTATTATGAATGATAAAGAAGTTTGCGCAGGAACTCGAATCAAATCAGCACAGATACTTTTAGATATTTGTTTGCGGACAAGTGAGCAAATGGACATTTTAGAAAGAATCGTTGCTATTGAAGAATCACTTGCGGAATGTAAATAACTTTACACATTTATTTTAAATTTGAGGAAAGGAAGTGATTATATGAAAAATAGTTTAGCAAGCGATATTTTAAGAGCAGAGAAGAAAAAAGCTACTTTTTGGAAGATTGCAACTATAGTTGTGATTATTGTAGCAATAGCAGAATTTTTAATTATTATGAATTAATGCAGAAAGGAGATTATTTATTATGACAAAAAAGGAACGAGAGGAATTGACAATGACATTAGGAACTATCGGAGATTGTATGAGTTTGATTAACAAGTACAAGGCAGATTATAAGCAGGCAGTAGATAAGATACTAGCTGATAAAACAAGGACATCTGAATTTAAGAATGAGCAGATTGCATATTGCAAGAAAGAACTGAATAAAAATGTACTTTCTGCAAAGTCCAAGATAAAAGAATCTATAACAGAGATTAGACAGTTTGTTGGAAAGCCTTTTGACTTATCACAGAATTATAGTGCCGCCATTGATTATATTAGCACTATGCACAGAGCAAAAGCACTGAATCCTACAATGATAGAGAACATTATTGAGGAATACCGAGGAAATGAATCTGTATTGTTATATTTACGCACAAAGCTGTCAGAAATGGGTATACAGACATATCAGTTTGACGAGAATATGTTTTCCACATATGAAAGAGATATAAATGGAAATGAGACATTTATAAGTCCAACAGAATTTTTTGATGATTTAGAAAAAACTATTGACAAAGGTAATAACAACCTTATAGCATTTGCACTAGGTAAAACAGAAAAGGTTCTTGGAATCAATAGTGTAGGTATCAGCAACTATATATCTTCAATAAGCGAAGAAAAGGAATATCCTGCTGTTATGTAATATATAGCTTGGAAACAATGATAATCTTGCTGTATTTGCGATTTTAGCTATTAATGTGTGTATTTATATCCTATGCTTTTAAATCGCAAATGCAGTAAAATTACAACTCATATTTTATAAACATTCTTTCGTCTTTGTAATAAAAAAACAGGTAGATTCATTAAAAATCTACCTGTTAAACATCAAATAAACATCATTTTCAAGATGCAATTCTTTGAAACCCTTGTAAAATAAGGCTTTCCAAGAAAAGGATATTATCTCTTTGAGAACTGAGGAGCACGACGAGCTGCCTTTAAACCGTACTTCTTTCTTTCCTTCATTCTTGGATCTCTTGTTAAGAAACCAGCCTTC
>OLNZ01001898.1_pt1 | contig 13541 bp, 5 predicted proteins | sample 1672981 | NCBI WGS metagenome assembly OLNZ01 (sample SAMEA3136743, study PRJEB25190) | human gut metagenome | biome: human gut; feature: human-associated habitat; material: faeces | place: Austria | collected 2013
CGCACTTGAAAAGCTGATACTTGACAGAGATTCAATCCAGTACAAGAATATTGTTTCACAGAAATTTGCCCAGCTTGTATATGACGGTTTATGGTTCACACCTTTAAGAGCTGCAATCTCGGCTTTCGTTGATTCAATCGAAGCTGATGTTGACGGTATTGTAAAGATGAAGCTCTACAAGGGCTCCGCAATCCCTGCTGCAACTCAGTCCCCTAACTCATTATACAGTGAAGAGTTTGCTACATTCAGCAAGGACGAAGTATACAACCAGAGCGACGCAGAAGGTTTCATCAACCTGTTCTCACTGCCTCTGAAAATCCGTGCAATACAGAAACAGATCAAAGAAGGAGGTAACAAGCCTAATGAAGCTCTGGAAAGGAAGATTTACAAAAACAGCGACTTCATCTGCTAATGAATTCAACGCTTCTATCCCTTTTGATCAGAGAATGTACGCTCAGGATATTGCAGGCAGCTGCGCTCACGCAGCTATGCTTGCAAAGCAGGGTATAATCGAAAAGGACGAGGCTGATCAGATAATCAGCGCTCTCAAGGATATCAAGGCGGATATAGAAGCCGGTAAAATAGAGTTTACTATCGAGCAGGAGGATATTCATATGAATATAGAGAGTATCCTCACTGAAAGAATAGGCGATGTCGGCAAAAAACTGCATACCGCAAGAAGCAGGAATGACCAGGTGGCTGTCGATTTCAGAATGTATCTCAAAGAAGAAATCAATGAAATACAGTCACTCCTTAAAAATCTGAAATCGGCGCTGTATGAGATTGCAGATAAAAACCAGGAAACAATAATGCCCGGCTACACTCATCCGCAGAGGGCGCAGCCTGTAACTCTGGCGCACTATATGCTGGCATACTACAATATGTTTAACAGAGACGAGCAGCGTTTTGAGGACTGCCTAGGCAGAACCGACATGCTTCCTCTCGGCTGCGGCGCGCTGGCAGGAACAACCTACAATACAGACAGGGATTTTCTTGCACAGGAGCTGGGTTTTGCGGGTATCTGCCCCAACAGCCTTGATGCTGTCAGCGACAGGGATTTTGCTCTGGAATTTCTTTCGGCGTGCTCAATTTCAATGATGCATCTTTCAAGGTTCTGCGAGGAGCTTATTCTGTGGAATTCAACGGAATTCGGTTTTGTTGAAATGGACGATGCCTTTGCTACAGGCAGCAGCATTATGCCGCAGAAGAAAAATCCTGATATGGCGGAGCTTATCAGGGGTAAAACCGGAAGAGTATACGGCGATATGATTACGCTTTTCACCCTTATGAAGAGCCTGCCGCTTGCATATAACAAGGATATGCAGGAGGACAAGCCTCCGGTATTTGATGCATCGGATACATTAAAAGCATCGTTATCCATATTTACAGAAATGATTTCGACTGTCACATTTAATAAGGACAGAATGAAAGCCGCTGTGAAGAACGGATTTATGAATGCTACAGATGCGGCTGACTATCTGGTTTCAAAGGGAATACCTTTCAGAGACTGCCACGAGATAATAGGCAGACTGGTACTCTACTGCATAAACGAAAACACCGCAATAGAGGACCTGTCACTTGAAACTCTGAAAACATTCTCGGATAAATTTGAAGCGGATATCTATGAAAGCATAGATCCTGCCGCATGTATCAAAGCTAAGCTGTCAGCAGGCTCTACTTCATTTGAAAGCGTGAAGAAGCAGCTTGATGATATAAATTAGTCACTCTCACATTTCATTAGACTTTCTTATTTGCAAAGAGTCCGGCATTATGCCGGCTCTTTTGCTATGTATCTACAATCGGTGCAAGTTCCATCTTTCGCCACTGTGCTGATAATCCGGATTTTATTTTTCAAACTTGTTTTCGCAAACTTATGTTTATTTACTCTGTGTTTTATGCTACAATATAGTTGTTGTCACCCCCCCTATACTGTCAACAGGAGGGAGGTGTCTGTATGGATTGGCTAATATCCTTATTTTCTTCTATCGGAGCAGGCATAATTTGCCATTATATCTGCAAATGGCCGGATAGAAGATGATACTGTGGCAACAATCAGCATAAAATAAAACCCGACAGGTAGCATCTGTCGGGTTTTGCTTTTAGTATCCGTATGGTTACTAATATCCTTTTGCCTATAGACATTATATATTATATACAAATTCTATGTCAAGTATTCTCTGATAATTTCACCATGCTATAACGCAGGCTCAATCCTCTTGTATTCCTCAACGCTATTTACTCCATGTCCTCACACCATAGCTGCACTGCTTGAGCTCTGTCTGTGCTGCAAGGGTTTTGCCGTCATATACAAGCACCTTAGCCTTGTAGTAGTACTTAGTGCCCTTTTTGCCTGAAGTGTTGATATATAAGCCTGCATTCTTTGTTTTAACAGCCTTGTACTTTGAATCTTTCTTAGTTGACTTATAGAACTTGTACTTAACAGTATATCCCTTAGATTCGAGATCCTTAATCAGGCTCTTGCCGTTCTTAATTTTCACATTGACCTTAACGTTCTTCTTTGAATTCTTTGAAGTGCTGACAGCCAGTTTAAGATTCTTTATACCATCCTTGATGTTATTGAATTCTTCTTCTCCTGTCTGTGACTTCTTGACAAATGTTACAACAACCTTGTCTCCTGTCTTAAGGCCTGTAACCTTGTTGTCTTTTACCGCAACTTCTTTACCGTTTACGGTTACTTTTTCTATTACCATGCCTGCCGCAGGAGTTATTTCTATTGATGTACCGTCTTCTGAAAGTTTAACATCTCCGCCCGTTACCGGCGCTATTTCAGGTTTCTGCACTTCTGAAGCAGGTGGTACAGCCGGTACTGACGGCTGTGATGGCTGTGACTGGTTTTCACCAAAGGTTACTGTTCCGTTTTTCACAGTCCATCCTGACAGCTTGTTTCCTTCGTAATAGTTCTGCTGAACAAAATCACGACCTGCCTGCGCTGTAAGAGCCTCATCTACAGCCGCAAAGATTTTCTTCATACTGCTGTCTGTAATGCTGCTGTTAAGAAGCGCGGCAAATTCACTTCCGGACATTTCTGCCTTGTCTTTGCCCTCAACATTGACTGCTGTAGCGTTTGTTGTTATTACTCCAATCCCCTTTACAGGTGATACAACAGTATCTCCCTGTTTGAGAACCGCTTCACTGTTATAGTAGCAGTTATAGTCGATTGTGATACCGCCTGAACGGCCGTTTAATATGCCTACATCTGTAGTTGTTTTAAGTGATACAACGTCACCTGTCGCATAGCAGTTGATATGAATACCGCCTGCCTGACCTGCAAGTCCGCCGATATGCACCTTGTTGTTATTGGTTGAGTTTCCTTTAACGTTTCCGAGGGCATAGCAGTTGATTGTAGTCACACGGTTATCCATGCCGTACAGTCCGCCGGCATATACATGGTTTGTATCTGTCACCGCGTTAATATCAACATCTGCCCAGCTGTTTGTAACCGCGCCGCGCAGCACGCTTGCTCCAAGTCCGCCGGCACGCGCGAAGCTTTCTGATGTAGTCACATTAATTTTTCCCGTTACAGAGCAGTTGTCAATAAAAATACCTGTCTGTCCGCTTCCCACAAGACCGCCTGTATAGGTTTCGTATCTTGTCGCCGCATTAATGTATATATTTTCAAGATGAATGTTTGAAAGGCGAACAACCTTGTCGCTTTCGGTAATTTTCTCATTAGTATTCAGTGTGCCTGCAGTCAGTCCGAACAGTCCTGAGGTCATCTGGTCTGCCGGAGTTGTTTCTGTGCCGATTGCAAGGCCTCTGATAGTATAGTTTCCCCCGTCGAAATTTCCTTTGAACGGATAAGCGCAAACTTGAGTTTTTTTGCCGTTTACTTCGCCGTTAAGCGCCCAGCCTATCGGCTGCCAGTCGCCGCCTGTCAGAGTAATATCCGCAGTCTGTACGAAATATGTGTCGCTCCAGTTAACATCTGCATTGATGGAGTATGACAGATAGCGAAGCTGCGCTTCATTTGAAATTCTGTACGGATCTTCAGCCGTACCGCTTCCGCCTGCAAATTTGCCTGGATCAGCTTTTTCATAATGTGAGAAATCTCCGTATGTAGCTTTGTATTTCGCTTTTTCTACTGCAGCATCAAAGCTTTCACCACTCTCTGCACCTGATATAGCCTCTGTTGCAACCTCACCGTCCTTGACTGTGATTTTTACAACTGATTTTTTGTCATTGTCGCGGCCGTACCATGTACCGTCGTTAAGCTTGAGCTCCGGTTTTTCTACCTTTTCACAATCAGGCTGTACATAGCTTACTGTACCGTTATCCGTTCCGAATGTAACAGTGCCGTCAGTATATGCCCAGTTCTTTAAAGCATCAGCTTTTAATCCATAAACTGTGATATCAGCAGGGAACGCTGCAAATGTATTATTCAGTTCACCTGCAAGCGCACTATAGCTTTCTGAATTGTATCCTGTCATCCTGTCTACAAGACCGCCTGTGTATGCATCACCCTCGTCGTTGACGCCTGAGGCAACCTTTGTTCCTATTGACTCTACAGGATTTACTGTAAGCGGGTTATCTGTCTCCGCACCTACAATCATTGTGCTGTCAAGATTATACCAGCAGTTGTAGCTCTTGCCTATGCCTGTTACCCAGCCTGATACCATTCCGGCATAAACTGAATGTTCTTTAGTTGTAACATTTCCTGAGCCGTAGCAGTTAACAAGCATACCTGCATTGCACGCAACAAGATTACTTACAACTGCCATACCCTCATTTCCGTTTTCACGGCTGCCGCTGCCGTAGACTGTACTGTCTGACCGGCAGTTTGCAACAAGACCTCTGTTGTTAAGACCTACAAGGCCGCCTACTTCAGCCAGGTCTCCTGCCAGTACAACGCCCGAAGCGTCTACCTTGGCTACGGAATTTATAACGGCGCCTTTGTACTGCATACCGGTAATGCCGCCTACGAACTGGTTGCCCTTATCGCCTTTAAGTGAAAGGTTGCCCGAAACGGAGCAGCCGTCAATAACAGCGCCGGTAAAGTCATTCCTGCCTGTTGAGCCCTGCATTACTCCTGCTATACCGCCTACATATGCTGTAGCACCAAAGGTAGTATAGAAAGCAACATCTGTAAGGTTCAGGTTCTTTACAACAGACTGAGGTCCCAGCACTCCGAAGAAACCTATATACAGGTTCTCTTTATCAAGCGCAAATGGCTTTTCCGCACTTCCCAGAGTCATTCCTGAAACTGTATGTCCCTGTCCGTCAAATGTACCGTTAAACAGATAGTCGCTTCTGCCTACAGGCTTCCATTCGTCAGATGAAAGCTTAATATCATCTCCGAGTGCTACAAACTTGTTTGTATAGTCGATTTTGTCATTCAGCGAGCCTGCAAAGTCACGCAGCTGCTTTTCTGTCGCTATGATATACGGTTCCTCTGCAGTACCTTTACCTGAGTAGAATATAGACTCCTCTATTTCGCCTGTTGTCCACAGGGAATTTGTAAGGGAAACGGCCCCGCTATTTACTGCCCAGTCATAAAACTTATTATCTACGCGTGCCGTCATTGCACCAAAATCACTGCAGCCTGTTATATTAGCATCTTTAGTCTTTTCAGTCATTGTCGCTAATGCCGCAGGTGAAAGGTTGTCGTGCATAAGCTGTGCAAAGGCTTCACTTTCCAGTTCCTCAGAAGTCTTTTTTAACACAGTATCTTCATTATATTTTCCTGACACCCTTCCAAACGGAGTATCACTTCCTGAGTAATAGCAACTATCCACATATGAGGCTGCAGCTAAATTACCTGCAAATGCGCCTGCCGGATCTTTAAGATCTTCACCCACGAACGTCACATTTCCTGTTGTATAACAATTATAGATTATACCATTTAAAGTTCCAAATATACTGCCCGCACAATTATACGTTTTATTACTGGTTGTTACAGTAATGTCCCCTAATGAATAATCGTTCATAAACAGAGACAGAATACTTGTCCAGGCAACCAGGCCACCTGCAGTTGCGCGCCCTGTACCTGAGTCTGCATTAATTGTTACATTTGTCCCGCAGTTTGTAACAGCTGCACGCTGATTACTGAATCCAACAAGACCACCTGCCACTGTTACTTTATCTACTGCAGATACATCTATATTTCCGTAAGCAAAGCAGTTATCCACTACTGAAATAGTATTTCCACTGCCATCAACTTTCATAAAAGCAATAAGTGCTCCTGCATAAACACTCTGTTTTGCATCGGGCATAGAAATCGAAGCGTTTTCCAGTTTTACGTTACGGACTGATGCTCCTGAAAGCATATAACCGAAAAATCCGACATAGCCGAGAGTACTGTCTGTTATAGTCATATTTCTTACAGTGTGTCCTGCGCCGTCAAAATGACCCGCAAATGCTGATGATGCAGAGGAACCGATAGGTATCCATTCTGAGGTAAGCGTAACATCTGAGGTAAGCTTTATATGCTTCTCAGCAAAGCTGTTACCACCAGCTACCTGCTGCTGAATATATCTGAGTCCTGCTTCACTTGAAACAGTATACGGATCGGCCTCTGTTCCCGTTCCGCCTGTAAAGCCGGAAACCGCCTTTGCAAGCGCTTTTTCAGTTGCTTCTTTAATGGCATTTACACTTTTAGTCGCACCGCTTACCGTATCGATATCATCAGTGCCGTTTTTTTCTTTAATCTGACTTAAAACAGCTTTCGCCTTTTCCCAGACACTCTGAGTCTGTGTGCTGCCGTCAGCTTCAATATCTGAAATTACAGTGTTTCCCTCACTGTCAGCTTCAAGCTTGACTGTGACTGTAACTTTCCCGTTATCGTATCCTATAGCTTCACCGGTATACGTTCCCGGCATATATGAGTTGTCTACTGTGACTGCAAATGCCGATGCGGGAAACATCGAAACTATCATTGCCATCATCAGAAGTATAGACAATATTTTTTTCTTCATATTCAAAAAATCCTTTCTTAATCAGTAATTTACCTTTTAAATTATTAGCCTCCTTCCTGTGTTTATAGTCCCCGCCTGACAACACCCCAAAGCAGTATAGAAAGAACAAACCTGTTAGTTAGCATATGCTAACTCATTCTTAAAAATTAATGCTGCACTATATAAATCTTCTACAGCATCTTACGTTTATCCAGTTGTTTTCCTCTCACCGCGCTCATTTAAATCCACATTTACTACCGTTACTACCGTCTTCTGATTTTAATATTGCATGGAAATAAATAACCCTGATACGACATTAAAGGTTAGCCTTATTCCTGCTTTTATCTCCTGTCTGTTTCAATGTAATAAAGCGGAAGTTTTAAGTTAGCAGTTGCTAACCTGCGCTTTAAAATATATGCCGCACATACTATTATATACGGCACCTGTTGTTAGCCAAGCAAAGAAAGTCTACCATATACGGTTTCTTTTTTCAATAGGCAATTTAAATTTTTGAAAAATTTTATGAGACTTAATGCAGCGAAGATTCTCTGCGCTCCTGCAAAAACCGCTGTCATATGACAGCGGTAAAATACAAGTCTTTGCATATTCTTTAGATTGCTTCATATTCAAGCTGTATGCCCTCGCGCTTCAGTTTGATTACGTCAAGGAACACAGCTGCCGTATCCATACAGGTAAGAACTGCAATGCCTTTTTCTATTGCCTTTCTTCTGAGCGACAGTCCCTCTGTGCCTTTTCTGTTGCCTACATTAGCCACATTAATCAGTATATTTATATCCTTTCCTGCCAGCTTCTCAGCTTCCTCAGGCGCAAGTATTTTAACATCTATGCCGCAGCCTGCAAGAAATTCGCCTGTACCCTCAGATGCCATAATTTTAAAGCCTGCAGCGCTGTATTTTTTGATGACATCCGCGGTAAATTCATTCTTGTCGGCATCTTTAACCGAAACGTATACGCCTCCTGCCTGAGGTACAGGTATGTTTGCTCCCTCAAAGCCTTTGAGAAATGCCCTGTGAAGATCGCTGTCTATACCAAGCGCCTCTCCTGTGGATTTCATTTCAGGTCCCAGCGCAATATCGGTGTTTATGAGCTTTGCTCCCGAAAATACCGGAACCTTAACTGCATATTTGGAAGCCTCTTTGTATACTCCTGTGCCGTACTCTGTATCCTTAAGCTTTGCCCCAAGCATCGCCTTTACAGCCAGTTCTATCATAGGAACTCCCGTAACCTTGCTCAGAATAGGGACTGTTCTTGAGGCTCTCGGATTAACCTCTATTACATAAACCTCTTCACCGTCTGTCGCATACTGAATATTCACAAGACCCACTATATGCAGAACCTTTGAGATTTTCATCGTATAATCTATGATTTTTTCTTTTATCTTTTCGGGCAGTGAATAAGGCGGATATACCGAAATGCTGTCGCCGGAATGTACTCCGGTTCTTTCAACATGCTCCATTATACCCGGTATAAGGATGTCTTCACCGTCACCTATGGCATCTATCTCCATTTCCTTGCCCTGTATGTATTTGTCCACCAGCACAGGGTGCTCCTCTGAAAGCGATACAGCTTCCTTGAGATATTTTAGCAGCTCCTCGTCGCTGTATACAACCTGCATTGCTCTGCCTCCTATTACATATGACGGCCTTACCATTACAGGATATTTTAGCTTCGCCACAGCCGTAAAAGCTTCCTCCTCTGTGGTTACAGCATAGCCGTCAGGCGTAGGAATGTCAAGCTCATTAAGAAGCTCTGAGAATTTCTCTCTGTCCTCTGCCATATCGATATACTGAAATTCCGTTCCCAGTATATTGATGCTTCTGTTGTATAAGTCCTCTGTTATGTTAAGCGAGGTCTGGCCGCCGAACTGGAGAATTACTCCCATAGGGCGCTCTTTTTTGATAACGTTCATCACATCGTCTACATGCAATGCCTCAAAATACAGTCTGTCGGATGTGTCAAAGTCGGTACTTACGGTTTCAGGGTTGTTGTTTATCATTATGGACTCATAACCCAGCCTGTTTATTGCCCACGCGCCATGAACACAGCTGTAGTCAAATTCTATGCCCTGACCTATACGGATAGGACCCGATCCGACTACAAGGATTTTGTCATTGCCGTCATATATAACCTCGTCCTCATCGTCATAGGTTGAGTAATAGTACGGAGTCAGCGCTTCAAATTCACCGCCGCAGGTATCTACCATTTTGTAGACAGGGAATATATCGTGATATATTCTCATGTCAGATATGGCGCTCCTTTCGACTCCCGAAAGCTCCATAATTTCGTTTTCAGTAAAACCCATGGTTTCGGCTTCTCTGAGAAGCTGCGCTGTCAGCCGCTGCGACTTGAGGGTCTCCTCCATATCTGTTATGTTCTTTATTTTATTCAGGAACCACGGGTCAATTCCCGTTATCTCAAACAGCTGCTCTACAGTAAATATATTTCTTCTGTAAATCTCCGCAATGGCAAAGAGTCTTTCATCATCTGCTCTCCTGAGCTTGGCAACCAGTTCTTCATCATTAAGTCCGTCTATGTACGGATTTCTGAGTCCGTCACACTTGACCTCAAGAGATGTAACCGCCTTGAGAAGCGCGCTTTCAAAAGTCCTGCATATTGCCATAACCTCGCCTGTAGCCTGCATCTGCGTGCCTAAAGTCCGAAGCGAAGTTCTGAATTTATCAAACGGAAACTTCGGGAATTTCACAACGCAGTAGTCTAAAGCAGGCTCAAAGCATGCGCTGGTTGTTCCGGTTACATAGTTTGAAAGTTCGTCAAGTGAATAGCCCAGCGCTATTTTGGCAGCCAGCTTTGCTATAGGGTAGCCTGCGGCCTTTGAGGCAAGGGCTGATGACCTGCTTACACGAGGGTTTACCTCTATTACAATGTATTCTCCTGTATCTCCGTTAAGCGCAAACTGCACATTGCAGCCGCCCTCTATGCCAAGGCTCTTGATTATCTTCAGCGCGGAGCTTCTCAGCATCTGATGCTCTCTGTCTCTCAGGGTCTGCACCGGCGCAACTACTATGCTGTCGCCTGTATGTATGCCTACAGGGTCTATGTTTTCCATACTGCACACGATTATGCAGTTGTCTTTGGCATCACGCATTACCTCATATTCGATTTCTTTCCAGCCTGCAACTGACTTCTCAAGGAGTATCTGACCTATCGCGCTGTTTTCCATTCCGCGCTTTGCCAGCAGGTCAAGCTCCTCTTCATTGGCGGCAATGCCGCCGCCGGTACCGCCCAGTGTGTATGCCGGCCTTATAATTACGGGATAGCCCACCTGCTTTACAAATTCATAGCATTCCTCCATATGAGTCGCTATGGTGCTTGGTGGAACAGGCTCTCCTATCTCAAGCATCAGCTCTTTGAAAGCTTCTCTGTCCTCTGCCTTTTTGATGCTGTCCCTGTTTACTCCGAGAAGCTTCACGCCGTATTTTGCAAATACTCCGGCAGCTTCAAGCTCCATCGCAAGATTAAGTCCCGTCTGTCCTCCGAAGCCTGCAAGAAATCCGTCAGGCTGCTCTTTTTCGATTATGCTGCTTACAGCCTCTGCTGTCAGCGGCTCTATGTATACCTTGTCTGCAATATCGGTGTCAGTCATTATCGTGGCAGGGTTGCTGTTGACAAGTATGGTTTTAATTCCTTCTTCTTTGATTGCCTTGCAGGCCTGTGTGCCCGCATAGTCAAACTCGGCTGCCTGTCCTACGACTATAGGACCGGAACCGATTATCATTATCTTTTTAAGTTTACTGTCCTTTGGCATTGTTTTCCCCCATCATCTCTATAAATTTGTCAAAAAGCATATTGGTATCCTCAGGTCCCGCGCAGGCTTCCGGATGAAACTGCACCGAAAACAGCGGCAGGCTCCTGTGCTTCATGCCCTCAACGCTCATATCGTTAAGATTTATATATACCATCTCCATACCCTTGAATATAAGGGAGTCGCCGTCTACCGCATAGCCGTGGTTCTGCGCCACAATGAAAGATCTGCCGGATTCCCTGTCAAATACTCCATGGTTGCCGCCCCTGTGTCCGAATTTGAGCTTGTAGGTTTTGCCGCCCATTGCAAGCGCAAGCACCTGATGTCCCATACAAACACCGAAAATCGGAAGCTCGCCGACAAGAGCTTTTACGGTTTCGATGCCCTCTGCAGCCTCCTGCGGATCTCCCGGCCCGTTTGTAAGGAAAAGTCCGTCAGGTGAAATGCTCATTATTTCCTCTGCCGAAGTTCCATACGGGAATATGTGAACATCACAGTCCCTTGCTATGAGGTTTTCGATTATTCCGGCCTTGACGCCGAAGTCCAGTACTGCCACTTTGCAGCCCATTCCCGGAATGTGTTCATATTCCGATACTCCTGCGGTTTTCATCTGATCGTTTCTAAGCTCTGCCGCATCGCATATTTCTTTAAGTTCTGAAACGGTTTTTTCTTCGTTGGTTATAACGCACTTTACTGTGCCGCCGTTTCTGATTTTTTTTGCAATTCGTCTTGTGTCTACACCGTAAACCCCCGGAACTTTCATTTCCCTGAGCCATTCATCTATGTTTTTTTCACTTGCTGCATTTGACGGATTTAACGAAATGTCCTTTACTATGAAGCCTGACGCGTGGATTTTGTCAGACTCGTTGTCAAGGCTGTTAATCCCGTAGTTTCCTATAAGCGGATAAGTCATATTTATAATCTGTCCTTTGTACGACGGATCGGTAAGTATCTCCTGATATCCGGTCATTGAGGTGTTGAACACCAGCTCTCCCACATTGGTGCACGGATATCCGAAGCCATATCCCCTGAATACAGTTCCGTCCTCTAAATAAATCAGTCCTTTCATCTTTTTCCTCCCTTGTGTAGTTCTATATAATTATACACCGCAAATTATATTTATGCAACAAGGCTGATGAATATTTTTTGTATTTTATTTATAATTATTCACATTAGAAGCTGTATTCACAGGTTTCATTCAATATTTATTAATTTTTTCTTGATTTTTCGCCTGTATACACAAGAACTGCTCCCCGATGAATAAGGAGCAGTCTCAATTAATCATTTATTAATTTACGCATAGGTTATAACGGTTCCCGACTCGCCGTTTAATGCTTCTATCGCCTTGTCAAGCGACGTTATAACGGCATGCTTTGACGGATTTGCTCTTACAAATTTCATTGCGGCCTGAACCTTGGGCAGCATACTCCCCGCTGCAAAATGTCCCTCTTCGCAGTACCTTGCGGCATCTGCAAGATTAAGCGCTGAAAGATCCCTCTGTTCCGGCGTATTGAAATTAAGTGAAACTCTCTCAACCTCTGTAAGTATCATAAGGACATCCGCATCCACCTGCTCGGCTAGAAGTTCCGCTGCAAAATCCTTGTCTATTACAGCCTCTGTGCCCTCGATTGTACCGTCAGGTTTTTCGACTACAGGTATACCTCCGCCTCCGCAGGTAATTACAATACTTGAGTCCCACAGATGTCTGACAGCATCTATCTCAACTATTCTCCTTGGTACAGGTGATGCCACAACTCTTCTCCAGCCTCTGCCTGAGTCCTCTTTCATAATATAGCCCTTTTCTTTTACAATGGCTCTGGCTTCGCTTTCGGTATAAAAAGGACCGATAGGCTTGGTCGGGTCATCAAATGCAGGATCGTTTTCCTCAACTATAACCTGTGTTGCAACCGTAACAACAGGTATATCCCTGTTTCTAAGGTTAAGCGCATGCTTTAATCCCTGCTGCAGATGGTAGCCTATGTACCCCTGCGACATTGCTCCGCATACATCAAACGGCATGGCAGGTGTCACCTCTCTGGCCGTTTCAGAAGCGAGAAGTATTCTTCCCACCTGAGGACCGTTGCCGTGAACAATGGCAAGCTCATAGCCCATATCGCTTATCTGCGCTATATGCTCACAGGTCTTCCTTACAACCTCAAGCTGCGCCTCTGCCGTTGCGGGACCGTTTCCCGACTGCAGAGCATTTCCTCCCAGTGCAATTACTATTTTAGACGCCATATCTCAAACTCCTTAATTTTATTAATACATTACAGATCATCTCTGTTTACAGGGCACGACATACATCTCGGACCGCCCCTGCCTCTTGACAGCTCTGCCGACGGAACTGTAAGCACTGTCAGCCCTTTTTTGTCAAGAATATCATTTGTCACATAATTTCTCTCATAGGTAACGACCTTGCCCGGCGCTATGCAGAGAGTGTTTGAACCGTCATTCCACTGCTCACGCTGCGCAGCCATAAGGTCTTCGCCTCCACATCTGATAAGCTCTACGGCAGGCAGTGAAAGCTCCAGCTTCAAAAGGTTTGTAAGGCTGTCCGTTACTGACCTTACCTTTACCTCGCCCTGCCTGTCAAGGGATATTTCAAACAGATGCAGAGGGTCCTCTATTTCGTGATGTATGGTGAATTTGACGTAGTCCACCATAGTGAACACAGTATCAAGATGCATAAACGCCCTGCATTTTGGAATGTCAAATACGATTATCTTTTTAAAATCGGAGCCTGAAAGAAGATTTTTTGAAAATCTCTCAATACCTGAAACAGTGGTACGCTGAGAAAGCCCGATAGCAACGGTATCCTTTGAAAGCACCAGCACATCTCCGCCCTC
>OLNZ01001901.1_pt1 | contig 13530 bp, 10 predicted proteins | sample 1672981 | NCBI WGS metagenome assembly OLNZ01 (sample SAMEA3136743, study PRJEB25190) | human gut metagenome | biome: human gut; feature: human-associated habitat; material: faeces | place: Austria | collected 2013
TGAGAGATTGGAGCAGAAAGTCGATGAACTTTCTGCTTCACCAAAGAACGCAGGAGCGGAAACTGTTCCTGCAAGTAATGACACAACCAGATTGGAGAACTCAATCATTGCAATGTTTGGTAAAGAAAAGGAAGCCATTGGTAAAATATCCAAATTAAGAGATGCCATAGGCATTTTTGCCGACCTAATCAAAGCGGAACTTGGTAAAAATGAACAGCGAAGCAAGTTCTTGGTTGATGCAGTCAAGCAGATGAGACAAGAGAACAATGTTTCTTCGAAAGCATTGCAGGACAAACTTGAAGTGATGAAAAATGTTCCTCAGAAGAAAATTATAACCCATCGCTTAGAACCAACTTCAAAGTATGTTCTTCTTTTCATCGGGGGCTTGGCTCTATCTCTTATCATCTCTATTTGGGGCAACCTCACACAATGGCGAGAGCACCAAGATTGGGAGGAGGCAGACTTGAAATATCGTGCTTTGAAGATGGTTCTTCCATCTAACGACCCCAATGTTCGATACATCGAAAAGAACTTTTCTGTATGCCCAAATAAAGAAGTTATTGAGAAAGTGAGAACTCATGTAAATATTTACGAGGACTCAATTCGCTATCATAACGAAATGATACAGATGGCAGCAATTAAAGATAGCATTGCTAATAGCCTATTTAAAGAGGCGAATGAAATTAAAAAGAAAATTAATCAGAAATAATAGACAACGACCAACGGGTACAAGCGCATCCTTCGCTTCGACAAGATTAAGACCAACGGCATTCGCATCGTATTCGATAGCGCAAGGGCTTGTCCGTGCATCAACAATGTTTCAGCATACTAACTTTCATTAAACTCTCAACTATTCATCCGTGTCCGTGATGCCACTCGTTTGACATTGCGGACACTTTTTCTTTTATGACGGCTATGAAAAAGAAAATGGCTATTATAGCAGTATTGGTTATTGCATTTGTTACATCTTATAAATTCTGTGGTACAGGACAAAATGATGCAGAAATTGACTCAATTAAAATCGAAGAATATACGGCAGTTTTAAGCAACAAGATTGATTGGGATTCTGTTGCGGGAACTTATTGCGGAGTATTACGACAACCGCTTCACGGATGGGAGTAGCCTTCGCCTGCATCTTGCGCCCTGTTTTCGCTTTAGCGTTTTGGGTGACAAATGCAAGTCTGGATTCTTGGCTGTCCGACTGCCAATACGCATTTTGGCTCGATAGTTCGTGATGAACGTAGTCGAGTTTTTTGAGACGTTTGTTGTGCTCTTCAGAGCCACCTTGAACGCCTTGAAAGTGAATAGAAGTTTGTGCCATATTTATAACGTCTTTTGGTGCCGTCAGAGGGGGGTGAGGGGATGGAATCCCCCACCCTCGGAGAGCCCACAACTACGCAGTAGTTATAGTGGGCTATAACTAGCACGCTAATTTATCGGTGGCAAGGTTACGCAAACTCAGGGAAAGTACCAAACGATTCGGTAATTATTTTCCAACTTTCGGATAAATAAAAATGCAATTACAGCAAGTGTGAGTTTTACTATAATTGCATTTTTTCTAAAATCGGCTACTTTAATAAAGAGTTTAAATACTCTGTTGTAATTTCTGGAACAATAATGTTGTTTCCAGAATCAATTGTTTGCTCTATTATAGAGTTAGTTTCATCCAAATTCTTCTTTAAAGTATCAAAAACATTCTGAGAAACATTTATTTCTTGTGCAGAATTTATTAGACAAACGTATTGCTTGTTCTCATTTAAGTGGACATGGCTATAAAAACGATAAATAGCTGCTTTCGTTTTTGCCAAATCTTCTGCTTTTGCCGCTCTAGTACCCATTGTTATTTGCTTGGATATTTGAGAAAGGTCTATGTCTATAAACGAATTGTTGTTTATAATTTTCTCAACGGCTGTTGGTTCTGTCTTGATTGCTGCTATTTTTTGAATAGCAGTTGGGTCACTATCGGAATCACAACTGCTAAGTACAATAAAAGCAGATAGAACGAAAATACATGTTATTAATTTCTTCATAAGCATAGCGTATTATTTTGGTAAGTTAATAAGCATCCCATCTTGCATTTCCAACGACACTAGCAGCATCGGATAAGGTGGAAACCGTGAATTTCCAGCCTATAGGGGTATTTCCGAAGATACTATATTTCTTCTCTTTAGTTGAACTAAGTGGAAGTATTATATACTTATCGGTTTGATCAAATAGAGTGTTGCATACAACTTCTACAGCGACATTCAGAACATTGCTGTTGGAAAATTTCACCCAAATAACTTGATTGCTGCCAAATACCCATTTGATTTCTGAATTTGGTGGGTTTATCAAACTGCAAGTTGCTGTTGTTTTAGCGGCAAAAAGACTTGCAGGAACTGATGTAGCTGCCATAATAGCTAAAATAGTGAGTACTTGTTTCATAAGCGTTAATTGTTAATTGATAATTATGATGTTGCAAAGATAGTCTTTTTTTCGTTTGTTGTACTTCTTGAAGGGTAATATTAACTTTATTTACGAAAAAACGAAACAAAGTGTAGATTTTATGCTACACTTTGCCTTCTTGTTAGTACTCCTTTGCTTTTCTTCGGCAAGCTCCAACGATGTAGGCCTTTGGCTTATCGGCAAGTTTTGATGGACCTGCAAGGGATGCCAAGAACCCAACGAAGTCTGGAATCTTCTCTTCGGCTTCGATGAAGGTCTTTTTGTTCTTGTTAATCTCATCGACTTCAAATTCGAGGTTATAACGAAGGTATTCGTATGCTTGTGTCGGAAAGGTATATATGAGCTGATGGTAGAGTCGTCATCAACAACAATGGCCCTGATTTGATAAACTCAGCAGGAATACTTGCTATTCATTTTTTATGATGGGGTTATGTTCACAAGTTTGAGATTTCATGTAAAAAAGTCCTAATTTCTATGTTTCTCTTCTTGCAAATTATGGGATATTAAGAAAAATATCGTATCTTTGTCGCAAATTTAGGCGTTCTTTGGATATTGCAAAATACAGAAACGAGCAGAAGGTCGCTCGTTTCCATATTGTTACCTATATAATATAGGCAAACGCCCAACTTCTTAATTTTCAATCAAAGTCCAATTTAGAGCGAGTTATTTTCTTTAACATTAAGCTTCCTGGCAACCAAAGCGTGAGATTCTGTTATCTGATGCAGAAAGGTTGGTAATGCGAAAATACTACTATTATTTAGACCCCATTTTGTTATAAATATAATATATATACCTGATAATCAGTTGTATTGTGCTTTTCTGCAGACTTTGTATTTTAGACCCTATTTAGTTCTATTATTGAAAAATATTTTGTATTTTTGCGCCCAAAATGTAATTATACTAAAATATGAGAAGAAGTATTTCGTTTACGATATTGTTTTTTATGATGCTTTCGGTATTGGTATCATGTTATCAAAGTCATAAGAAGGAGTTGGACTTAGCTTATACGTTGGCAGAGTCTAAGCCTGATAGTGCCTTGGCCTTTTTGAATCATATCAATCAAGGTAAACTCTCTGATGAAGATATGGCGAAGTATGCTCTCACTTATTACATGGCGCAGGATAAGTCGGGTTTGGATGTAGATAACGATTCCTTGATTCGCATAGCGTATGATTGGTATGGAGAACATCAGGACGATTCTCTTTATGCTTCATCCTTGTATTATATGGGAAAATACTTTCTGTTGAATGATAGTATGGAGCAGGCAAAGGCTTGTTTAGAAAAGTCCTATTCCATATCTGACAGCCTCCATAATATGAATTTAAAATGCTTGGCATTGGATAAGCTGATTGAAGTCGAAGAACAGCTGGCACCTTACAAAGCTTTGAACTATGCTAAAGCTTTGGTGAAGATGTATGAGTCCATGCCAAATGTTAGTATATATAATAAGGTGGCAGCGCATTTGAGGCTAGGGGAAACCTTTTTTAGTGTAGATAGTTTACAACAAGCCTTGGAAGAAGAGGAAAAAGCATATAGACAGGCGAAACAGGTGGATGATAGAAACTTATTGTCTTATGTAAGACAAAATCTAGCAAGTTCCTTTGAGGAAATGGGAGAAAATGATAGTTGTTTGTATTATGCACGACAGGCTTATGACTTGAATGCTGCAAATAGATTTTCTTGCTTGTTGACGTTGGCTTCTGCTTATATCTCTGTAGATTCTATAAACCAAGCCTTTAGGTTGTTGAAACAAGCAACGCCAAAAACGGCAGAAGATCGTTACTCAGTGTTTTATGTGCAAAGCCAAGCTGCAATGAAAGCCCAAGATTATAAGTCTGCTAAGAGCTTTAGCGATTCGGCGTACCATTATTTGGAAGATATGTATCGAACAGCATTACAGGGTAAAGCAGATTATTATAAATCATTCTTGAAAAAGGAAAGTGAAAGGGCGAAAATGCAAGGTAAAGCCGAAATGCAGCGATGGGTGTTTAGCTTGATGGCCGTATTGTTTTTTGTTGTGGTTATATTTGTTTTGTATGTTTATAAGTCATATAAGAAGCAGGTAAAACTACGTATGGAACATGAAAGGGAGGTGCATCTCCAAAAGCAACAAATGCAGGATAAAATACATCAAGAGGAACTTTCACATAAAGAGGTTCAACTATCTGTGATGCGTAACTATTTGCAAAAGAAGATAGATGTTGTAGAAAAATTAAATTCCATAGCTCCAAATGAGAATAAGCACGTTGTGTTGTCAGAGAGTGATTGGGACGAATTGGAGGTGTTTTTAGATAGTGTGGAAAACCTATTTGTGAAAAGACTCAAGCAAAAACATCCGAATTTATCTAAGACCGATTTAAGGCTAATGATGCTGTTGCGTTTAAAGCTGTCGCAAAAAGCGTTGGCTTCTATCTATTGTATTAGCGAGAAAGCAATTAAGCAAAAATTGTTCTTGTACAAGAATAAGGTTGGCATTAAAAATGAGCATTTTTCGCTTCGTAACTACATAGAAAACTACTAAAAAGAAGAGGGTAAAATGAAGTTTTAGACCTTATGAAATGGGGGGGGTAATTTTAAGTATCTGATATATAGTATTATATGCGCTTTGTACTATTGCGAAGAAATAGACCTATTTTGTTAGGCGTATATTGGAAAAACTAGTAATTTTGCAGCCGAGAATTAATAACAATTAAAATGGTAAGGTTATGAAGAAAGTGAAAATGTTTGTTTTGATGCTGTTGCTTCTTGTTTTTGCTCCTAGCCAAGTGGGTGCAAAATATTCTCTTGCGACAAAGAATATTCCTGTAAATAGAAAAAAAGGACATTTGGGAACTCGTGCAGATGGTCTTGATATTGTGGTAAGCTTAGAAAAAAATCACTTGTTGCAAAAGTAAGCCATTATGTTGGTGAAGTAAAGGTTTATGTTCATGATGACAATGGAAATATTGCTGCTACTACTTTTCTGTTCGTAGATGGCGATGGACAATGTACTTTGGACTTACATACATTAGATAGTGGTCCTTATGAAGTTGTTCTTGAGTTTTCCAGTGTAATTTATGCTGGTATATTTGAACTCTAAGTTATTAACTATATAAATAAAAGATACGCATGAAAAAGTTGTTATTGTTGGTGCTTGTTGCCTATGGCTGTGCATTAAATTCATGTACAGACCAAAATGGAGAACTTGTTAGCTTTGCGCAAAACAGAGAAATAGCAAGTCTGAATAGCATGAGAAGTACTAGAGCTGTTGATAGTACAAGTGTGGATAGTATTCTTCCTATAGAAGAAACAGAGGAGTCAGCAAGACTGCGTGAAACATTGCGTCAACATTCTATACAGTCTGTTTCTGCTCTAGCTTCTTATGGAGAAGATGATGAATATTTTTCATCTAATATTTATGCGATTCGTGAAATGCCACTGAATATTAGTGTTCGTTCTGTGGCAACAGGTTCAAACGCAAGCTATAAGTATCTTTCTTGCTCGGAGGCAGGAAAGGAAGTTGTGCTCAGTAGTCAGAATACAGCTCAGTCAAGTAAATTCTTTCTCAAAATTTTGCCAGCAACATCTGGGATACCTTATTTAATTTATTCAAAGAATTCTAATACGCCTCTTAATGTAGGGTATTATACTAATAAGCCAGATGATAAAATATTAATGTCTGCTAAGGATAACAGCGGCTCTCTATATAGTGCCTCTTGGGATTTATTGGCATCGCCTTCATATAAGGGTTACTTTGCTATTCAGAGTGAGTCTTATATAGGACAGGCCGATCCTAATAATTCTTGGTCGATATTCTATTATGTGCTTGAGGCTAAAGCCAATAATAAGTTGGGTTATGCACGGCGAGTCAATGGAAAAGGGCAACAAGAGTTTTTTATTCAGCCGATAGACAAGTTTGACATTGATTATATAGAATTTGATAAATCTTCGGCACAGATTAGCAAGTTGACTCCATTGGAAGTAGTTAGTTATGGGAAGAATGAGACAGAAGAACGTCGTAGTTTTTCGATAAAAGCTTCTCATTATGCGACGGATACCTATCAGTTTTCAGAAACAGGACGTTTAAAATTCTTATGGAATGATTCTCCGACTTTTTACCGTCCTTATGTGCTGGCAAATAAATTGGTTGTACCTTCTCCAGTTAATCCTGATGATGAACCTAATCCTGGTGAATTCTTGCGTGATATGAAATATTCCAACTCAAAGGGGAGAGTGAGCCGTGTGCTAACAGTAGAAACTGAGGGAATTGCAAAACCGAACTCTTTGATAGAAGTAACGTCTTATTTGGAAGGCTATTCTGTTTCTGCCAATTACGTTGCAGAGATGAAAGTAAAGGTAAATAATGAGGAAAGAAAGGTCAAAGTCAAGGGTACGTGGTATGGAACAATGTATACTACAAAACGAGCAAAACCTGATATAGTAAAATGTTTTGATCTTGATGATGGGGAAGAATTGTCTTTACGAAAGAAGTCTCATCCAGTAATAATTTCTAAAACTATATTGAAATGAAACATGTAAAAGTAATATTGTTTGCAGCACTGGCTATAATAGCCAGTGCATGCACCGATGAAGTCTCTGATTCTATGAATGCGGAAATTTCTATGGATAAGTCATTGGTACTTAAGAGAAATCCTAATCTTCCTATTTCTCATTCTAAATTCTATGTTCCAAAGAATGATGTGACTCGCTCCTCTGTGATTAATGGAAATTCCGAGGCATTATTGGGTTGCGGCTATAAACTTTTGGGAGGAACTTACGTAATGGGAGATTTTGCTAATTTTAGTGCATATCCAGTTGTAAATTTGAAAGCTTTGCAGGATTATGATGCTGCATATGTCAGTGCAACACACTTAAATACATCGGATCGTAAGGTGGTAACCTTTGCTGATTTTGATAGATACCAATACAATTCTACTGTTACTAAAAAGGTGTCATCAGGTTTCTCGCTAAATTTTAAGATTTTTTCTCTTGGGCATAAGAAAGCAACAACGGAAACTTTCAAGACCATCATAGATAATTCGAACGATGCTACTTTTGGAGAACTATCTTTATATTTTATTAGTAATCAATATAGTTTGCAGAATTCAGCAGCAGCAAGGAGCCTTTATGCACGTAAATTTATAGAAAAATCATTCATTAAAAATTTGTATAATTCAACAATATCTTCTAATCTTAAAAACTATGGGGAGTTTGTTGTTACAGGTTATCTTACGGGAGGAAAGGCATATGCAAGCTATGCAGGTTGTAATAGTACTGCAAAAACGACAGAGGGCAAAGAAAAAGGATTGGAAAAATCAATAAATGCTTCTGTTACTTATAAAGGGGCGACAGGAAGTGGTGAGTTGGGATTTACTAGTTCAAACCAGTCTTCGTCAACAACAGAGTTTAAAAGTACGGATACATTTGTCCAGATTAAGACATTTGGTGGTATTCAAGACGGAGATGCTGTAGTGAAGACATGTGCTTTAAGTGATTTAAATGTCGATTTAAGCTCTTGGTTTAACTCATTGAACGATGATAAAACTCATACCATAATTGATGTTACAGATAATAGTTTGCTACCTTTATCAGACTTTGTGTTGGAGAAAAATTTTAAGCAAAGGTTTGATGATACAACAAATGGAGTCTTAGCGACTTATAATGAGTTTGTTATTCCTTATATGGAAACCGCAAGAGTGATGGTACGCTCAACTTCTGCTTATGAGCCATTGTATGATGTATGTCCAGTACTCGTTACACGCCAAGGAGATAGAATCATATTCAAGACTAGTCAGGTAAAAACTGATGACGAATTACGCAAGAACAGTAATGCGGAACAATTTGACCAAAAGCACCAAGCTATTTTGGAACAAACAGATAAACTGTTTAGTGTAGAGATTGGTTTGGAGCCCAATAAAAAGGCAAGATTGAATCCAATGTTGCGCAATCCTTTATGTATAGAAGTTGTGGATTTTGACAAATCAGAATATTATCGTTATTACAATGCTTCAAATAGTGTAGAATATGTGTATAACCCAAAGAAAAAGGTTGCATTTTCTTATTATGTAGATGAAGATGAAGATGAGGGTGATATAGCTGAGGTATATGGAATTAGTTCTTGGGTGGATTCTTTGCCTGAAAAGAAAATCGCTATAGGAACTTTGGCGAATTATTATACAATTATCGGACTATAAAATTAAATTGTATGAAGAATAAGATAGTGTTGTTGGCATTGAGCTTGTGGATAATTCTGTTTGCTACAAGTTGCAGTAAAGATGACCCTTCACAGGTCTCTTTTACCTCATTAAATATGCTCGACGAAAATCATGGCAAGACCTTGTTTGGTGAAACAGGAGTTTACATAAACGGCTCGATGAATTTTCGGTCTGACAGTTGGCAAATAGTTGATTTGGGTACCTCTGTAAATTTCCAAAATTGGCAAATTCCTAATTTGGATAACTTGTCAAACGAAACAAGTGTATTGCTAAATCATCGTTATGTGTCTTGTAAATCAGAGAATGTATTGACATTCCCTTCTCATAAGAATGCATATGAGATAGGATGTAAATATTATCAGTTTGTGGTGTCTTCATTCTTGGAGAAAGAAACTAGCAAGGTTGGGGCTGTCGTAGAATATACGTCGTCTTTGTCTGATGAAAAAGAATTGCCTCAAAAAGATACTAACATTGGTGACTTGTTTGGGCTAGATGATCAACTGTCGTTTGATGCTCTTGGTGCAGAAGAATATTGTTTTTTCGGAAAGAGTGAAGACTTTTCTATAAGTCTGTCTAAAGGGCATTTGAAAGTGGCTTTACGTAAGTCTCCAAATGAACTCTATGGACCTTATGGAAAATATATAATATATCTACGAAAGGGTAATGTTTACACAAAGGTTACATTTAATGTCAATCTTTAAGTTATGTTTAACAGCGGATTTCCCATTTCTTGAAGAGATGGGAAATCTACAAAAATAATGGGTATATGCAAAAAAGTGCTTATAACATAATAGTTCCAGTCAGTGATAGCAAGAATGTCTTGTTTAACGCAATGACAAAGAAGTTCTTCTATATTTCAAAACATAATACAGCTGCGTGTCTTTTTATGCTAAATAATATAGAGAGTTTTCTTCCTGATGAAGCAAAAGGCTTTGTAGAGAAACTTTATGATAATGGTTTTGTCATAGATGACGATAGGGATGAATTGTCAGAGTTAAAGAGCTTGTTTTATGAATACAAGAACAATAAAGTGCTCAACTTGATGATTCTTACAACATATTCTTGTAATTTTTCTTGTTGGTATTGTGTTCAGAAGCATAAGGGTATTATTTTGTCGAAAGAGTTGGAGCGAAAGATAGAGAGACATATTGAATCCTATATTAAGAAAAATTCTATAGAGCACTTGACTTTGTCTTGGTTTGGAGGTGAACCGTTGCTAAATGTTGGAAGTATATCTCGTATTTCTGAGTTTGCGATAGATTTTTGTGCGAAGAATGCTATTGGATTCAACAATGCTATAACAACTAATGGTTCTTTGTTAACAGCATCTTTAATCCAAACGATGAAGGATTTGTCGTTTAATAGCTTTCAAATAACTATAGATGGTGAACAAGCGAATCATAATAAGACAAGGTTTAATGATAAAATACAGGATTCTTTTTCTTTGATACTGCAGAACATTGTAATGCTGACAAAAATGATACCAGAAGCAGATATAACTTGTCGTATAAATTATACGAAGAACAATCTCACGGATAATTTTCCTGAAGAGATAGATGCTTTTCTTCATTCTGTGAAGGATAGAATAACTTTGTTGTTTAGGAAAGTTTGGCAAGAAAATGAAACTCCAACTATGGATGATAAATTGACAGCTATAATTCGAACTTTCCATCACAAAGGCTATAGGATATTATCAGATTATGATGAAATCAAGTTGTCGGTTTGTTATGTGGAATGTAGCAACCATCATTCTATATATCCAGATGGGAGGGTTGATAGATGCTCAAATAAAGATATCTACGATGCACGGGGTTATTTGACGGATAATGGTGAAATTGTTTGGAATACGGTTCCGAGAGAATGTGATTCTAATGTGTTTACACGTATGGGAGATTGTTTGTCCTGTCAGTATTTGCCTTTGTGTATGGGACCGTGTCCAGAAACTCGGCGACATTTGGGAGAAAATGAAAAACTTAAGTGTGTTTTTGAAGATAAAGATGCTCATTTTCAAAATGATATTAGATGTTATTGTATAACAAAAGAAGATAAGTGAAATGAAGTTGATAATATGTGTTCTTTTTTTTGTCCTGAATAGCAACAATGTTTGTTTTGGACAAGATTCTATAAGAATAGACACTGTAAAGTCTGTCACTCTCAACGAGGTTGTGGTAAAAGCTAAGAAGCATAATCTGTATTCGGATGTCTATTATATAAATCCTGATATTCGAAAGGGAACTATGTCTGTGTATGACTTGTTGGCGAAATTACCAGGTGTAGATTACAATAAATTGGCTAATGCTATATCTGTTTATTCGGATGCAAAAGTAATAATTGAAGTGAATGGTGTGCCTGCTTCCAAGGACTATCTCCAGGCATTGGCTCCTACGGATGTGGCAAAAATAGAAGTAGTAAGGCTTCCTTTGGCTAGATATAAGATGTTAGGCTATCGTTACACAATTCGTATTGTTTTGAAGGATGATTATAGGGGAAGTGCTATTTCGATTAATAATTTTACTATTGTGTCTCCGGAAAATGGCAACAATATTATCGCTAATGAACAACCTAATATGAGATATCTATATTCAAACAAGAATATAGATTTCAATGCTGGGTATGGTATGGCGACAATTCATTGGAACTATCCTGTTGCATATTCGAAACAATATGCTGGAGTCATTTCTCAAGATGTGTTTGATACCTTTGAGGATCAGCCGAATGAACACAAAGGTAATGTTACTCACAATGTAGCAGCTAATTTAAATTGGAGAATCGGTAAGAAACAACAAATAGCACTAAGTGGTAATTATGAATGGAATTCAAATTTTGATGAGCAAAAATATACAGGTACTCAATGGCTATCTACGGGGAAAATTGCTTCTATTGATGAGCAAAATGCTGAAAGTTTGAAATCTTCAGACATAAAGTCTTATGTGATTTATAAAAATTCCATGCTTGATAAGTTGAATGTGTATGCATCTCTTGGTGTTGAGTATTTGTCTGGTAAACAAAGAAATACATTCTTGGAAAATGGATTGTTGACATCTTCGCTATATAGTAAGAATAGTAAGCGTTATATTCATGGAGAGTTTGATGCCAAAAGTCAGATGACAGATGCGTTATCCTTTAACTTTGGTTATATAGGCTCTTTTTGTAAGTATGAGGTAAGTGATGCAGAACAACGGTTGAGTCTTTTGGAAAATGCAAATAACCATCAAGTGTTCTATACTTATTTTGATTACAAGATGACGGAAAGACTTTTAGCTCATTTGGGAACAGGCTTGGGATATGTCTCCCAAACAGGTATGGAAACAAATTGGAAGAAGTGGATACTTTTGCCTCAAGTGTCTGTATCTTTTGTTCCAAATGACAATATGCAACTTTCGTTAGATTATCAAACGACTGTTGCGGCTCCTAAGCTATATCAGTTGTCTACGAATAAGACATCTGTAGATACATGGTTGAAGTCACAGGGCAATCCAAGCCTAAAAGCTTCTACAAGTCATAGCTTTTCTATAATGGGGACGTTTTGGGACAAGCTACAAGTGGGTGGACTATATGAGTATGAGCATAATAGTATTGAACAACTATATAATAAGGAAACGGATAATACCTATGTCCAAACCTTTGCTAATGCCAACAAGAAAGGATTTGGTTTATGGGTATCATATAGTTGGGATATCTTGAAAAATCTGACATGGGAAAATACGATAAGTGGACAGATTTTAAAGGTATATCTGGATAGGTTGAATAATAAATGCTCTAATTTGTCATATCTTAGTACTTTGAGCTGGTGGAGTGATAAAATGAGAACAAATTTTTCATTAGAATATAGACATCAGATGATAAAGAATCCGCTACTTGATGGATGGGAGCATTATGGACAGGATTTGTGGCAGGCTGCAGTAAATAAAATGTTTTGGAAAAACCGGGTGAGTGTGTCACTTATGTATATCCCACCATTTCGTTTTGGAATAAGGCGAGAGCAAAAGTCTGTGATTAACACAGACTTTATGGATATACAGAAAAGACAGTCGATGAGAACTTATGACAATACTTTGTTATTGCGTGTTCGCTTTCGTTTGGACAATAGAAAGAAAACTCATCGAAATGAATATAAGGAATTGTTTATGGATGAAAATAAAAAAGGTAAGGGACTTTTATAGTCCAATGTGTAACTTAAATATATTTAGACAATGGAAAAAATTAATCTAACGGATTTGTTGAACGAGGTTCAGCAAGTCAGAATTATGGGTGGTGAACGAAGTGATTTACAGCTTAAAGTTTATTTGGGAGATTGCCCAAGTTTTGGTGATTGTCTCAGATACTGCCATATTGATGGCATTTAGTTTTCGGTATTGTTGTATGGAGCTGGATAGATAATATCTATCAGTCATTTGATTTGCCATCATGTTTCCTGTTTTTCATGGACATGATGGCTTATTTGTTAGTATTATGTCTTTTACTTTAAGAAAACAATATGACTCAATGCAATGCGGTATAGCCTGTTTGCAAATGGTTTGCAAATATTTCGGCAGGGACTATTCTTTAGATTCTCTGTCGAAACTTTGCTTTGCCACAACGGAAGGTGTGTCCATGCTAGGTATTAATGAAGCGGCTAATACGCTAGGATTGCACACGGTAAGTGCAAGGGTAACCACGACCATGTTAGGTGAAGTCCCTTTGCCTTGTATTCTTCATTGGAATCAGAATCATTTTGTTGTATTATATAAGGTAAAGAAAGGCAAGAGGTTCTATGTCGCTGACCCAGGAAAGGGATTGGTCACTTATGGCTTAGAAGAGTTCAAGCAGCATTGGATAAGCACGAAATCCAATGGCGAGGACAAGGGTATCGCCATGTTTTTCGAAACCACTCCTGCCTTCTTTACCTATC
>OLNZ01001914.1_pt1 | contig 13467 bp, 14 predicted proteins | sample 1672981 | NCBI WGS metagenome assembly OLNZ01 (sample SAMEA3136743, study PRJEB25190) | human gut metagenome | biome: human gut; feature: human-associated habitat; material: faeces | place: Austria | collected 2013
TTATAATACATATTTTATAAAAATAAAAGAGTATTGAACTTTGTCAACACTCTGATAAAAAGAATCAAAAGATTCTTTTTATAATTATTTCTTTTTAGCATTAATTACTATAGTTTTTATACAGCTTTTACCTGTTAATTTATAACCATCTTCACAGTAATATGTTTTAGCTAAAGTTAATTTGCATTCTGCGCCTTCTAATTTTCCGGCTTCACATACAGGTCTAGTTTTTGGGTCACTTCTAAATTGATAACACGAACCATTATAATATTTATGCCCATGGCTCGTACAATATAATTCTTGGTTTGTATATTTCCCGTAGTAGCATTTACCTGCAGCTTCATCTAAAACAGCACCTGTTTCAGAACAATATGATTCATACTCTGGATCCACATATGTTACACAATAATCAGGCTCTGTAGAACTTCCATAATATCCTTGAGGACAACGATATTTTGCATCTATTTTTTCCTCTTTAGTACATTTAGTACCTTCTAATTTATACCCATTGTCACAATAATAAACTACTTTCTTAGGTTGTTCTACTTTACTTTCAACTTTTTCCCACTTAGCATATAAAGTAGTATTTTCGTTTAGTAAAGCATTATTATAAATTGGTGTTCCATTTTTGTCTACCCATGCTACAAATTTATATCCACTTTTAGTAGGATTATTTGGAAGTTTTAATGTTGCACCTTTATTAATTGTAACATCATTAACTTTACTTCCACCATTTGAATCAAATTTAATAGTAATTGTAGTAACATTATTACTATCATAAACAGCTTTTAACTTAATATTTTTGTTTATTTTAGTATTAAAGTCGAATGGTTTTTCTGCTAAAATCTCTTCTCCGTCTTTAATTCCAATAACCTTATACCAGTTAACAAATGATTCACCTAAATCATCTTTGCCTTTGATATCATTAACATTAATTGCTTTATTAAATTTAACTTGTACTACTTTTAAATCAGTACCATTGTTTAAATCAAAAGCAACATAAAATTTACGGTTTAAAAACCATAGTGAGAAGATAATTATTCCTAATAATATAACACCAACTATTATCCAGGCAATAAAACCTCTCTTTTTGTTTTCTTTAGACATAGTCTTTCCTCCTTTAATATATTATACTATATTATTTAGAATTTCAAAATATTTAATTAAAAAAAATTAACATTTTTAAAAACAACCAAATATGGTATACTTGATATAAGTTAAAACATTAAGTTAATTGGAGTATGATTTTTTATGAATAGAGAAGAATTAAATAAAATGCAAACAAAAATACTTAAAAAAAATAAAATTTGTAATTATACATTAGGCATATTACTATTATTAATTTTATTTATAACTTTAATAATTGTTATAAATAAAAGAATAACTTTTGTATTTATAATTTTTATAATATTTATTGAAATAATTTTTGGAATAGCAATGATGATTATTATTAAAAACATCATAAATGGTAAAGATATAAAAAAATTTAATAAAGAATATAAAAATATTTATGTTTTAAATTTTTTAAAACAAAATTTTGAGAATATAATATATAAACCAGAAGAAGGAATTAGTAAAAAAGAAATAAAAAAATATAATACCCTTAATTTAGGAGATAAATTTACTTCAAATGATTATATTTGTGGAACATATAAAAATGTTAAATTCGAACAGTCAGACATTCATATTCAAGAAAAATATGAAGAAGAAGATAAAGATGGAAACAAAATAATAACATGGGAAACAATTTTTGAAGGAAGATATATGATATTTGATTTTAATAAGAATTTTAAATCAAACGTTCAAGTAATAAGCGATGATTTTATAAAAAGATCTTTACCACATATTAAAAATAATAAAAAAGTTAAATTAGAGGATATAGAATTTAATAAAATGTTTAAAATATATTCCGAAATAGAACATGATGCATTTTATATTTTAACACCACATTTTATGGAAAAAATAAAAAAACTTTATAAAGAATTAGATGCTCCGATTAAACTTACTTTCATGGAAAATAAATTACATGTAGCAGTTAATAATGGCGATGATTCATTTGAATACAATGTTTTAAACCCTATAAATGAAGAAGAAATAGAACAAGATATTATTAAAGATATAAAATTAATTACTGATTTTGTTAATGAATTAAATTTAGATAATGATTTATTTAAGAAGGAGGCATAGATATGGAACATATATTTATAGCAATTGGAGTAATTCTTTTAATTTTTATAATTTGGTATTTTGCGGTTTTAAATAAACTAAATAGAACTATAATAAAAATAGAAGAAGCACTTTCTGGAATTGATATTGCTTTAACAAAAAGGTATGATGTTATTACAAAAATGGTGGAAGTTGTTAAAGGATATACTAAACATGAAAAAGAAACATTATTTAAAATTATAAAAATGCGTGAAAACTTATCTTTAAAAGAAAAATCAAGTCTTAATAAAGCAATGGATGAAAATATGCAAAAAGTTAATATTGTAGTAGAAAAATATCCTGATTTAAAAGCTAATGAAAATTTTAAAGAATTGCAAAAAGCTATTGTAGATGTTGAAGAGCATCTTCAAGCTTCCAGAAGATGTTATAATGCTAATGTTTCGATATATAATCAGTTAATCGTATCATTTCCTATAAATCTTGTAGCAAAAAATAAAAAAATGACTAAAAAAGATTTTTTTGAAATAGAAGAATCTAAAAAAGAAAACGTAAAAATAGAATTATAATGTATTTAAACAAGTAATTAAAATTAATATTCTACAAAAAAGTATAATTTTTTTCTATTTTATTGTAAAATAAGTTTAAAGGAAGTGAGTATATTATGGAAAATAAAGAAGAAAGAAATATTGTGGATTTAAATAACGAAAATATTAAAAAATATAGTTTCGTTTTAACAGATGAAATTAACGGTCAAAAATATAAAGTTGAATATGAACCAATATTCTTATATGAAAAAGATAAATATATTTATGGAATGTTTACTAATTTTAAAAAAGATGAAAAAGATAATTTATATCTTGTAAATTGTAGATATCTTAAAAATCATTCACAAAATTTTACTATTGAATATAAACTTCCTGAAAATGAAATAAAATTTTTAGAAGAACAAAAAAATATTAAAGAAACAAAAGATACGATTTATAGATATAAAAGACTATATAATAGAGTTAATAAAGATTATAATAGAATACTTGAATTAAATAAAAAACTTGTTAATACAACAAATAAAGAAAAAGAAGAATTAAAAGATATGCTTAATGAATATAATGATTTAAAAGAAAGCATAAATTCTTATAATCCTTTAAAAAAACAAATATTATCAAATTGGAATGTTCCATTAGAAAAATTAAATGATTTAATAGATATGGCAATTAATAATATAAATTTAAAATTAAATAAAAACAAAGAAGTTTTTAAAGCTGTTCTTGTCCTTGTAGCAATTGCAGTATTTATAATTGCATGTATAAATGGTGGAGATAATGATACTTCATCTTCAAGTAATGATGGTTACAGTACAAAATGTTATACAAGAAGTGATGGTAAAAATTGTTGTATTTCTTGTAAAAAAACAAGTTACGGTGATATCGGATGTTCTAGAATGTGTAATTAAATTATAGATAATAAGGAGTAATATGAAAAATAAAAGTGAAGTATTTAAAAAGGAATTAGAAAATATAAAAGACAATAATGTAAAAGAATCAACAATTTATTTATTAAATAAATTACCTGATTATTTTTATGAAATGCCTGCTTCAACAACAGGAAAATATCATCCTTTGTTTTCATTAAATGAAGGAGGTCTTGTAAGACATGTAAAAGTTGCTCTTCAAATTTGTGAAGAATTATTTAATGATAAAGCACTGTATGATTTTGATGAACATACAAAAGATTTGATAAGGATGGCTATTATGCTTCATGATGGACTTAAAAAAGGATTAGAAAAAAGTGAATACACAAAATTTTCTCACCCTATTGATATGGCTAACTTTATAATAGAAAATGAAAAAAATCTAATAATTAATAAAAATGATGCTTTAACTGTTGCTAGACTTATAAGTTCTCATATGGGTCCATGGAATATTGATAAAAAAAGCAATATTGTTTTACCCATACCTAAAGAAGATGATGAAAAGTTCGTTCATTTATGCGATTATTTAGCATCAAGAAGATTTTTAGATGTAAGTTTTAAAGATAATGAAATTGAAAGAATATAAAAATTAGCAAACGCTAATTTTTTTCTATTACTAATGGGTTAAATTTACTAATTGCATCGACAAGTTTACTATGTTTAATTACAAACTTAATCTGAGGATTATTATTTTTATAAATTATTACATAATTATTTGTAATAGTAATTGAAATATTATTAAAAACTTTGTTATCTATGATATTTAATTTATAATTATTATTTGATTTACAATATTTTTTAGTAGAATTTAAATGCTTTAAATATTCATTTTTTGTGTAATATATATTTTTATTGAAAAACATATTTTCAAGTGATAAATAAGGTTCATCATTATTAAAATCATTATTATATATAGTGTCTTCAATTGTATTATTTTTTAAAATATTATAAGTAGTATTTTCCATATTTTTTTTATAATTTAATATTAGTTTAATTTCATCTTTTGTTAACTTATTTCTTTTTAACATTTTTGTTAATATCTCATCATCAATAGTAAAAATAGGTAAATTTGCTAAAAGTCGTTTCATATTTTTTTTATTATTTTTTTCCTTTTTTAAAAATTCATCAAATGCATCTTTATTATCATTTGTATATATTTCCATAAGAGGACTAGCTTTTTTTAATAAAAGTTTAGTTTTTTCTTTATAATAATTTATCTCTTTACTATTAGAAGTTAAATAATATTTTCCTTTATTATGATAAGAATTTATACATTCACCAGTTAAAATAACACTTCCAGATGTATAATTTAAATGATTATAAACGTTATTACTATAATTTTTTAAATAATATGGAGATACACTTCCTGTCATATAAATAGGTATCCAACTTTCAAGGCCTAACATCATTTCGTTAAAAGGTCTATCTAAATTATGTATTATATTTAAATGTAGTCCTTTTTTAAGACACATAGCTATTCCAAACATCCATTTTTTTCCAAAAGAAATATCATCTGCCATATCTTCCATTGGCATATCACTACACATAAATATATCTTCAGTGTCTTTAGATAAAATAGTTGCTTTAAAAAAATCTAATTCACCACGTTTCATTTCTTCAATTCCATAATAAGATTTAGTTTTAGCTTTATAAAAGGGAATATTTGGTACTTTAATTTCATCAAATTTAATTGCTTTTATAAAATCATTTAAATTAAAATCATCTAAGCTTATTAAAAAATCATTAATATATTTACTTTCTGTAATTGTGTTTTCATTATTAATTAAAAAATTATATAGATTATCAAATAAAGCTTTATCATTTATATTTTTATCACAATTTAAAAATTTAATAAGGATATCATTATCATTAAACCTGTTTATAACATAAGAGCAAACTTTATTACAAAATTCACTGGGAGTAGAGGGTTTAGCTTTATTATATCTTATTCTTGAAATATATGATGCATCAAAATTTATATATTTAGCCATGTCTTTAATATTGATTTTTAAATCGTTTAAAAGTCTATTAAAATTTTTACAAAAATTATCATAATTAAACTCATCATTTTTATTAACAGAATCTATTAAACAATTTAAAACTTCATCATAATCTAAATTAATCTTTTTTTCATAAGATATAACACTAATAGCGTTAGCAAGATTTTTAATTTCATCTTTATTAACTCCGGGAGTTCTTAATCCATTTCTATATCTACTTATTACGGTTTCGGATAAATTAGCTTTTATTGCTAATTCTTTTGAAGTACAATTTAATTTTTTATATAATTATTTAATGCTGTTTTAAAATCCACAAAATCACCTTCATTTTATATTATACAATAAATATAGCTATAAAGGATAAAATTACCAACAAAATCAATGAATAATATGGTAATTTTATTGTAATATTTAATTTTTTTAAATATAATATACGTAATCGGAGGTTTTGTTATGAAGAATAATAAAATAATTTTAATCGGAATAATATTAGTTTTATTAACATTATTTGCTATATTTATTCCTAAGAATAATATGGTAAATGATAAATTAGTAGAAGAAGCAAGTAAAAATGCTAAAAAGAAAGTAACAGATTATAAAAAAATAACAAGTAATTTGGTTTTAAATGAAGATACTTGTTTTAGAAACTATGCTTTTATAAATAATAATAGTATTTATATATTTAATCCTGATAAATTAGATGAAGGAATTTTTGAATATAAAAAAGTATATGATATAAAAAAAGATATAAAAGCAATGAATATAACACCAGATTATGGTTCTGATATAAGGTTTATTGATTATAATGATATGTTATATACACTTAAAGATATAAACTCAGATAATAAAATTAGAAATAGTTATGATATGTATTTAAATGCTAATTATGAACTTAGTCCTTATTTAAAATGGGAATATTCTAAAGAATTTATTGGTAAAAAGATCGATTATGATTTTATGTCTAATTATGTTTATGTAAAAGATAACATATTGTATAGATTAAATTATACAAATAACAAGTATCCTACTATTACTAAAATTGATGGTAATTATGAGGGTGAAAAAGTAATTAGAATATATAATGAAAGAATTTTAAAAACAGATAAAGCTTTTTATGAAATAGTTAGTTATTTTGATAATAATTTAAATAAAACAATTACTACTACGATAAAAATAAATCTATTAACTAAATATTATAACGATGTTTTAACTTTTACATATAAATATGTAATATTAAAAGATTATACTTTAATACCAATAAATGATGTTATGATTAATAGGGCTAATGATTATCAATATAATGAATTTATAAGTAGTTTTAATAGTATAAAAGAAGTTTCAAAAGTATTTGAAGAATAAATATTAATTAATTATGATAAAAAAAACTTTATTTTTCCTTTGTTAAATGGTAAAAAGTGTCAAAAATAGTTGATTTTTAAAGATTATTAATATAAAATAAAATTAGAAGCAAGATATGCTTTCTAAAGGAGGATATGTAGATGAAGATAACATCAGTAAACGTACGTAAAATTGAAAAAGAAGGATCAAGAATGAAAGGAATAGCATCAGTATTACTTGATGAATGTTTTGCAGTTCATGATATTCGTATTATCGAAGGAGATAATGGCTTATTTATAGCAATGCCAAGTAGAAAAACATCTACTGGAGGATATAGAGATATCGCACATCCAATTAATCCTGAAACACGTACAATGTTTGAAGAAACTATCTTAGAAGCATATAAAAACGCTGAATAATATAGTTTATTAAGATATAAGTTTTGCTTGTATCTTTTTATTTGCAAAAATATAAAAAAAATAATATAATTTATATATAAGTATAGAAAGAGTGATAAATATGGAAATAAAAGAAATTATTAATATTTATAATAACTTTGATAAACAAATAAATGATTTTTGGAGGTCTCTTTGACTTTGATAAAAAAGAAGAAGAAATAAAAAAATTAGAAGAAATAACAAAAGAAAGTAATTTTTGGGATGATGTTTCTTTAGCAAATAAAAAAATTACGGAATTAAATAATTCAAAAAAAGAGATTAATAATATTTGTTCTTTAAAAGAAAAAATAAATAATAATTTAGAAATATTATCATTATTAAAAAATGAGAATGATGAAGAACTACAAAAATTAGTAGAAGAAGATATAGAAAATATAAAAAATTCATTAGAAGAATTAAAATTAGAACTTTATTTAAATCATGAATACGATCATAAAAATTGTATTTTAGAAATTCATGCGGGAGCAGGAGGAACAGAAAGTTGTGATTGGGCTTCGATGCTTTATAGAATGTATCTTAGATATTGTGAAAAAAAAGGATATAAAGTAACTGTTTTAGATTATCAAGATGGGGATGAAGCTGGGATAAAAAAATGTACTCTTTCTATTGAAGGAAAAGATGCATATGGCTATTTAAAATGTGAAAAAGGTGTTCATAGACTTGTAAGATTATCACCATTTGATGCTAATCATAAAAGACATACATCTTTTGCATCAGTTGATGTAACTCCTGAATTTGATGAAAAAATAGATATAGTTATTAAGGATGAAGATTTAAAAATAGATGTTTACCATTCAAGTGGAGCAGGAGGACAAAGTGTTAATACAACAGACTCCGCAGTTAGAATAACACATTTGCCTACTAAAATAGTAGTTACTTGTCAAAATGAAAGAAGTCAATTAAAAAATAAAGAAAAAGCACTTGAAATATTAAAAAATAAATTAAAAATGATTGAAATAGAACGTCAAGAAGAAAAACTTAATAATTTAAAACAAGATAATAAAAATATTGAATTTGGTTCACAAATAAGAAGTTATGTAATGCATCCTTATTCAATGGTTAAAGACCATCGTACTTCTTGTGAAACAAGTAATGTTTCTAAAGTATTAGATGGTGATTTAGATATGTTTATAGAAGAATATTTAAGGAGTTAGTTATGGAAAATAAAGAAAATATAATAAAACAAATTTATAAAAAACATAAAGTTAAAAGATATTTAACTTTGCTTTTAGGATTATTTATTTGTGCGGTATCATTTAATTTATTCATTTTTCCAAATGATATAGTTTTTGGAGGAGTAAGTGGTATTAGTATTATTGTTACAAAATTTTTTGATATATCTGCTTCAACATTTATTTTATTATCATCAATCATTTTACTTATTGTAAGCTATATCTTTTTAGGAAAAGAAAAAACAAAAGGTTCAGTTGTAGGTTCAATTTTATTACCTATTTTTATAAGTTTGACTGAAAATATAGGAAAAATATTAGTAATTGATGCAAGTGACCAGTTACTTCTTGCAATTGTTGGAGGAGTTTTATATGGCCTTGGAGCAGGGCTTGTTTTTAAAGCAGGATATACAACTGGAGGAACAGATATTTTAAATCAAATAATGAATAAATATGCTAAAACATCAATTGGAACATCAATGCTTATTGTAGATGGTTTAATTGTTTTATCTGGAGCTTTTGTTTTTGGCTGGACAAAGTTTATGTATGCAATAATTGTTCTTTATATAATTAGCATTTTAACTGATAAAGTTTTACTAGGTATATCTTCTTCAAAAGCGTTTTATATAATTACAACAAAACCAGATGAAATATCAAATTATGTAATTGATGAGTTAGGACATAGTGTTACTATAATTGACGCTAAAGGCGGATATACAAAACAAAAAAATCCTATTCTTTTTACAGTGGTTCCTACTAAAGAATACTATAAACTTAAAGCAGGTATAAATGAAATAGATAAAGATGCGTTCTTTACCGCAGTGGATGCTTACGAAGTATTAGGTGGCGAATAATGAAAGATAATATAATAGATACAATAAGTAAAAAAAATTATATAAAAAGATACGTATTTTTAACACTAGGACTTTTAATATCAGCAATAAACTATAATTTATTTGTTTTACCACTTGGAATAGTATGTGGTGGTACAAGCGGTGTTGCTACAATATTAAATTATTTGTCAAACTTAGATCCTTCATTAGTGGTGTTTTTCCAATCTTGTATTTTATTAGTTTTGTGTTTTTGTTTTTTAGGACTAGATGATACAACTGCAATGGCTTATATTACAATAGTTTATCCTTTATTTATAAAGGCAACATCTGGAATTAATCAAATATTTTTAATAAATTACGAAGACATCCTTCTTTTTGCAATTTTTATTGGAATACTAACAGGAATATCTAATGGAATTATCTTTAAAACAGGGCTTAATAATGGTGGATATGGTATTTTATCTAAAATAATTGCCAATAAGAATAAATCATCAATAACTAAATCAAATATGATTATTAATTCAATTATTGTTTTAGCAGGAGGAATAGTGTTTGGAATTAATAAAGTTTTATACGCCATTATAATATTATTTATTCAAAAAAATGTTAGTGATAGAATTGTTCTTGGTATATCTAAAAATAAAACAATTATTATTGTTAGTTCAAAATATGATGAAATAAGTAAATATTTAAACAATGAATTAAAACATGATGTAACAATTTTTAATACTAAAGGAAAATATACTAATACAAAACAAAAAACTATAATGAGTGTTATTCCTACCAAAGAATATATAATTATCAAAGAAATAATAAAAGATATAGATAAAAATGCTTTTGTAATAGTATGTGATAGTTATGAAACAAGAAATCAAGATAGATTATTGAAAAACGTCAAAAATGTAAAAAGTATATGAAATTTACTATATAAGTTAGGTGTAATTAGATTTTAATGGTATAATTATTATATAGTGTAATTTTAAAACTAAAAATAAGGTGGTGTTATGATTGAAAATAATTACAATAAAAAATGTGTTTAAAACATATCCAAATGGTGTTGGAGCAATATATGATTTAAACCTAGATATTGAAAAAGGAGAATTTGTTTTTATTATAGGTGGTAGTGGAAGTGGTAAATCAACTTTAATAAAAATGCTTTATAGAGAAGAAAAACCAACTCGTGGAGAAATAATCCTTGGAGGGGTTAATGTTGGTAAATTAAGAAATTCTAAAGTATATAAATTAAGAAGAAAAATTGGAGTAGTATTCCAAGACTACAAATTACTTCCTAAATTAACAGTTTATGAAAATGTTGCGTTTGCACTTGAAGTGACAGGGGCAGATACAAAAGAAATAAGAAAAAAAGTTATTGAAGTTCTTGATCAAGTAGGATTAAAACATAAAGCTAAGTCTTATCCTGATAAATTATCTGGAGGGGAACAACAAAGAGTGGCAATAGCACGTGCTATTGTTAATAATCCCAAAATATTAATTTGCGATGAACCAACTGGAAACCTAGACCCTGTTATTAGTATGGAAATAATGAATATTTTAGATAAGATTAATAGAGATTTAGGAACAACAATTCTTATGGTTACACATGATCATGAAATCGTTGAAAAAATGAAAAAAAGAGTTTTAGTATTAAAAGATGGTAGACTTGTAAAAGATTATAAGGAGGGGGAATATAAAGATGAAGTTTTTTAGGATGGTTGGAAGAAGTATAAGAGATGCTTTTAAAAGTGTAATTAGAAACTTTAGTTTATCTTTAGCATCAATATCTTGTATAACAATTACTTTAATAATAATAGGATCTACCCTTATAATTGCAAAAAATGTAGATAATTTTGCTACATTAATAAAAGAAGATGTAACAATTGTAACATTTTTTGATAATAGCTTGACATATGATGAAGAAGAAGAAATAATGACAAAAATCAAAGAACTTGAAAATGTTGACAAAGATTCATGTGAATATACTTCAAAACAAGATATAAAAAATAACATGGAAAGTGAAAAAAATGAAATATCTAAAATTCTTTCAACATGGAATGATAGTGAAAATCCATTAATGGATACTTATACTTTAAAAGTAAAAGATGTTGAACAAATAAAATCGACAGTTAATCAAATTGAAGCTTTAAAAGGAGTAGAAAGTGTATCATATGGTGAAGGAATAGTAGAACAACTTGTAAAAGCATTTGATACAGTAGAAAAGGTAACATTAGTTGTAGGTATTGCTCTTATTTTAGTTACAATATTCTTAATCATAAATACAATTAAATTAACAATCTTTTCAAGACAAAAAGAAATTTCAATTATGCGCTTAGTTGGAGCTAGTAATACAAGAATAAAATTCCCATTCATAATTGAAGGTGTAATTTTAGGTATAATTGGATCAATTATTCCAGTGCTTGTAATGACTTATGGTTATCAAGCATTATATCAAATGTTAAAAGGACAATTATTCTCTCCACTTATTAGACTTGTACATCCAATGCCATTTACTATTCAAATATCATTATTAATTGTACTTGTTGGTATGTTAGTAGGTATGGTAGGATCTGCAAGAGCAGTAAGGAGGTATATAAAAATATAATGAATAAAAAAAGTATTATAATATTTTTATTACTAGTTCTTTTAATACCTGTAGCTAAAGTTAATGCAATTACAATAAATGATTATAAAAAAGAATTATCAGATTTACAAAAAGAGAAAGAATATGTCCAAAAAAATCAGGCTGAAATTCAAAAGAAAATAGATGAAGCAAATGCTGAAATATTAAAAATAAGTGAAAAGATGATTTTAGCAGAACAAGAAAAAACAGCAATTAGTCAACAAATAACAAAAAATGAACTTGATATTGCAGAAAAAAAAGAACAAATTAAAGATTTAATTGTTTTTTCACAAAAATCAAGTAGTGATAACTTTTATTTAAACTATCTTTTTGGAGCAGAGAACTTTACAGATTTTATTTATAGAATTTCCATAATTCAACAATTAACTAAAAAAAATAGTGAATTAATGGATCAAATGAATAAATTAATTGAAGATGGTAAAACAAAACAAGAAGAATTAGAAGAAACCAAAAAAAGTTTAAATAAAATGAGTGAAGATTATAAAAGCAAAGTAACAAGCTTAGGAACACAGATGAATAAAACTTATACAGAATATGAAGATATTGATGAACAAATAAAATCTGTTCGAAAAACAATAAAATTATATCAAGATCAAGGATGTAAAGATGATCAAGATATTATTGCGTGTGTTGGAAAAATTTTACATGATACAGGATTTATTATTCCAACAGCAAGTGGAACTGTTACTGATGAATATGGACCAAGACCAATTCTTTGCGCAAATTGTTCATCTTTCCATAAAGGAATAGATTTAGCAGCTTCAGAAGGGACAAAAGTTTATGCTGCCGCTTCAGGATATGTCGCAGCCGTTAAATATGCTAATAAAAATATTAAAAATGACTGTGGTGGTAATATAATTACAATTAACCACATTGTCAATGGCAAATATTATACAACAAGGTATTGGCATTTATTAAATGTTAATGTAAAAGCCGGAGATACAGTAACAAAAGGGCAACTAATTGGTTGGGTAGGTGGATATACAACAAGTAGTCAATTATTTAGTTCAGGATATGATGATTGTGCTTTTGGAGCTCATTTACACTTTGAAATATCAAAAGATCATTATTATGGTATAACAAATGATGGACACTCTTATTCATCATATACTAAATATGTAAAAAATACCTTTAATGCTAGGGATGTAATAAACTTCCCAGGAAGATGGTAAAACAATAGCTAAACACTATTGTTTTTTTCTATTGTTAAAAACTTAAACAAAAATTATTGACATGGGAGGGTGTATTATATAATTTAGTTATAAAGTTAATAGTTAATAAAATAGAGGTGCTGTCGTTATGAAAAGGTTTATAAATTTTTTAAAAATAGATATTAAAATAATAAATAGTTATTTTTTATTATTAATTATTTTAATTATATTAGTATGTATAGGATA
>OLNZ01001936.1_pt1 | contig 13362 bp, 10 predicted proteins | sample 1672981 | NCBI WGS metagenome assembly OLNZ01 (sample SAMEA3136743, study PRJEB25190) | human gut metagenome | biome: human gut; feature: human-associated habitat; material: faeces | place: Austria | collected 2013
GGGGGAAGCAAGACGTTACGTAGCTAACGATTTCCTTAACTTAATAGCATTACCCACAAGGGGGAGGCTGACGATACGAGGAAAACCTGCTGTCAAGAGACCTACGGGCATCGCCCCTTTTCGTCATCCTGAGCGGCGAGAAACGTCGTATGTGAGATAACGTATGCCAGAACAGCTGCGACCTGAGTCGAAGGATCTCGGCAAAGCCGCACCTTCATTCCTAACTCCTCATTCCTAATTCCTCATTTGAGCAAGGGCAGCTCCCCACAGGCTAACCCCAAACCAAAAGAGCCACAGAAATGCGGCGCATTTCTGTGGCTCTTTCATTCTCTTAGCAGTACGCGAGTGCTGCTTCGAGTCTATCCATGGTCTTTTCTCTTCCGAAAAGTTCCATCATTTCAAACATGCCCGGACCCTGGGTCACACCGGTCAAAGCGATACGGGTCGGTTCGTAAGCAGCTTTGCCCTTGATGCCCTGTGCTTTCATGCATGCATTGAAGCATTTCTTGATCTCTGCCTGATCGAAGGTCTCCAGTGCTTTCAGATCTTCGATGAAGGCTCTGAGCAGCTTACCACTGGTTTCTGCCTTCATGATGGCAAGGACATCTTCATCGGTCAACTCTGGCATATCTTCGAAGAAGAATTTCAGCTCATCGGCTGCCTGACCTGCGAAGTAGATGTGGTCTTTCATGAACCAAATGACCTTCTTCAGCCAGTCTTTCTTTTCTTCACTGACTGCAGCATCCACATAGCCGGCTTTCACAAGGAACGGGACGATCAGATCATAGAGCTGGTCTGCGTCCAGCTTCTTCATGTACTGGAAATTGATCCAGTTCAGTTTATTGATATCGAAGACAGCATCATTCGAGGAGACACGCTTCATGGAGAACTGTTTGATGAGCTCTTCTTCCGTGAAGATTTCCTGTTCGCCCTTCGGGGTCCAGCCGAGGAGCGCCAGATAGTTCACGACCGCTTCCGGCAGGTAGCCCATATTTCTGTATTCGGTGACAGAGGTCGCTCCATGGCGCTTGCTCATCTTCTTATGATCTTCACCGAGGATCAGGGAAATGTGTCCGAATTTCGGAGGTTTATAGCCAAGCGCTTCATAGATAGCGAGCTGGCGCGGGGTATTCGAGAGATGTTCTTCCGCGCGGATGACGTGGGTGACTTCCATGAAAGCGTCATCGATCACGACAGCGAAATTGTAGACCGGGATGCCGTCGGATTTCATGATGATGAAATCACCGACACCGGCTGCCTGGAATTCAACGTGCCCGCGGACCATGTCATCAAAAGCGAAGACGCCGTCTTTTCTGACTTTGAGACGGACGACCGGCTTTCTGCCTTCCGCTTCGTACTTGGCTTTTTCTTCTTCGGTGAGATGGCGGCAGTGTTCATCATAGATCGGAGTCTTGCCGGCATCGAGCTGCGCCTTGCGGCTTTTTTCCAGCTCTTCTGCGCTGCAGTAGCAGTAGTACGCTTTGCCTTCATCGAGAAGTCTCTGTACTTCCTTCTTGTAGAGATCGAGGCGTTCGGTCTGGCGGTACGGGCCATGCGGGCCGCCTACGTCGATGCCTTCATCCCAGTTCATGCCGAGCCATTTCAGAGAATCTTTGATATTCTCTTCGGATTCCTTGGTGGAACGCTTCAGATCCGTATCTTCGATGCGGACGAGGAAGGTGCCGTCAGCGTGACGAGCAACCAGCCAGTTGAAGAGCGCGGAGCGCGCGCCACCGATATGAAATGGGCCTGTCGGGCTCGGGGCAAAACGAACTTTCAATTTCTTTTCCATCTGTTAAAACTCCTTCTTATTTTCTATAAATGATAACGGATGCCAGAGCTGCCATACCTTCCCTGCGGCCCACCGCACCCAATTTTTCATTCGTGGTGGCTTTCACGCCCACCTGATTCTCGGAAATCCCGAGAAGATGCGCGATCGAGGCTTTCATTTCCGCTATATGCGGCGCAAGCTTCGGCTTCTCCGCGATGACCGTGCTGTCGATATTTCCAGCCTGCCAGCCTTCTTCAGAAAGGACGCGCGCGACTTCGAGCATGAGCTTTTTGCTGTCCGCTCCCTCATAGCGAGGATCGGTATCGGGGAAATAGTGCCCGATATCGGGAAGACCTGCTGCGCCCAAGAGCGCATCCATGATGGCATGCAGCAGCACATCCGCATCCGAGTGGCCCAAAAGACCGCCTGTCTTTGCGATCTCTACACCGCCAAGCATGAGCGGACGGCTTTCATCGTATCGATGTATATCATACCCCTGTCCGATACGGAAGGGCAAGCCCTCTTTTTCGATCATTTTTGTAAACCGGCTCCAATCTCCCGGTGTCGTTACCTTGAAAAACTGTTCTTTCCCGGGCAGCACCGTGACCGGCACGCCCGCCTTCTCCAGGATCGAAGCGTCATCCGTGATCCCTTCTTCGGAGGAAAGAGCCTCCATCGATGCTTTGAGCAGCTTCGAAAATGCCCCCTGCGGCGTCTGTGCGCGGAAAAGGCGGCTCCGATCCAGCGTCCCCTGCACCAATTCTCCATCGACCTCCTTGATGGTATCCACGCAGGGGATACCGACCACGACGGCCGGATGTGCCTCGCTGATGGCAGCAAAGGCCTCATCGATGGTCTTCCCATCGACGAAAGGACGCGCCCCATCATGCACGAGGACTTTTTCCGAATCCTTCGCAAGACAGGACAGTCCATTCTTCACCGACTGGGTGCGCGTCGCTCCGCCCGGTGCGAAGCGGACAGGGATATGGTGCTCGATCCCTTTCAATATGTCAGCAAAAATCGGCTGTTCCTCGACCCTTGCGACGATGATGAGCTCTTCCAGAAAGCGGCTCTGAAAGACATGCCGTAGCGTATAAGAAATCAGCGAATGGCCCCGATGCTTCAAGAGAAGTTTATTCACCGGAGCCCCCATGCGGCTGCCCTGACCGGCAGCCACCAGTATGAGACTGTTCATAAATACATGTACTCCTAAATGGATTTGAGTGTTTGAAGTTTTAAGGAAACGCTGATTAAATTGCAGAATCGGATTTCATATGGATTTTTATACATAGTGTCGTCGACATTCTCCTTAAATAGCTCGCTATTTGCGTCGAATGTCTCCTCGCTCTGTATAAAAATCCAAGAATGAAATCTGATAACGATTTAATCAGTGTTTCCTTAAGGTTAGCCCTTTGGGCGTGCTGCCCCTTGATTGCGTACGAAAGAGGGGGAGCGGGTTCTATAGGTTCAGAGGGCTCAGCGGAGGTGGTGCGGCGCATTTCGTCATCCTGAGCGGATAAAAACGTCGTATGTTTGGAAATGGCTTATCTGAAACATGAGAACTGAGTCGAAGGATCTAAGCGCCGCGGAGGTTTGAAACGAGCGGTTTTCTCGTATCGCAAACCCAATCCCCAGCTACTCATCCCTGTTTTCAAACTTCAAGGTTCCAACGATACAAAGGGGGCGATGCCCGAAAGTCTCTTGGATAGCAGGTTTCCCGTTTGGAATTTCCAAACATTGACCGCCAGACCGCGAATGACAAAGATTTCTCGCTTGCGCTCGAAATGACGAAACGAGAGAATCTGATATCTCTTGGTCTTCGAGTCCCCAGTCACCCACTACCAGTCCCCCTATTCTTCGAGCTTCGCAAAGATCATCTTCCCGGCCGAGGTCTGGAGGACCGATGTAATGATGACGGCGACTTCCTTACCGATGCTTTTGCTGCCGTCTTCGACCACGATCATCGTGCCGTCATCAAGGTAGGCGACTCCCTGGCCTTCTTCCTTGCCATTCTTCACGAGCTGGACGAAGATCTGCTCGCCGGGAATGACGGCCGGCTTCACAGCGATGGCGAGGTCATTCACATTGAGGACAGCGACGCCCTGCAGCTCTGCCACTTTATTCAGATTGTAGTCATTGGTGATGATCTTGTAGCCCTTTTCACGGGCGAGCTTAATGAGCTTGGAGTCCACCTCACTGATCTCCTCGAAATCATCGGTGATGATCTTGATGTCATCGCGGTTCTTCTTGCGCATATGGTTCAGGATATCCAGTCCGCGGCGGCCGCGATTCCTCTTCAGTACGTCCGAGCTGTCTGCGATCTTCTGCAATTCTTCCAGCACAAAGACAGGCACCACGATAGGGCCTTCCAAAAATCCAGTCTGGAAAATATCTGCCACACGTCCATCGATGATGATATTCGTATCCAACAGCTTACCGACGCGCTGTTTTTCCTTTGATTTCTTTTTCTCGCTATTTTCTTCCGCATGCAGCTTAAACCAGCCGACCATCTCCGGCTTCTTGCTGACTGCGAGATGCATCCCCAGGTATCCGAGCACGATGGACAGTACGACAGAGACATACGGCCCAATGAACGGCACTGAGCTGAAAGCAAGTCCGACCAGATTTGCAATGATGAGCCCCAGAAAGAGCCCGAGCGTCCCTGCGATGAGATCCTGCGTACTCATGGCAGACAGCGACTTTTCCATCCGCGATGTCAATGCGAAAAGGCGGGAAATCAGGTAGGGCGATACAGCGCAGCCCACGACAGCTCCTAAAATACCACCCAGAAGCATCGTGGCCAGAGACATGAAGGTGATCCCCAGAATGGTCTCCGTCAGGACAGAGTTCGGGAGCAGTGCCGTCAGCACTGACTCGCCCTGTCTGGAAAGCACGACGCCAAGAACGGTAAAGAGCAGGATGAATATCAATCGTAATACTTTTTCCGGCATCTTGAATCCTCTTTGATTACACTATGTTTTTGTAGAAAACAACTTTTTCAGATAGTAAGTCCATTTTTACATTTTAAGCATCATCTTATTATAGCAAACTTTCGCTCTCATTTATACCGGAAACGAAAATTTCTTTTCACACCCTTCGCCATAGTGACAAATCCCTCATCGGGAGCCGCCCAGAAAGACAGCTGCCTGTGATCGTTCGTTCTCCTTCCCATTCCATTCTTTTCTGTGTAGCTATAATGGTCTCATAGAAAAAATGATCCAGTGAAGAGGAAGGGCATATCTCATTTTCTAAAAAATCAACGGTGAGCACGTATGGATCACAATCCTATCAATCCGTGCTCACCGTTGTTATTGTAGATCATTTTATCCTTTCTGATCTGATTTTTATTTGTTGCCCTTTGCCTTGTTATGGGTCTTGCAGAGCATTTGACAGTTGGATATATCAGTAGAGCCGCCCTTGCTCCAGGCCGTTACATGGTCGGCATCCATTTCAGATAGTTTGTAAATCCTTTTTGCGTTATTGTCATGACCAAGAGCACAGAGAGGACAGTTGGAAATGCCTTCTTTTTTGGCTTCCTTCGTCTGTTTCTCATACACCTTCTTGATGGTGACTTTATCAAATACACGGATATTCAGGAGCTTCGTGTCTTTTTCACCGCCAAGGATATACTCGAAAATGCCTCGATGATCCGTGACCTGTGGGTCCCCCAGAAGCTCATCCACCCTTTTCTCTACCTTTTCTTTGGAATAGGGATGATGATGGTACTCATTGTACAGGCGGCCCCATTCCAGGCCACACATTTCCTTCCCTGTATATTCGAAAACAGAATCCACCCAGTCAATGACCGTATCAAAGTGATTTTTCAATTCATCAATGCTCCTGTCATTCCGGTGGCGAGCCATGTAATCCTCAATATTCCCACGGCTTACCCAGTCCAGAGCCCTTTCCAAAATGGCCTGCCGTTTGGGGTCTCCTTTGATATAGGTCTGCCAGCGATTCATATTGGCATTGTTGGTATTGGAAAACTCCTCTCGTGCCAATGTGACGAAGGGACCGTGATAGGCTGCATTGCGAAGCTCCTGCTGTACCAAGGGTACTCCCGCAATATTGATGGTTTCAAACCACGCTTCAATTTCCGAAGGCTCCCCTTCGCAGACGTAAATGGTGAGCGGCGCATGTAAAACCCTGTCCCTGTCATCATCATCCAGACTGTCGATATATCTTGTCTTGCCCTTCCAGTTCACCGCAAAGGGCCAGGTTTTCTTCACGAACCGGGCAAAGGATGTGATTCTCTGCTGCCCATCGAGGACTTCATATTGACCGTCCTTGTTCAGGACGAAATAAATCAGTCCCAGAGGATATCCCTTGAGAAGGGATTCCACCACGGCCACATCTCTTTTGCCATCGCCGTAGATATAGTTTCTTTGGTATTCCGGCTGGATAATGAGCTTTCCATCCAGTCCGAAAAGCCCTTTATTTTCATTCTTATCAAAAATGAAACCTTGGCAAAGGTCTTCCACTGTCCAGTTCATATGCAAAGTAGTTTTCAACTATTACCCCTCCTAAAGCGAATGAGGATACGCCGATATGGAACTATTGCTTTCCCATCAGCCGTATAAAGGCCCAAATCCGGATGACCAGGCTTCATTGATCCTGTACCACCTTGCGCAAAATAATCATCTAAAAAATTTTTACGCATTCCTGTATAGCCCGGTGCATCTCTACTCATAGAAATAATTTTAAATTGTGCCGGATTATACTTGTCCAAAAAAGTAATTGGGACCCCCATTATCCCATCATAATCACTTGGTATAGATTCAACAAAAGGAACATAAATAGCATCATAATTATCATAATTTGGATATCTAATAGCCCCAAAATCTTTTTCGAGCTTTTTTCGTAATTTCTTATTGAATTTCAGATTATGGGCCATGGTGTCCAGTTTCAGCCATTCATGACGTTTGCCATGGTCGATATTGGTAAACCAGCAGGCAGAGGCCAGCCTGCCCATGACTACGCCGTTAATGATTTTATAGGCAGACCCTTCCTTCTTATTGGCCAGAAGCCAGGCCTTGTAATCGTCGGTGACATTGAAATACATATCATGATTCAAGTCCTTGTACCCCAGCCAAATCACATTATCCTTCAGGTAGGGAAACACTTCCTTATAGGTAATGGCGTTCATATTTCCTAGAATGATAAACTGCTTCTTTGCTTCCATAATCCACGCCAGAAACTTCCTGAACTGCGAAAATGGCGGATTGGTAATGATAATATCAGCCTCATCACGGAGTTTCCGCACTTCCGGGCTGTTGAAATCTCCATCGCCTTCTAAATATCCATTGAATTCGATATCGTCTGTATCTATGCTCCCAGAGCGATCCTTGTCTCTAGCTACGGTAAAAAGTTTGCCGTGGGTGCTGTGCTTTGCTGCATCAAAAGCAGGGGATTCGCTCTCAAACAGGCTGATTTCCCTGTTAGCTGCTCCCTTTGCATAGGAAGTAGAAATCAGCTTTTTGATTCCAAAACGGGTGAAATTGGACGCAAAGTATTTCGTAAAATTTGACCATTCAGGATCATCGCAAGGAAGAAGGATCGTTTTCCCTCTGAATACATCAGGATTATATTCCACATACGCATTCATTTCTGCTTCAATATCGTTATACTGGGTATAAAACTCATCGTTTTTAGCTTGTTTCGCTGTTCCTAAGCTGGAATTATCTGCCACTTTACATTCTCCTTTTTACCTTACCATTTCCTTTTCTCCGTGTATGGGCTTTTTAGCTATTTCCCTATGATTGAAATCCGCTTACGTTCATTGACAGGTCTTTTGAAATTTGGCTCAAAAAATGAGGAAAGTCCCCTTTCTACTGCCATGGTTTTGTCATTCCCGATTCTTCACAGAATTGTTCCAGCTTGTCATAGACGGGAACTACCCATGTAATATGCAGTATTTTATCATCCTTTTTTGGTCTAGGCATTTTATTGTATTATAGCATGCCTTTTTATAGAAAAAGTGTTTCCATTTCGCTTCCCTGTTTAGGAGAATGAATGATGCTGCCACATCGTCAGCCATCTGTTTCTAGTGAATACAAAGATCGGTATGACAGACTCATACCGAAGGATCATTTCCTTCGTAAGCCCTTCGATCTTGTAGATATCTCATGCATATATGATGAGCTTGTGGAGGTGACCATCGGGCACGAATCCCCCTATCCCCTATGTCATGGGCGGGGAAACAGGATTCGTGGAGAGGCTGCCCCTAATCATTTCACGGCTTCCATCAGGTCTTTCAGATTTCTGACGAAGACGGTATGTTCTCTGACCTCGTCCAGATGATGCGCTTCATAATAGGCCAGGACTTCTTTTTTATTGCGTTCCGACAGGATGAAATGGGTAAATTTCATCTTGAGCGCCTCTTTGAGACGAAGAGTGACACGGGAAACGGGCATGATCTCTCCGGTGAGACCGATCTCTCCGAGCGCCATGAGGTTCTGCGGGACGGCGACGTCGCCTCTGACGGAGATCAGTGAGAGCGCGACAGCCAGGTCGGCGGCAGTTTCTTTCACACGGAAGCCGCCCGCCACATTGAGGTACACATCTTCGGTCGAGAAAGGGATGCGTCCGCGGCGTTCCAAGACGGCGAGAAGGATGATCATGCGGTTGTAGTCATAGCCCGCCGCGATGCGGCGCGGGATGGCAAGGACCGAGTGGACGGTGAGCGCCTGGATCTCTACAAGGACAGGGCGCAGTCCCTCCATGCAGGCGACGACAGCCTGCCCCGGCGTCTGGCTCGTGCGGTCACGAAGCAGGTACTTCGACGGGTCTTCGATCCCTTTGAGCCCCTGCCCCTCCATGACGAAGAGCCCGGACTCTGCGGTGGAGCCGAAACGGTTCTTCACCGTCCTCAGCACACGGAACTGATAGCTGCGGTCGCCTTCCAAGTAGAAGACCACGTCGACCATGTGCTCCAAGATGCGCGGCCCCGCGAGATTTCCTTCCTTCGTCACGTGACCGATGATCATGACAGCGATATTCTCGCTTTTCGCGAGGCGCACAAGTACGGCGGTGCAGTCGCGGATCTGCGCGGGACTTCCCATCGGGGATTCATTGGCCGACAGATACATCGTCTGGATGGAGTCGATAACCAGCATGGATGGCTTTTCTTTTTCTGCCTCAGAGACGATGGCATCCAGATTGCCGCCGGAATAGACGAGCAGATTGTCATCAGCAGCGCCGAGTCTTTCGGCGCGCATCTTGATCTGTGCTTCGGACTCTTCCCCGCTTGCATAAAGGACGCTTCGTCCCGCCTTTGCCATGGCGTGGCAGACCTGAAGAATCAGTGTCGACTTGCCGATCCCCGGCTCTCCGCCCCAAAGGATGACGGAGCCGGGTACGACGCCGCCTCCGAGCGGACGATCGACCTCGGGCATCGAAAGCTGCATGCGTTCATGGTTTTCCAGATTCACTTCCGAGAGCTTCTGCGGACGCTTGCCGCTGACCACCTCATGCGTCGTCCGCAGCTGCTTGGGGAGGACTTCCTCCACCGTCTCCTCGAGTGTATTCCATGAGCCGCACTGCGGGCATCGCCCCATCCATCTCACAGTCTCTGCCCCGCAGTTCGAGCAGACGAATTTGGTTCGGTTCTTGGCCATGGACGTATCTCCTTTATCATCACATCGTTCATCAGTACGCTATACAATTTCTCAAAGTTAGGAGTGAGGAGTGAGAAGTGAGGAGTGGTGGTGGCGGCTTCGCCGCAATTTTATCATTCGGCGCTTCGCGCCGCACCTTCCCCGTTGAACCTTCAGACCCCAGAGAACCCGTTGAACCCCTAAAAACACAAAAAGAGTGCAACGGGACATTCCCATTGCACTCTTATTATATCATCTGCCTAAAGGCGATGGCATCATTCCGCGTGGAAAGTCAGCTTGCCATCCTTGGCATCCATATGAAGGACTTTCTTCTTTTCGAGACCCTCCTGCAGAATGAGCTCGGAGATCGGGTCTTCGACTTCTTTCTGGATGGTGCGGCGCAGCGGACGGGCACCGTATTCCACATCGGTACCATGATCGATGAGGAGCTTTTTCGCTTCTTCGCTGGCATCGAGCTTCACTTCGAAGTGCGCGAGCTTCTCGCCGACCTTGGCAAGCATCAGGTTCACGATAGACGAAAGATCAGTAGCGGTGAGCGGATGGAAGACGATGATCTCATCGATACGGTTGATGAATTCCGGACGGAGCGTGTGTTTCACTTCATCCATCATCAGCTTCTTCACATCCTCGAAGGTTTCCTTCTTCTCGCCTTTGTCCTCTGCTTTGAATCCCAGTTTCTTCATCTGGTTTTTCAAGAGGGCAGAGCCAAGGTTACTGGTCATGATGATGACAGCATTCGTGAAGTCCACGGTGCGGCCCTGACCATCGGTCAGACGACCATCATCGAGTACCTGCAGAAGGATATTGAAGAAATCCGGATGCGCCTTTTCGACTTCGTCGAAGAGGATAACGCTGTACGGCGTCTTTCTCACGGCATCAGTCAGCTGGCCGCCTTCTTCATAGCCGACATATCCTGGAGGCGCACCGACGAGACGGGACACTTCGTGTTTCTCCATGTATTCCGACATATCGAAACGAATCATATTTTTCTCACTGCCAAACATGCATTCAGCGAGCGCTCTGGCCAGCTCGGTCTTGCCGACACCGGTCGAGCCGAGGAAGAGGAAGGAACCGATCGGACGTTTCGGATCCTTCATGCCGGCACGCGCACGACGGATCGCCGTGGCAACGGCATGGACAGCCTCATCCTGACCGACCACTCTCTTATGCAGCTCTTCTTCCAGATGGAGCAGACGCTCGGAGTCGCTCTTCTTCAGATTCTGCAGCGGTACCCCCGTCCATTTAGCGACGACTTCTGCCACATCTTCTTCCGTGACTTTAAGATCATCATGATCCGCGCCCTTCCAGTCCTTCTTCATGAGGGCGATCTCACTCTGCATCTTCTTGGCAGCATCACGATACTCGGCGGCTTTTTCAAAATCCTGCGAAGCCACAGCCGCTTCCTTTTCTTTCAAAAGGGAGGCCAGCTTTTCTTCCTTCTCTTTCAGCGCATCCGGTGTCGAAGACGCTTCCATGCGGACCTTAGCGGCGGCTTCATCGATGACATCGATGGCTTTATCAGGCTGGAAACGATCCGTGATGTAACGGCCGGAAAGTTCGACAGCCGCTTTCATTGCTTCATCGGTGATCTTCGCTTTATGGAAGGCCTCGTAGCGATCACGCAGACCCTTCAAGATCTTCAGCGTATCTTCCGGCGTCGGTTCACCGACTTTGACCGGCTGGAACCGACGTTCCAAAGCGGCATCCTTTTCGATATATTTCTTGTATTCTTTCAGAGTGGTCGCACCGATGCAGCGCAGCTCCCCGCGTGCCAGAGCCGGTTTCATGATATTGGCTGCATCCATGGAGCCTTCCGACGAGCCTGCTCCCACCAGTGTATGCAGTTCATCGACGAAAAGGATCCAGTCTTTATGTTTCTTCACTTCATCAATGACTTTTTTCAGCCGTTCCTCAAATTCGCCTCTGTACTTGGTACCGGCGACGACGGAGGACATATTGAGAGAAATCACATGGCAGTCCTTCAGGATCTCCGGCACATCATGAGAAACGATCCTCTGTGCAAGCCCTTCTGCGATGGCTGTCTTGCCTACGCCCGGCTCACCGATGAGGACAGGGTTGTTCTTATTTCTGCGGGACAGGATCTGGATCACACGATTGATCTCCGTCTGACGCCCGATGACAGGGTCGATCTTGCCCTGTTTGGCTTTTTCATTGAGATCGATGGCAAAATCACCCATCTCTCCCAGCTCTGCACTGCCTTCTCCATTTCCGTCTTCCGAAATATAGGTATCGAAGGCTTTCTGCAACTTCTCCTGTGTCACGCCGAAATGCTCCAGGATCTGCATCGCAACGCCGCTGCCTTCCCGAAGAATGGCAAGCAGCAGATGCTCCGTGCCGACGAAGGAATTGCCAAGATCATTGGCTTCCTCCAGCGCCATTTCCAGCACCCGTTTCGTCCGCGGCGCTACATACAGCTCACGGCGAGAGAAGAAGCCGCTCCTCCCCTGCCCGGCGAGCAGCGGCTCCACCGCCTCTACGGTCACGCCGAGCGAATTCAGGATCTTGCCGCCGGCCGAATCTTTTTCGTGGGCAATGCCCAAAAGCAGATGCTCGGTCCCCAGATAATCACTGCCCAGCTTCGCAGCCTCTTCTCCTGCAAATTTCCAGGCATTTTTTACACCATCTGTATATCTGTCTTCCATAGAAATCCCTCCTTTGTTTTGGGGTTTATATTATATGAGAAATTAGAAATGAAGGTGGTATTTCAGTCACCAGTCACTCATTTCTTTCCTTCAATCGCCTTGATCTTATCTCTGACCTCGCAGGCGCGCTCGAAGTCCTCCCGGTCGACGCAACTCTTGAGCTCCTTTCTTAAGGCTTGCAGCTCCTCGCTCTCCGCCGGAGCATCCGCCTTTTCTTTGGCCTTCGGTTCATTGACGGGAATTTCATTCTTCCCTTTCTGGAACGACGGGCGGATGGACTCTTTGAAGCGGTTGTAGCCGTCTTCATTCTCCGGCAGCTTTTCCGGGCTGACTTCGATGAATTGTCCGCCCTGATCTTCCAGCGTGCGGGTCCCGAAGGGGTCTTCTAAGAGATGCCCAAGCATCGAGCCGCCGAAGAAATGATCCAGCGGACTGTCAAAAAATCCATGTCCAAAGAAGCTCTGCTCCTTCTGGAAAACATGCTCTTTCTCTGCGCACTCACTGCAGAGATGCTCCTCTTTTCTATGTCCGTTCACCACCTGCACCATATGAACGGTGGCAGGATGTGCATGACAGCGTTCACAAAGCATATTTATTCTCCTTTCAGCGCCCACTCGATGCGATGGATCATCGTCCGTCCGGCTTCCTTTCGGTGTCCTTCCGGACAATACTCCAGCATCGTGTGCGTCATCGCATACATCAGCCGATACTCACGCTCGGAAATGATGTCGTAATTCAAAAGCATCTGGAAATATCCTCGAAGACCATTTTCTATCTCCTCCTGCGATACCGGTTTGTCTTTTGTTTGATGATTTGACTTTTCATTCTGGTACTGGCTCGCTGCCGCCTTCAGCCGATGGTAGTAGTCCGGCACCTCCTCACGCTCGACAGGACGCAGGGAGATCTTGATATATCCACCGCTCCCCCGCCGTGACTCGACAATGAATCTATCATTGGCGGAGAATCTCGTATTGATCACATACGTCACCTGTGAAGGCGCACACGCGAGCCGGTCGGCCACCTCTTTGCGCTTTAGCAGCAGCTGGTCTGTATTTTGCTTATCCATCAGTTCCAGAATGAAATTTTCTATTTTATCAGATAGCATCGTGCTATTCATATCACTCACTGCTTTCCACTTGACCTCTTACCTTATTTCTGTAATCTATTATACATCAAATAGTCAAATAGTCAATAGCCTTTTTGATTTATTCTTTTTCCTCCTTTTGATGGCTGAATCATCCCTCATGTCAGGCCACCCAAAAAGGCGATGTGAAATAACGATCATCTCATTTTCGCGTTCCATCTGCCGCGG
>OLNZ01001938.1_pt1 | contig 13350 bp, 8 predicted proteins | sample 1672981 | NCBI WGS metagenome assembly OLNZ01 (sample SAMEA3136743, study PRJEB25190) | human gut metagenome | biome: human gut; feature: human-associated habitat; material: faeces | place: Austria | collected 2013
CCATCTTCTAAAAAAAGGCGGCGAAGCCGCCACGAGAGCCCTGAACCCTGAACCAAATGAAAGCAAAAAAGGGCTGTGAAGAAATGAATCATCATTTCTTCACAGCTCCTTTTTGATTGACTGGGGAGCAAGAGACCAGAAGACTAAGAGACATCAGATTCCCGTATCGTCATCTGCATGCGGCATCACAAAATGCCGCAAATCCCATGTAGGTACTAAAACACAAACATGGAATTTACGGCTATCATTTTGTAGATATTTGCCGCAGACACTGCCTGGCATCCAAATTTTATGGTTTATGGGCTTATCGTGTTGACTGTAAATTATCCCTGTAATAAGCTAAGGACAAGAAACTTCAATGAATCAAATTGTTATGGAACGGATAGGGAATCTGAATATGGAGGAGACAGAGCATGAATCATAGCAATCAATTAGCCATCGTTGACGGCAATGAAGTTTTTACCATAGACGAACAGACAGAGCTGGAGAAACATATCGATCATGTGATCGCTGCACACAAGAATAATCGTCGAGAAATCAATCGTCTTGTCTTTGAATGTACGTCGACTCTTACGGCGGCTGATGATGCATCGCATGCACTGGCAAGCAAAGGCTTTTTCAGCCGGTTCATTGGCGCAATCACAGGCAGCAATAAAAGACTTCAGGATAAGATCAATCGCAATACGAGGGCCGCTCAGTATGCTTCTCAGGTGACGATGCAGAAGCTGGCCGAACAAAATCTTATGACTTTTGACCTGCTTACGGCAGTAAACAATAAGCTCAATGCTTCTATTGACGCGGTCAACGAAAAATTCAAGGAGCAATTCGTGATTCTTGGAAAATTTATCCTTAAAAACCGTGGGGATATGATCAGCCTTAGCTTAAGAATGGATAAGGCAGAATGGAATGTGAAGCTGCTTAACTGGCAAGCCTCTGTCGAATACCTTACTTTGAATGGCGTAGAATATAGCGACTTGGATGATGCGGGAAAGATTGTATGCCTTGCCAGAGATTTCTATGATTTGACTGGTGGCAATTGGACAACATCCGATCTTCTTCTTTTAAAGGCGGCCATGGGGCAGATTGGCATGGCACCGAAAAAAGAGATAAATATCTTTGATACGTTAAAGACGATCGCGGATACGCCTGTACTGCAGGAAAAGCTGCTCAATCATCACGGAATCAAACCCATCTCCGATCCATCCCATCTCATTTCCATGGGGACCCTTGAAAAATTAAATGCCTTAGCGGATAAAGAGCGTTATGTGGTTGATGTTATGGCAGCTAATTATAAAAACCATGGCGTTACTATGGGAGCTGATGAAATTCGGGGTGACTTAGCGAAAGACTACATGAGGCAGCAGGCGAATGTAAATCTTAATACTCATGTTGGCGCTTACGATTTCATGCTTGACCTCTTGTACAACTTGTCTGAATCGACGGCAGAAGGGTTATTGCAGTGTAAAGATGATAAAGGTCTGATGAAGCTATTCCTTACGGATCATACTGAAAAAGCGTATGAACAGATTCGGAAAGCCGCCGATGAAGGAAACGCAATCGCCCTTTATATGATGGCTGCCTATTTTTCGCAAGGATATGGCGTTCAACCTATAAATCAACAAAAGGGGATTGCATATTTTAAAAAGTCATATGAAGCCGGTTATCCAGTGGCAGGTTATGATGTTGCCGCTTCTTTACCGGATGGATCTCCTGAACAAAAAGAAATTCGGAATCACGCAAAAGACAACATACTTGAATTGGCGAATGAGGAAGATGTTTTCGCTCAAGCCAGCGCAGCTTGGGGATACAGGGAAGGCTATGGTACTGCAGTAGATCACGTTGAAGCAGTGAAGTGGGTTCAGAAAGCTGCAAAGCAGGAATATGCTAGGGCACAGTGCAATTTAGGGTGGATGTATAAATATGGTCGTGGCGTTGAACAATCCTATGAGAAAGCGGCGGGGTGGTATCTGAAAGCCGCGGAGCAGGGATATGCTGATGCACAGTGCAATTTAGGGTTTATGTATGAATTGGGTGATGGCGTTGAACAATCCTATGAGAAAGCAGCGGAGTGGTATCGGAAAGCCGCGGAGCAGGGATATGCTAGGGCACAGCGCAATTTAGGGGATATGTATAAATTTGGTCGTGGCGTTAAACAATCCGATGAGAAAGTACTGGAGTGGTATCTGAAAGCCGCGGAGCAGGGACTTGCTAGGACACAGTACGATTTAGGGGATATGTATTATTATGGTACTGATTATGGTACTGGCGTTGAACAATCCTATGAGAAAGCAGTGGAGTGGTATCTGAAAGCCGCGGAACAGGGAAATACTGATGCGCAGTACAAGTTAGGGGATATGTATTATTTTGGTACTGGCGTTGAACAATCCTATGAGAAAGCAGTGGAGTGGTATCTGAAAGCGGCGGAGCAGGGAGATGCTTGGGCACAGTACAATTTAGGGTGTATGTATAGAGATGGTACTGGCGTTGAACAATCCTATGAGAAAGCGGCGGGGTGGTATCTGAAAGCTGCGGAGCAGGGAGATAATTGTGCACAGTACAATTTAGGGTGTATGTATAGAGATGGTACTGGCGTTGAACAATCCTATGAGAAAGCACGGGAGTGGTATCTGAAAGCCGCGGAACAAGGAGCTGCTGATGCACAGTGCAATTTAGGGTTTATGTATCTAAATGGTCATGGCGTTGAACAATCCTATGAAAAAGCAGTGGAGTGGTATCTGAAAGCCGCGGAGCAAGGATTTGCTTGTGCACAGTGCAATTTAGGGTGTATGTATGAAAATGGTAGGGGCGTTGAACAATCCTTTGAGAAAGCACGGGAGTGGTATGAGAAAGCGGCGGAACAGGAATATGAAGATGCAATAAAGGCGCTCGATAGGCTTAATCTCTTCAGTTGGTAAATTCAGATCGTATTGCGAATCTTGCATCGCTCAAAAGGCTCTTAGGACACGAAGCGGAAGCGGTAAACTTCCTCTCCAGCCAATTGGCCACCCCATATACATGCATAAAAAATGGATGCTCATGATGGGCATCCATTTTTTATGCGCAAAAGCTGTTTGAAATATTTTTCAAAGGATAAAAATCCCTGACCGGCACCCTCTGCGGCGAGGATTTTGATGGAGGGATCCAAGATCCGGGGCTGCCTCAGAGGCGGAGTCTCTCCAAAGCCCTACAGGCTCAAGCTAAAGGTGATGACTCCATCCTTGTATGACACATCGAGGCTTCCCTTCATGAGCCTTGCCATGTCGCGCGCCATGGCAAGGCCGATGCCATAGCCGGACCTTTTGCTGTTGTGCGAGGTGTCTCCGCGATAGAATCGCTCAAAGAAGCGCTCATAGTCCTCTGACGCTCCCTCCTGATACGGATTGGAGACAGAGAGGATCACGCCCCTTTTATTTTTCTCAAGGCGGGCGGTGATCGTCCCCTTCTCATCACAGTACTTGACCGCATTGTCCAGAAGGATGCTTACGATCTCCGAGAAGAGCCGCGGCTCGACCTTCGCATGAATGCCGCTCTCCATTTCCACAGAGAGCGTCTTTCCCGCGTCCTCGATCATCTGGCGGAAGCTGCCCGCGCTGCTCTTCACCGCCTCCGAAAGATCCGTATCGACAAGCGTCAGATCCTTGGCCGACGTCTCCCCGATCTTGGAGAGCAGCACAAGGTCATTGATAAGGAGCGAGAGACGCTTCACCTGCGAAATGATATTGCCCGTCCACTCGTTCTTGCCGTTGATCAGCTCCATCGCCTCCGCATTCGCGGAAATGATCGCGATCGGCGTCTTCAGCTCATGGCTGGCATTCGTAATGAATCGCTTCTGGTTCTCCATATTTCTGACGAAGGGGCGGATCGCGATCCCCGAAAGCACCGTCACGATACCGACGAAAAGCAGAAGGCAGAGCAGCCCGAAGAGAGAAGAATATTTCAGGAAGGCCTTCACCGCCGACAGATCGCGCGTGCAGTCCAGAATGACGACCAGCAGATCGCCATCCGTGGTACGGCTCACATGGTATGCATAGGTCCCCTTCTGCTTTTGGAAATAGCCTTCGCTCTCCCCGGTCTTCACTGCAGCCACCGCTGCCTCTACCGCACTTTCCGCCGAAAAGGCCGCGATGTGATTGATATTCGTCACCTTGGCCGTGCCATCACTGTCCAGCAGTACGGAAAAATAACGGGTCTGGTACGTGAATTCCGGCGTATCCTCGACCCAGCTGCCATCCGGGAGCCAGCCTCCCCCGCTTATGCGCCTCGTGGTGATGACGCCGCCATTGTCTGCGATGGTCTCAAGCACATCATGAATGTCCCCCCGCACAATGAGGTACATCATCCCATTGATGACAGAGAGCGCGACCGCTATGATGATGAACACCGCCAGCGTGGCCAGAAGTATGAATTGTCGGTGCAGTTTCTTGATCATATCCATAAATGAGGTTCCTTGGCACATTGGATAACAAAAAGGGTTCCGGGTTAGCCCATAGGGCGGGGCGCCCCTTTGATTACGTTTGAAAGCCTCGTGCTCTCTAGTTAGGAGTGAGGGGTGAGGAGTGAGGAGTGGTGGTGCGGCGCATAAAAATTATAAAGCGCCGCAAGTATAAATAGGGCGATGCCCGAAAGTGAGTGGGTAACAGGTTTCCCGTTTGGGAGTTCCAAACATCGACCGCCTGACCGCAAATGACAAAGATTCGAGGGCTTCGCTCGAAATGACGTTACGAGAGAGCCTAAAGTCTCCTAGTCTCCCAGTCACTAGTCACCAGTCACTCCTAATCCCTGCTTTCAAACTTTTGGGAATACCCTTTCCCGTATCGTCATCCCGAGCACAGCCGAGGGATCTTTCTTGCACTGCGGTCAGTATCGCATGGGCACTGGCAGGGAAACGACGACTTGGTGCTACGTATTTCTGCTTTCACACATGCATCGTTTATCAATCTGCAAGAAAGATTTCTCGCTGGCGCTCGAAATGACGATACGAGAGTCTGATGTCTCTCAGTCTCTCAGTCTCTTAGTCCCTAGTCACCAGTTACCCAGTCACTCGAGACTCCTAATCCCTAGCTACCAGCCACTAGTCCCCATCCTTAGTCACCAGTCCCTAGTCCCCCATTGCGCGCAGTGCAAAAGGGCCTTCCTTCTCCCCTTCGATCACTGCCTTGCCTCGGACGGCGGCGAGCTTTTCTTTCAGGAAGGAAATATACATCCACACGATATCTGCCGGTACGTCAGGCTCATCGCTCCACACGTAGCGCAGTATCTCCTCCTGTGTGAGCGCTTTGCCGGCATTCATCATGAAATACTTCATGAGCTTTGTCTCCTTGCTGCCGAGACGGATCGCGCTCTCCGCCGAGAGCTCCTGCTCTTCGACATTGAGCGTGACGCCGCCTGCCGAAAGGACGGCAGGGGTGAAGGCATTCGCGCGGCGTGTCATCGAGCGGATGCGCGCCAGAAATTCGCCCATCGCAAAGGGCTTCGTCAGGTAATCATCTGCCCCCGCATCAAGACCTGCAATGCGGTCATCGACCTCGGTCTTGGCGGTGAGCATGATGATCGGCACCGTGCTGCCGCTCCCGCGGAGCTTGGCAAGGACTTCGATGCCATCCATTTTCGGCATCATAATATCAAGGACGATGCAGTCATACGCTTCGCGCTCCGCCATCTGCCAGGCAGACAGTCCGTCGTAAGCCGCATCGACCTCATAGCCGAAGTGACGGAGCACCGCGACTTCGGCATCAGATAATGCTTTTTCATCTTCAGCAAGCAGGATCTTCATAGATTTGACCTCAGTAGAAAATATAAGAGGGTGGGGATTAGGGGATAGAAGTGACTAGGGACCAGGGACCAGGGACTAGTCACCAGCCACCAGCTACCAGTCACGTCTTCCTTATCAGATTCCGGATCGTCTGCATGGAGAGGTCACAGGAAGCAAGCTCATCGGCGCAGCGCTTGAGCTCCCGACTGATGAGCGCGGCATTTTCCACCTCGTGCTTGTACTTCATTTCATGCTCGAGCGCCGCCCAGGAGTCCATCGCGATGGTGCGCAGCTGAATCTCGATGAAGAAATGCCCCGGATCTCTGCCTCTCGCATCCTCATAGGGAGCGGTGACATCCAAGATCATATGGTAGCTGCGATAGCCATTGGGCTTGACGTTTTTGATATAGTCCTTTTCCTTTACGACAACGACGCCGGGAAGAGCCTTCAAGCGGGAGACGTTTTCATAAATGTCATCCACGAAACGGCACACCATGCGGAATCCAATGGCGTCCTTCACGGCATAGAAGGCAGATTCAGCGGTGAGGGGAAATCCTTTCCGCGTGAGCTTCTCCTTCATGCTGTCTTCTGCTTTCAGGCGATACGAGAGATGCTCATAAAGCATCTCTCCCGTCTTCTCTTTTTCTGCCTCGCTGTAGGCGCGGATGCCCTGCGCAAAGCCGTCCATGACAGCTTTGAGAGAGGCTTTATGGGGTCCGTAAATGGTCATAGATGCTCCTATCAGGGTTCAAGGTTCAGGGTTCAAAAGGTTCAAAAGGTTCAAAGGGTTCAGGTGGCGGCTTCGCCGCATTTTAGATGACGGTATTCCCATATCGTCAGCCTTCCCCTCGAGGGGAAGGTGCCCCGAAGGGGCGGATAGGGCACTGGCGGTATGAAAGAGAGCGGGAAATGCGTCTCAAGTGCGTCGTTTATCGGACTGCAAGAAAGATTTCTCGCTTCGCTCGAAATGACGATACGAGAACGTCTGATGTCTCCTAGTGGCTGGTCTCTTAGTCCCTAGCTACCAGTCACCAGCCACTAGTCGCCGCCCAGCCCCAATGATTTCAGATAGTCCTCCAGAAGCTGGGGGAGACGGCTTTCGCTGCCCGGTGAGAGGGGGATGAATCTCAGGCTGTAGTCCTCATCGCTGCTGCCGGGGACCTCTCTTGGAAAGACTGCCCAGACCTCCTTGACAGGCCGGCTGTCGCGGAGGGAGCTGGCCTCGTCCATGTCCCGGTAGAATTTTGTATTCATATCGCGGTAGCCGTTGAACTGGCGGCGCAGGCCCTCGCCGCGGTTTTCATCGTTCCATAGGAAGAGCATGTCACGGTACTTGAAGTCGACGACCAGAGAGCCGCAGTACATCTCCCCTCTATAGCAGTCCATGCGAAGATCGGGCTGGCGGTGGGCATTATTGGTATAAAGCGGCGCAGTCATGCGGTCTGTATCGGCAGACGCAGCGGGGATGATGCCATCGTAGGTGAGGCGGATCTCCTCTTCGCCCTTCTTCATGCTGATGACGGCGCCGGGCTCCAGCGAGGAGAGACGGTAGCGGCCGTCCTCCCTGATGACGGACATGCCCTCCTCCATCTCCCAGCCCAGCGAGGAGAGCGCTTTGATGAATTGGAGAAATCCCCATAGCTCGTAGAGCTTATCCGTCCGTTTCCACTGGAACTGGTAAAAATCAGCGACAGAGTAGCTGTCGGCAGGCGTCTCCAGATGCCGATGGAGGTGGTAGAGGAGCGAGTAGCGCGGATCACAGAGAACGGTCATCGGGATGAGGGGCGGCATCCGGCTGCCGGCTTCTTCGAACCATGCCGCGCGGGTGACGCGCTCGATGTCTCGAAGGATGGCGAGCGCCTGTTTCCGATAGTCACGGAATTTGACGAGCGCCGCCTCGCCTCTTCTGTACTCCTGATTCTGCGTGTACGGCAGGAGCGCCTGACATCTGGCATCGAGGCGCGCGATGAAGCCATCGACCTCACTGACGAAATCCCGCAGATTCTTCGCGAGGCGAAGCAGGATGGCTTTGGCGAAACGGTTCTCCGCGACGTCGTAGGTGATCTCCGTATAGAGCAGATGCTGCCCGGCCGAAGGGCGCAGGGACTGGGGCGGGATGTGCGATGCCGCCGGAGAGACGCCGGCGGTGCGGGCCGCTTTCTTCCGGCGCACGAGGCGGCCATTCGCCGTGCGGGCAAGCTCGCCGAGCACATGAAGCACCATGCGGGAATTGTCACTGATGGTATAGAAGCGCAGCAGGAGGTCGGGATTGATATCCAGCGTACGCGACATGTGGATGCTCTTTTTCATGAAATCGAAGGACAGATGCTTGATCTCCTCCAAGAGCTCCTCGCCCATATCCTGCCAGCTCTGCTTGCCCATGTAGCGGGGCGTGATCTCCAGAAGACTGTACCACGTCTCACCGCGCCCGGTGACGGTCAGGACATAGTAGCCGGGGACTAAGGGAAAATCCTCTCCCTTGAAAAGGAGCGTATCCCAGGCGCGCCGCGGGCGCACCCAGGTCTCTCCGTCATAGCGGTCCTCGCCGGGAAGCGTCACGATGTCGAGCCCGTCCATGGTGAAGCGGAAATCCATCGGTGCCTCAAAGCGCAGGTAGAGATCCTGATTCTCCGTGAAGCGCCACGCAGGCGGCACCTCCTTGAGCTCCTCCGGGTGCGTGGTAAAGCGGGTGAAGGAGCGCATCGCCTCCCGCTTGCCGAGTGCCACGCTGAATGGCAGCTTACATGGTGTAGTCATAGAGCTTCAGCTCCCCGGCTTTCCGTTTCAGCACGGCCTGTGATTCCTGAAAATCCGAGAGCGCCTTGAAGCGTACAAGGATAGCCGGCAGCAGCCCCTCCGCCGTATTTTTATCTGAGAGAGAAAGAAGGGCAGACAGCTGATCGGCAGAGCCGCGAAGCTTCGTGAAGACGCGCTGCACGAGCTGGGCATCGAGCCCTTCTCCGCGGCTAATCCCCGCCTCCTCGGGAATATTCTCCAGATAGCGTCCCATCTGCTGTGCCACGCGGAAGCCGATGCCATACGGCATACCGCTCTTCGTGAAGGCATCATTCAGCGCATCCAGCAGCTCGAGCTCCTTATCATTGAGGCCCATGCCCTCCTTCACGCGGAAATCATCATACTCCTCGGCCGTGATCTCCTTGTACACCTTTCTCTCTTTCGGCGAAAGCTTCAGCAGGTCACGGAAATGGCACTGGCTGAGCGTGATCACATTTGCACGATCGAGGATCTTATCCGAGAAATGGCAGGTGGACTCATCCACATTCACCGTCCCCGTGAAGAGCACATTCCTCCCCACCGGGATCTCCGGCGGATACTTCTCACTGTTGTAGAGGCGCGGGGCGAGCGATGGATTGTACAGACGGATCATCGGATGATCCTCTTTCTCCAGCACGGAAATGAACTGTGCGAAATAATGCTCCACACGCGCCAGATTCATCTCATCGAAGCAGACGATGTACTGCTTCTCCGGATGCGCCGCCGCATCGATCAGAAGCTCAGCGAGCCCCGTATCCGCACTGCGGTACACCATATTCTTCATATCCACATAGCCCAGGACATCACCGTCATCCATCCATGACGGACGGACCGGCAGGAAACGCACCTGCGACTCGGGAAGTCCCAGCGCACGCCCGTAGAGACGCACCAGCCCGGACTTGCCGATCCCGCTTTTCCCGGCGAGGATGACCAGGCGGGACGACTTCATGGAGATATGGAAATGGAACAGATCCTTCTCTGCATAGAGGAGCCCGTCATTTTCCGCCGCCTCCTTTAGGCGGGCGAGGAGATCTCCCTCCGTGAACGGCTTCGGCATCTCCTTCGCCGGCGCTGCCGGCTCCTGATGCATTTCCGCAGAGACCGGCGCCTTCTCCGCAGCCTCTGCCTCGCGTATGGGACGGGGATCCCGCCGGTTTCTTCTCGGCGCATACGCCTCTTCGCCCGAAGCGCCGATGCCAAGGCTCTGCACCAGATCATCGAGCGCCCTCTGCGTCATCTGCTCACGCGCCTCATGGACAGGCTCTTCCTCCTCCGCCTCATCCGCGAAGGGATTCACCGAGACCCCGCAGTCCTTCAAGAGGTCTGCATCCCGCGGCACCGGCTTCAGATTCAGCCTAAGATCCGCCAGAAATACCTCCGGTACGAACCAGAGCGGGCTCTCCGCGCAGCGAAGGATGTGCGAGGAAAGCTCCGAATTCTGTCCGTCCACCACCGCATACCCCAGCTGGCCGCGGTTCTTCACACGGAAATACGCTCCGCCCTCCCCGATCACGCGGGAATCGAAGGCCTCATCATACAGCGGCGCAAAGACCACCCACGGCCCGATCTTATTCTCATAATTGCGCGTCGCCGCCACAATGAGACGAGGCGACACATCATTATTCCAGTAACGCTTCGACAGCCCCGGCAGCGGCCGATCCGTCAGCAGATGATGACAGAACTTATTGATATCCCCATCAAAGACCGGCGTCTCCTCCGTACCGAAAGCCGGCACCGGATAATAATTCCGGTCCTCCTCCATGAAGGGCGTCCCCTGCTCCTTCACCATATCATCCAGCACAAAGTACCTGTTATTGCGGAGTGACGGTGTAAACGACACGAAGCAATCCCCGAAAACGGACTCCAGATTTGCCAGCGCCGACTCCTCATCGGCAAATGAATTGTATCCGAATCCGATACGGCTCATGAAACCCGTGAAGCCGAATTTCTCTCCATCCTCGAAACCTCTCGGGAGCGGCGAGACAGGATCCACGAAGAAACGGAAATCCTTCACCCCCGCCTGCGGCGTCGCACTCTTCACCATATTGCGCACCCGCCCGAGCACCTTGCCATCCGCCTGACGGACCGCTGAATACGAATCATTCATGTACATGTTTGCCATATGCATCCTTCTTTCGTTGGCCGCATAGAAGGCTTAGAGAACCTGCGAATGAGGAGCGGCTGAGACACCCGGTCACTTGCCCGTTTTCACAAAACAGCGCTTTATCCATTCCTTTGCGCCGCTCCTTCCTCTCGCATTTCTTATTTCTCATTCAATTTCTATGCTGCGCTTTCTATATCTCTGGCGATATAGAATTCACCTGACCCGTGAACAGACACTGTCCCGGGCCGAAACGATTATACCAAATGGCAAAAGTTGGAAAGCAGAGATTGGGTTCAGGGTTCAGGTTGATGGGTTCAGGGTTGTGGTAGCAGCTTCGCTGCAAAATATATATTTGCGGCAAAGCTGCTACCTTCATTCCTGATTTCTCATCCCTGATCCGAGCAGAGCTTTCATTCAGGGGCAAGGGAGGATAACTCCCACGAGCTAATCCTTTTGCCATTTCCTCTTATTTTAGCATAAGAAGGAGAAAGAGGGTATAATGAGGAGAATGGGATAGCAGTGACTAGTGACTTGTGACTGGGGACTAGTGGCTAGGGACTAGGGACTCTCTCGTATCGTCATTTCGAGCGCCAGCGAGAAATCTTTTTCATTCGCGTTCAGGTAGTCGATGACAGGAAACCCAAACGGGAAACCCGCTCCCCAAGAGACTTTCGGGCATCGCCATTATCTATACTCTGCGGCGCTTCCCTGTTTTTATGCGCCGCACCACCACTCCTCACTCCTAATTCCTCACTCCTCACTAGAGAGCGCGAAGCTTTCAAGCATAATCAAGGGTCGCCCCGCCCCGCGGACCAACCCATTGAACCTTTAGCCCCCGCCAGCCTGACTATTTTGCCAAAAAGGATTTCCATCATGACCAAAGAAACCAAGATCGGCATGACCGCCCTTCTCCTCTTCCTTGCGATCGGCATCGCTGCCCTCCTTCTGCATCCGATGGAGCGCCTCTTCCCGACCACCTTCCCCGTCTATGCTGTCTTTGATGATGCGCAGGGCATCACGCCGGGGGCTTCCGTGCTCCACGCCGGCGTCAAGGTCGGGCGGCTGAAAGCCATCACCATCGAAGAAGGCAGAGCCGTCCTTCACCTTGAGATCGATCGGAAAGCGGTGATCCCCAAGGATGCGGCATTCTCCATCACAACTTCCGGACTCATCGGTGACACCTATGTCAAGATCTCGGGCGGAGATCTGTCTGCCGGCGTCCTTGCCAGCGGCGCGACCGTCACCGAACGCAAAGACCCCCGCATGGATGCGCTCATAGACAAAGCCGATCACCTCATGGACAGCGCCGAAAAAATGCAGCAGGCGATCGGGCAGTATCAGTGACTGATGACTGGGGATGAGTGACTGGTGACTGATGACTGGTAGCTAGTGGCTAGGGATTAGGGATTAGGAGTGACTAGTGACTAGTAACCAGGGGCTCTCTTGTATCGTCATTTCGAGCGCCAGCGAGAAATCTTTTTCATTCGCGGTCAGGCGGTCGATGACAGGAAACACAAACGGGAAACCCGCTCCCCAAGTGCGCTTCGGGCATCGCCCTTTTTATACTCGGTGCGAAGCGCCGCTCTGCTTAGCCTTCCCCATTGGGGAAGGGGGACCGCGAAGCGGTGGATAGGGTGCTCTCGTAAATCGCCTGCTTGAGACGCTCCTTCCCACTTTCTTTCATTTCGCCAGTGCTCCATCCGCCCCTTCGGGGCACCTTCCCCTCGAGGGGAAGGCTGATGATATGAGGGAAGCCTGCTATCAAGAGACTTTCGAGCATCGCCATTATTTATACTGCGGCAAAGCCGCCACTACAACCCTGAACCCTGAACCTTGAACCCTGAACCCGCTCAACCTGATCCCCCCTTCTTGACTTTCAGTCTATTTCCTCCTTGATTTCTTTCTGCGAATTACATATAATAAATTCTATGTTGTTTTATCATAGATAGAGGAGAACCACAGAGTGATAGAAGAAATCGTCAAAAGAAGAAGCATCCGTCATTTCCTGCAGAAGCCGATCCCGCAGGAAGATCTGGATGAGATCCTGACTGCCGGACTTTGGGCGCCATCCGAAAAGAATGCCCAGCCGTGGAAATTCATCGTCATCCGCGGACAGGAACGCAAAGCCATGGTCAAACGCCTGAAAGAAGGCATCATGAGAAACCGCAAGGGCGACGAGACGGCCATTTTCAGCAAAGGCTATGAGAAATTCATCCCGTCTGCCATCTACACCGCGCGCGTGCTCGAACAGGCGCCGGTCATCGTCTTTGTCATCAATACCAAGGGCAATGACTACCGCAAGTCCTACACCAGCGACCAATACATGATGGAGCTCGCTGACATCCAGTCCATCAGCGCAGCGATCCAGAACATGTGCCTCGAAGCGACGGCGCATGACATCGGCAGTCTCTGGACCTGCAATGTCTTCTTCGCTTACGATGAACTGAAAGAATGGCTCGGCGAAGAAGGGGAGATGGTCGCTGCCATCGCTTTCGGCTACACCGACAAGGAAGTCAAGCCGATGCCCAGAAAGCCGCTCGAGGAAGTCGTCGAATACCGCGGCGATTACCCCGAAGAATGGAAGGCCATGCTGAAATAAAAAAAGGAGCTGTGAAGAAATGAGGATTCATTTCTTCACAGTTCCTTTTTACTTTGCTTTCATTTGGTTCAGGGTTCAGGGTTCAGGGTTCAGGGTTCAGGGTTCAGGGTTCAGGGTTCA